>Ga0307515_10018690_pt1 | contig 12516 bp, 11 predicted proteins | sample 17_EM_MG_FD_194513 | JGI IMG/M metagenome (GOLD analysis project Ga0307515, IMG submission 194513) | Populus trichocarpa ectomycorrhiza microbial communities from riparian zone in the Pacific Northwest, United States - 17_EM | ecosystem: Host-associated > Plants > Roots > Unclassified | place... | reverse complement strand
GTCTTCACGCCATGACCCGCTTCCCTTCGCTCCTTTAGAACCTCCGCTAACTCGTCGAGGGGGAAATAAGTATCCTTAGGGGTTATCCGTATTTCCGATAGCGCGGGGCAAGGAACCGATGTGAAACGACCGGATATACCGTGATTCGGTCGTATCATGGGGACCAGCGTGTCAGCCTCCCCCACCAGCCCAAGCGACTTCAAGCTATCAAACTGCCCGATAGGGATATCTTCAAGGGGCGGGCAACCACCAGACGCCTCCACAGTCAGCGTTAGCACCCGCCTGAGGGAAATCGGTGCGGTTGGTGAGAACCAGCGGTCGATGGTGGCATCGGTGGTGCGAGTCTTTGAGGCCTCGCGGATCCAGAGAGAAGCGTTTCTCTCGTAGCGGAAACGACACGATCGAGAGCCGTGCTGATAACTGTATTCCAACGCTCTCGGCTCGAGGAGTAATGGAAGGTGATTTTCGTGAGAAGGTAAAATGGTGGAAAGGGTGATCCGTTGGTGTTGGGGATTGCGAGTTACTTTGACCGTCACGTCGTCGAGCACTGGGGCGGTGAGGCAAGGTATCAAGCCGATCGACCCATCAGTGTCGGCCCAGTCGAGTTTGCGCAGTTTGCTGAGAGTCACCTGTCTCAGCGGCTCGTATGCCCGTGTTCTTCGAACCCGAACGTGCATCCTGATGACCTCGATCAGCGGAGACGACACGAAAAGGTCCAATAGCTCTTCAATCACGACGTGTGCGTTTTCGGCGACCCAGTCAATGTGGGTAAGTTTCGGTAGGGGAAAAGAGAAGACCACGCTTGGTGAGACTGAGGAAAACGTGAGGCTCCGTAGTAAGGGAGCATGTCGTCCAAGGAAATCGGGAGGGACATAAATGGCACCACCACCAGTACCGGCACCCGTACCCCCCAGAGAGTGGAACTGACGGGCGTGTGCCTTGATTGACAGGGATTGGAGATTGGGAGTTCGGTGGCACAACCGAGCGGCGATTGTTTTGATCTGGTCCTCTTCCGCCTGGATGGATAAGGACTTCATCCTGGCAACCCAGGGGATAGCGCCTAAGAATGTGCCTTCGGGACCAACAATATAACTCCTTGTTTTCCCAACGATGACATCTATGAGTGCCGCCTTGGATCGTTCAAGGTAGAGGGACGCGCGGAAGCTGTCTTCGAAATCGATCTTGGTCCAGAGAGATGGGGTGGATGTGAGTATGATGCGCCATCGGGCACAGACTTGGGTGGCCGCAATTAGGTCCCTGTCGTTTTTGCGGAACTCGAGTATTTTCCCGAAGATCTCGGGTGGAAGGCGGTTGATGGGTTTCGACCCGTTCATGGCAGAGCGGATCGTAGTCAAGATCCGCACAACTTCTTGTCCGAGATTGAAAATCTACTCTCCGTGTTAAGACTGTTTCCCCCAGAAATCGAGGCGACGTACCTTCTGCTCCGGTAGATCGAGCAGGCCACTAGATTAGATTCCTTATCAGCCACGTTCGATGAGCCTGAATGCAACATGATCATGCTCACCTTCCGAGCTCCCCGTTATCCGCGATCACCGCCTTTGAGAGCGCAGACACCAACTGTTCGATGTTCAGGTCGCACCCTGGATACACTGTCATCGTGGGGTGGGGCGAAGTGGGGAGCGCGGCGTCTGCCGGTTTTTGAATTCCTTCAATACTACTATCGCGGCGCTCTGCCTCGGGGTCTGTATGGCCTGTAGTGAGTGGAGAAGCGCCTAATCTGAGAGGTGGGGAAAGGTAGGTGGGGGAGTACGAAGGCTAGATATACGTGGCGGTGTTTCAAGCCGATCCACACCTTCTTTGTCGGATTCTACTTCCACACCTTGTCCACTTCCTCGCTTTTGTTCCTACATGGAAGAATGCGCGTCTTATTTTTCTTTCCTTTGTTGCCGCTCGATATAATACGTGGCTATATTATTCGTCCGCTTAATGTTCGCTTTTGAGCCCCGCGTACTGAGCCTGTTGTGCTCACTGTCCAGCTCCCAATTATCCATTTCGCTCGTCAAGCTGTTTTCTGGCTCAAAAAGGTTACAACATACTAGTACCGGTGGCTACATGGGTCAACACGGTGACGCGTGACATTGACAACAAAGGCGGCCAACGACCATGGGCATTCGACTGGCCTAAGGCCTTGCGTACAAGGTTCAGATCGCCACTGGTTCCAGGTCTATGCCATGCAACAACTACTCACATTCCTAATGGTCCGAATCCTATGAGGCGTTGCCTATTTATTGCGAAAAAGTGGTGCAGAGTACAACGGAATATGGATCGGTACACGGTCGGTACATGTTCCTTTGCGCGTGAGGGGTTACAACGGCCATGAGACATTTTCGACAAAGTCCGGGATTTAATCTAGCATCAGCACATTCACGAACTTCATTAGCTCCCAATACTCTTCAGTTGAGCACCCCTGATATTCTCCCGTGACATGGACAGTCTCCACCCCATGACCCGCTTCTTTCCTCTCCCTCAGAACCTCCGCCAACACCTCAAATGGGAATCCGCCCTTGCGGATGGTCGGACGGAGCTCCAAAAGTGAGGGGAAAGGTACCGCGAGGGTCCCGCTAGTCGCATTTCTGTTCGGTTGTATGATGTGGAGCAACCTGTCCATTTCGCCCACCAGTTCGAGGTTCTCTAAATTCTTAAACTGTTCAATCGGAATATCGCCAGGTGGTGGGTGGTCATCGGACCAATCTACAATTAACTCCTTGGTCCTCCAGAAAGAAATTGGTGTGTTAGATGAGAGCCAGTTGTCAGTGGGGGGCGCTATGGGCGAGATTTCCGGGTCTTCGTAAACCACGAGACACCCGCTCGGATAGGTGAAATGGCACGATCGACCGTAGCTCTGATAGACGTATCTCAGTGCTGTCGGCTCAACGAGCAACGGGAAGTGATCACGGTAAGGGGGCAAGAGAGTGGAGAGACTAGTGTGCGGGTTATCCGCGGTAACATGGATCGATAAATCGTTGAGCTCTGGAGCGATGATGAAAGAAATCAATCTAAACGGCCCTTCGTCGTTTGCCCAAACGAGCTTGCGTAATTTGCTGAGAGTTATGGCCCTCGGTCGCTCAGGTCCCGTCGTAGATTCAACCCGAAGGGCCAGGGCAATATCCTCAAGCAGCGGGGCTAAGGCCAGAAAGGCCAATAGTTCTGCGATCGAGACCATTGGACTTTGGTCAGTCCATCGGAGGTTAGTTAGATTTTGGAGAGGGAGGTTGACGACCGGGATTGGTGAGACCGAGAAGAATGCGAGCTTTCGGAGGGAAGGTGCTTGTCGACCAAGGAACTTGTGGGGAATTTGAACGTAGCCACCAACATCGTCAAAAGATGCGTCGAATGTCAGCGATTGAAGGAGTGGGGCTGGCAGACATAACCGCCCAGCGATCGACTTGGTTTGTTCCCGGTCTGCGTAGATGCATAAGGAATCGGTCCTACCGATCCAGGACATGTCGTGGGCGGAGAAGTACCCGGAGTCGAGTGATGATTCCTCGACGGAAACGTGGAGAAGTGCGTTCTTTGACCGCTCGAGATAGGTGAGCGTTCGGTCGAGATCCCCGATTGCAACCTCGGTCCAAAGCAGTGGAGTCGATAAGAGTGTAGAACGCCATCGCACACAGACATGGGTCGCAGAAATCAGGTCCCGATCGTCGTGGCGGAATTCGAGTATCTTCGCCAGCAGCTCAGGCGGAAGACGATTTGCTGCCACCGTTTGATTTCTTACTGAGCGGACTATGACCAAGATCCGTGCGACTTTTTGTTCAAGAGCGAAAACCTTCTCGGTGAATTCACATCTCGCGCAAAACCAGAACGTGTAAGCCTCGTACCTTCTTTACGGGGAGATCGAGCAGGGTTCTAGATTCCCGGTCAGTCACGATTCAAGCACCTGGAGTGGAATAATTTACCTTCCAGGGCGTCCGTCGTCCGTGGCCACCGCCTTTTCGAGCGCAAAACCCAATTGTTCGATGCTGAGGTCGCTCCCCGGGTGCACTGTCATCATGGGGCAGAAAGGATGAACGGGGTCTGCCGATCTTTTGATTGGCCTCGAAGACCGACCGTGACGCTCAGCCTCGGGGTCCCCCACGCAATTCGACATCCCATTCCAGCCTCTAATATAAAGTATCAGAAATTGATAATCAGCTCACACAAGACCCCGTGGTCGCACCACCAGGTGAAAGTTCCCAATGCACACATTGTCAGTGGGTGGCGGCGCTGGTCGACCGCGTCCGCCGCGGGATTCGCACGATTACCATGGGAAGAGCAGAGGGTAGTGGTAAGGCGTTTTATCTGGAGATTGGCGGATTGAATGAAGTCTGCTGTGTACAATACCGGTGATGGTATGAGGGAGTATGGCAGTATAAGATGTAGTTCACGGAGTTGAGAAACAGTGTAATGATATGTGATGCTTCCGGGTATCCTTTCCCCGGAGGACACACCTGGTTACCAACAGGCATAGCGCACCCAATTCGACTGTGAACGCCTTTCCACTGGAATAAGGGCACTGACATTTTCTCCCCGATGTGGGTTGCATCAACAATGAGAGTTCTCTACCCGTGCGTTAGCTTTCTGAAGTTCAGATTCAAAAGCCAAAGAGTCAATGACAATGATCCCTGTTGCGTCCTGAGGCAATCGACCCACATACGGCGGTCAGATATCAGTTGTGATGTATTGAAGGTGGAAGGCACAGTTCGGAGGTTGTTTGGATGGGTTGACTTCAGCGTGAAGGCAGGTCGTTCTCCGCATCCGTAGTGAGAACACTGGTATAATGTAGTGTACATGTGCACAAGTGCGCTTGCGTTGTGCAAAAGGAGAATACACGGGCGATGATTTATCCTTATCTAATAAACCTGGAATCTATGATTAGACCTGCCAAGAGGGAGACCTTGTCGGGACGCACCAAAAAATTACATCGTTCAGTTTTTCATACCTACCCTTTGAATTCCTCGTCGTCATCATCGTCTTCAGCCTGGTTGGTGGTGGTTAGATCCTGGTTACGCGAGGTAGGACGAAGTTGCCACTAACTGGTTCAGCGAGAAGAAGCTTGGTGAGATCTTCTCCCTGTACGTGTTCGTTCATTTCAGACTTAATGGCAATAATCAAGGTGCAGGCTGACCTCTTCTTCGGGCTCTTCACCCTCGTCAATTTCCATCTCATCTTCGGTGTGTTCAGCTTCCGGCTCGTCGTCCTCCTATTGCGGAAAGACGCGTGGTCAATCGCGTTATTTCATCGCGACCGGGTTACTTTTACCTCTTCATGGAGTTCTTCCTCTTCGCCCACGTCCATCATCGAGACCTCAGAATCGGACTTTGTACGTTCCATGGCAGACATGATGGATAATGAAGGAGTCGTGTATGAGTCTGAGAAGAGCGCGATGGCCGGTATTAACACACGGTGGGTTTCTAATGGAAATACGGGTCAGAGAGACCCCGCGCACCGTCGATGGGTGGAGAGGGAAAGTAGAGGAAGAGAAAAAGAGATCAAAGAAATTCGGGATGAGGGTGGGTGACCGGAGAATTCGCCAAGCACGGGACGCGCTTTTACTTTGCTTCCGGGATGGAATGGGCGCCCGGACTGTGAGGACTATTGAACGGGCGCAAAACTGGAGCATGTGCTGATCTCCACGATACCCGACCATCGACGACGACGTTTACGAACGAAAAGGACGACGACGAACCTTGGATGCCCGCTTGATAGCCTCATTTCTCCCTCGAATTCCCCTCGACGACTCCCGCCTGCGGAACCGCACAAGTGTGGGCACCCCGCATCCCGACAGGATATTTTCATCAACAGAAATTCCGACCAGTCAGAAATCATCTCACGCGATAGCCGGCAGCGTTTCATTTTGGACGGACAGATATAAGAGCGGAAGAGAGAAATAGAGATGGCGCCCAGTTTTTTCGCAAAGTTTACGAGACCTGGAAATAGCACGAATGCATCTTCCGGCGAGTCTTCCCCTCGACAAAGTCACTCTCGAAATCCATCCGTGCAGAAGAAGTCCGTCCCCGCTCAGATTTGGGTGACCCCCGTCGATCTTTCGCCGAAGACTGTACCCGACGACGTCCCTTCCGATGGCGGGTCAAGCCTAAATGTCACCGTGATACCTCCCTCCCCTTCTATCGCCTTGCCTTCTGAGCTCAAGAACGAAGGTGACTCGCCGGACTTAAGACAGAGGAAGACTTCTTTCGCAATGCCTTCCCGCCCCGGACAGCAGCCACCCACACCCACAACAGATGGCGAACTGACCCCCATGCCCAACCGCAGAGACACCTACATACGCAACGCCCGGTCCACCGGCAGTCTCAGGGCCGACGCGCAGTTCGGCGTCCTCGACAGTTCAGACAACAAGGGCGCGACTCACAACCGTTATGCAACATTCGCTTCTCCACAGCCCTCCAACACCCTTTCAAAGCGTGCCAGCAATCGTTCATTAACAGTAGAAGCAAAAAAGGACAAGCCCATCACCTCTCCCCCCAGCGAACCCCTAGTTGAATCACCCACCTCCACAATACCCCCCGTTCCAGCGATCACCAAGAGTTTCACCACAAACAACATCCCCGCAAATACCGCCAACACCTTCCTCTCTCCAAATCAGAAGGACTCAGACGCAGCTTCTATACGTTCCGTCAGCAGCTCCCGATCCAGGACTTTCTTTGGTGGCGGAACTTTTGAGTCCATTAAGAAGACCCGTTCCAAGTCTCCGAAAAGGAAACCAACGGGTTTAGCCTCAGCCATTGCGATCTCTGGACTTGCCGTGGCAATGTCTCCTCAAAACGAACTAGCCGAACAACTCAAAGAGTCCGCTTTCGAGAGAGGTCACGCTCGGAACAGGTCTGCCTCATCCGTAACCCGACCTGACAAGTTGGTCCCCTCTCTCGAACTTCCTGGAAATGCTTCCGGCAAACGTTCCAGAGCTCCTTCCTTCGCCCAAGCCAGTGACTACTCCGACAACGAAGACACCGATGACGAGACTTCTGACGACGCGGACGACGTTACAGCAGACCTCATGCCTGTCACCGGCTTCGCTGTAGCCAGCAGCAAACGCAACGCTGACTTCCACGAGCTGTTCGCAGACATCCCTGAGGGTGACTACCTAATTGAAGGTGCGCCACATCAACGTTTCATCAATATGGAGCGATGATCCTAAAGTCGTGCCATTTGCCCCTAGATTATGGCTGCGCATTGCAGCGGGACATTCTCATCCAGGGACGACTCTACATTTCTGAGAACCACGTGTGCTTCCACGCCAACATCTTTGGTTGGGTCACAGACGTGAGTTTTTCTCCTGTCTCTCTCATGTCATGACGTCATCCTGATCGAGACCCTTTTCCTGATCTCGCCCATTTCGCAACGTGCGCTTTTGAACCGTAGTTGGCTATCCCCATGCACGAGATCATAACCTTGGAAAAGAAGATGACGGCATTCGTGATCCCAAACGCCATCTTGGTCACAACAAAGAACAACAAATACACGTTCGCTTCCTTCTTGTCCAGAGACAACACATACGACGTCATTCACAACAGCTGGCGGATGTCTGGTGCGGATATATCTGGCAACGGTGGTGGAAGCTTGCGAACTTCCTTCGATTCCGCAGAATCCGGTAGGACCGGCATGGAAAACACTAGGGTGAACGGTGTGGATAGTAGTGGGCCTGTTGGCGGGATTAGACTCCCTGGGAAGGCGCCAAAGGTGACCAAGTGTCAGTGTGGGAAGGACGGCAGTCATTACAGTGAAGTCGCGATGGAAGCCGTGTTCCCCGGCACACCAGAGAAGATTCATAATCTGATGTTCGCGAGTGGTTTCATGAAGGATTTCATGAGAGAAGAGCAGAAGCTTTTGGGTGCGTGTCCTCAGTTTCCCCGCCTCCATTTCACATTCCACTTCGATCCATGGAGTGTAGAATTGGGGCGCATTTGACATCGATATTGAAGTGTTACTCAACCTTGTTTGTGTTCCAGATCTCCAGATTTCGGATTGGGCGCCCTCGGCCAACAGCCGCGGAAACCCCGGGCTACTCACTCGCAATATGTCCTACATCAAGCCTTTAAACGCCTCTATCGGGCCTCGACAGACGAAATGCGAGCTCAGCGACGAGATCGTGGATTGTGACTTCGATGACTTCGTTTCGACCTTGACTACGACGCGGACGCCGGATGTGCCGAGCGGAAACGTGTTTTCGGTCAAGACGAGGACGTGTATCATGTGGGCGAGTAACGTATCGAGCAGAGTGGTCGTTACGACACAAGTTGAATGGACCGGTCGGAGTTTCATCAAGGGTGAGTTTTCGGTTTAATGAGAAGCTACAGTTCGGCGGCTAAAACTTCTTGAATAGGGATCATCGAAAAGAGTTGCCTCGATGGCCAAAAGACCTATCACGTCGACCTCGACAAAGCTATTCGTGGCTACATCCAAAACCATCTTTCCGAGTTTGTTCCGGAAGGCATTACAGAAGCCGAGGCTGTCGTGACCCAAGCCGCCACCATAGTCACTCCGGAACCCGTACCCTCACCATTGACCCCATCGGAGGCTATGAAAGAGAGGAACTTGGCGCGCAACCAACGTGGTCTGCAATGGGCTTACGACACCTTTGAAGGGGCGTTCGATGTGGCGAAGAAGTCCGTCGAGACCGCGTTCGAGCTTATCGGAGATGCGTTGGATTCGTATTCTTCGCTTTCGTGGTCCCATATCGTCATATTCCTTTTGGTCATTACCAACGTTTGGACAATTTGGAGGAGTGGCGGGAGAGACGAAACGAAGAGAAGGAAGGAGATGTTGAGAAGTGAGGAGAGGGAGAAGTGGGTGAAGGAGGCCGTTACGACGCTTTGGCAGGAGCTCGCGAAGAACGGAGGGTTGAGTCCGCATCCTGGGTATACCGCCCCAACGCCTCTGCAACCCTCACATCCGGAAGAAACCGGCGGAAGGTCCGCGTCCTGGAAAGACGACACAGAGGACATCTCGAGGGTGTTGGACGAGCTGCAAACGAGGCTGGATGGTCTGAGAGCGTCCATGAAAGAAGTACAGGGGCAAGTTCAGTCTCAGGATCAACCTCAGGGATCGCTGAGCGATCTAGACTAGATGAGAATTCTCAATATCTGTTTTGATCGGTCTGTAAGTGTACGCTTTTCTTGTCGACGTCATTTGCTCTCGCTCTTTGTGGTGTTTCTTTTTTTCTTTGCGGTGATATACCAGTCTCCTGAGCTGCTTCTTGGGTCCACTCTAGTGACACCGCTCACTTTCATTCATTACCACCTGACCTCTCCCCCACCCCCCTCTCGCTGTCGCTGCCTCTGGCGCTTTTTTTTCTTTTATTTCGACCTGCTATCTTGGCTTTGCTCAGCACCATACACGTCCATTTTCCCCACTTCCCGCCTTCCTCATAACCATACCTCTTACGCGATTTCAGTCCTGCTTTTTAGCGTCCTTTTTTGTAACCATAATCTCTCTCATCTGCGAAAACGAAAGATCCTAAGAGTAACTGATGTGTGTGGGTTATTTATCGTCGTCTGAAATGTTGAGGTTCGGGAACGCAGAACTATTTGAGACACGAAACACTGGTATCGATAAGATGGTGGTTTGCTTGCCACTGGGGGGAACCTGCTACTGCAGCTGGATTTACCGTATTTTACGTAGAATGATATGTAGTTACATGAACGTGGTACAACAGGAGGGTGGCTTAGATACATGTATGGATTATTAGAGATGTAAGCCTCAATCTGGAGGCAAGGAATCGGAATAGGGTTTACCGAGTCCGAGACGACAAGAAACGATTCCCAAAATTACAAAAGAATAAAATGAATCGTGAAGATTCCATGCTGAAGGTCAACCCGCAGAACTGCCCCCCCCTTCCCCTACATCAAGTCCAGCTTCCCGTGAGCAGCCGGCAGTGTAAGCATAGAAAGTTCCTCGCGGACCACGTTCCACTTCATATTATGTTTCTCTGTCGTTCCTATCAAGGCGACTCTCGGGAAGATCATGGACACCGCCAACGCGATCATGGTAAGGGATTGAGGGTCGTTCGGGAGGGGAGTATCGCCCACTTCCCACATCTTAACGTTCCAGTTGGGTTCCGTGGGACGGACAGGGACGAACGTGTTGATGTTGAAGTGGATGACGAGCAGGATGAGGTTCGGACAGTTCTTGGCGAGCACGTCGAGCGTGTGGTACCCAATGTCGGTCGTCAACCCACCCAAGGCGCAAGGCGAACCTCCAAAGTTCAGCTCCTTCAGCTGAGGCATCCACCTGGATAATTCGACGACGTGATGGTGACGGAAGTTGAAGCGGCAAACCGGCCAGCAGGGAACATCCAGGCAAAGTTCTTGCATGTTGATGAAAGAACTGAGGGTTGTAACGAACTCCCAGGTGGGGGGTCCCTCGTCGGAGGAGGGAGACACCCAGGAGAATTCTTGCACGCTGTCGTAAAGCCCGCTGTCCTCGAAGAATTCGCCTAACGTGGCCTGATCATCCTCTGATGTTGGGTAAGGGCAGGTCAGGGTGAATTGTCTGAGCTTGGACTCGCTGAGATTTCCGAGCAGCCCAATGATGTCAAGGGCGTCGTCGACGGTGAAGGACAGGTACTCGAGAGCGGGTAGGATATCCCATGGTGCGGGATCAGGGATTTGAGGAATGTGCATCTCCAATACTTGTAGTGCTGGGAGCTGTAGGATGTCGTTAACGAGCGGGGCAGACGGATCCTGGGGAGGGTAGAACAGCCTGAGGGTGAGAGAGTTGTTGTAAATGATCTGTCGTATGGTATCTTGGATTTCTTTGTTCTCTCTTGTTTCCGAGTCGAAGAGACGGAGATCCTCCAGATTCATGCAACGTGATTCCACGAGACCCAAGATCTCCTGAAACTCCTCGTCTTCTGCTCTCTCAAAGTTGATCTTTAGGAAGCGGACGTCAAGCGTCAAGAAGTGTTTCAGGAACTGCAGGTGTTCTGGAGGTGTTATCCAGTAGAGAGTCTTGACTTTGGGCCACATCGAGAGCCAGTCGAACGATTCGTGTGGATCTAGTAGGGTCTTAAATGTTTGGGGGTTTATCCTCATTTCGGCATACACGTGCAAGTCCGTGATCCTGGCTGTATATTGTCTGAGCCGCGCGAGCTCGCTGGAGGTTATAGGCCGGTTGAGAGACTAGAAAAGGTCGTTCGGTATCAGTGTTCGTTCGGGGCGGGTGAAAGAGGTGGGATCGTACGAAAGAGGGACTGAAATAGGTCCACGAATCCGGCGGAAGGGTCTTCAGAACGTTGATGAAATCTACTACTTCATAGCCCCATAACACGTCGAGGGAAATCCCTTCCAGAGACCTGCAGGTCCGGGCTAAAGCTGCCAAAGTGGCGAGACCTCCGTTTGATCCGGCTATGGTTTCGCATATGATCTTGAAGAGCTCGTTCACAAGAAATACGAGATGCATTATGGCGGGCGTTCTTGGCTCGTATGGTTAGAGTCCCTGTCTTGTCGTGGTATGAGTACGGCGTCGTGGAGGGAGGGGGAGCTTGTGGTCGATCGAGGTTGGTGTGTCGAAGATGAGGAAATTGTGAAAGAAAAGTCGAGTTTTCAAGTGGCGTTGAAACGTTTAAACGCTGAATGTACTTCATACGAGAGAGTGTTCCATGGCTTAGAGTTGAAAACGACCAAGAACAAGAAACGGTGTTTTACAGGCAGCCGGCCTTGATCACGGCTTCGGTTTGAACCCGCTCGCCACGAGATCTGGTCCATGTCAGATGAAACCACTCTGCCCACCAAGTCGCACGCAGAATAAAGACCGTGGCGCAGTCAACAAATCGAAAATATTCACCCAGAACAAACCGCCAGATATTTCGAAGAGCCAGGCCCATCCGCCGTGAAAATAACGGCCAAGCTTGCGGCCGCTCAGCTTCCATGAGCCTCGGGCACGGTGCTTACTTAGCTGCGTCTACGCACAGGGGGCCACTTCCAGATCCTCAGCAAACGAGCTGACGTGTCCCTGGGGTCGTATGATGGGGGGGAGAAAATGCTCAAGCTTTGTGGGTCCCTCAATTGTGCGGCTGAGATGCGCTGTGAACTCCGGCAAGTCCGCCTTTCCCTTAACGTCGACCTCGCAATGAGTGACACACATCCAACCACGTTCAACATCGTCAAAACCTTCCCAAACGGATGGAAAAACCTCCCTCAAGAATTCACGGATGGAACCCTGGCCTACCTCGAGGACTACATCCCATCTCTCGTTTCCTGTTCCGAATTATGCAAAGCACTCACCTCTGCTCTACCCATCATCTTATTCACCGCACCCTCCCCCGCAACACCAGATAATCAACAGATACTGCTCCGGCCCACTTAGATGAGCCCAACTCGATAACCCTCGGTTGGCGAAACAAGCTCAATATGCTGCTCGACTCGTCGTTCGAATGGGCGACAATTTCGTTTCGGAGAACATCCGACCTACTTCACCTCTGATATTTCTATGCCATGGGAGAAGTGACCTCTCTCGAGATGCGTCTGCCGGATGACTCAGGTTCCGGGGCCGGCG
>Ga0307515_10018687_pt1 | contig 12518 bp, 15 predicted proteins | sample 17_EM_MG_FD_194513 | JGI IMG/M metagenome (GOLD analysis project Ga0307515, IMG submission 194513) | Populus trichocarpa ectomycorrhiza microbial communities from riparian zone in the Pacific Northwest, United States - 17_EM | ecosystem: Host-associated > Plants > Roots > Unclassified | place... | reverse complement strand
CTTCCTGATCGACTGCGACCTGGAGGTCTCCCCGCATGTCCTGGCCGACATGCACGCCAAGCTGCTGCAGACCCGCAGCGACATGGTTTACGGCTATCAGGAAGCCCGCAAGGGCGGATGGGTGGAGCGGCGCGCCGGCAGCATGTTCTATCGCATCTTCAATTCCATGAGCGACATCCGCATCCCCGAGAACATGACCACCGAGCGCCTGATGACCCGTCGCTTCGTGCAGGCGTCGCTTCAGCTTGGAGACAAGAATCTCTTCATCGGCGGCATGCTGGCATGGACTGGCTTTCAGCAGATCGGCATCCCGATTCCCAAGGGCCAGCGCGAAGGCGCCAGCAGCTACACCTTCATGCGCCGGGTCCAGCTCATGGTGAACGCCATCAGCGCCTTCTCGGCGCAGCCGCTCACGCTGCTGTTCAACGCCGGCGTCAGCATCACCGGCCTGAGCCTGCTCTACATCGTCTACCTCGTGGTTCGCAAGATCCTGTTTGACGACGCACTGTCGGGCTACACCTCTGTGATGGCCCTGGTCGCATTGAGCCTGGGCATCACGACGATGGGGCTGGGCGTCATCGGCATCTACCTGGGCAAGGTGTTCAAGCAGGTGCAGAACCGGCCCACCTTCATCGTCAGGGACGTGCATCGCACGCTGTGAGGGAAGCGGCCGAGCCATGAAACTGCTGATCTACGGCGCAGGTGATTTCTCGAGCACCGTGGCCGCGCTGGCGCGCGTGTGCGGCCACGAGGTCGTCGGCCTGATTGACGACACCGGGCGGAACGAACAAGCGCTGGGCCGCTTCGAGCAGGTGCAGCTGTCTCATCCCGCACGAGACCACGGCGTGGCGCTGGCCATCGGCTACAACAATCTGCCGGCACGCTGGGCGGCCTGGGAGCGCGTGCAGGCCGCCGGCTACGCCTGCCCGCCGCTGATCCATCCCCGGGCCTACGTCGCCGAGGAGGCGGCCGTGGGCGCCGGCTGCTTCGTCATGGCAGGCGCCCATGTCGACGTGCACGCCCGACTGGGCGCGGCCTGCGTGCTGTGGCCGCTGGCCTGCATCAACCATGACACGCAGGTCGGCGCCAACAGCTTCATCTCCCCCAGCGCCACGCTGTGCGGCTTCGTGCAGCTGGGCGAACACAGTTTCGTCGGTGCCGGTGCGGTTGTGGTTGACCGCGTCGCGTTGCCCAGCGGCAGCTTTGTCAAGGCTGCCGCCCTCGTCAAACGGACCCACCCCACATGAAGAGCGTCGTCGTCCTGCAATCGAACTACATCCCCTGGAAGGGATATTTCGACCTCATCCACGACGCGGATTTGTTCATCTTCTACGACGACGTCCAGTACACCAAGAACGACTGGCGCAACCGCAATCGCATCCAGACGCCGCAGGGGCCGCGTTGGCTGACCATCCCGGTCGGCATCAACACGGACAGACGCATCTGCGATGTCGAGCTGAACGACCCGCGCTGGCAGGCCTCCCATTGGGACCACATCCGGCAGAACTACCGCAAAAGCCCGTACTTCAGGCAGTACAAAGGTTTCTTCGAGGACATTTATTGCGCTCGCAAATGGGCAAATCTGTCGGCGCTGAATCAACACCTGATCCAGCGCATTGCCATTGATCTTCTGGGCTTGCAGACACGCTTCGAGGACTCGCGTGACTACGCCAGCGCGGGGGCCAAACAGGAACGCCTGCTGAGCCTGCTGCGCCAGGCCGAGACGCAGCGCTACATCTCGGGGCCCGCAGCGCGGGAGTACATCGATGAGTCGGCGTTCTCGGCCGCCGGCATCCAGCTGGAGTGGAAGGACTACAGCGGCTACCCGACCTACGACCAAGGCACCGAGACGTTCGAACATGGCGTGAGCATCCTCGATCTTCTGTTCCACACCGGCCCGCGGGCGCCCTGGTACATCTGGGGCTGGCGCGACGGCGGGCAGCCGTGACGGCAGCGCCGCGCACGCTGCGCCAGTTGCTCCGTTACGGCATCGTCGGCATAGCCTCCAACGCCCTGGGCTTCGTCTGGTATCTCGGCCTGACCGAACTGCTGCATCTGGGGCCGAAGACGGCCATGAGCCTGCTCTACCTGATCGGCGTGCTGCAGACCTTCGCGTTCAATCGCAAGTGGACCTTTGCCCACGAGGGCGCAGCACATGCCGCCCTGCTTCGCTATGGCTGCGCCTACGCGCTCGGCTACGCGGTGAATCTCGTCGCGCTCTACGTCTGCGTCGACCGGCTGGGCTACCCGCACACCTGGGTGCAGGGCGTGATGGTGATTGCGCTGGCAGGCATGCTGTTTCTGCTGCAGAAATACTGGGTCTTCCGCGTCAGGCCGTCGGCAGTCACTCCACCGCCTTGAGCATGTCCTCCACGACCTTCTTGGCGTCACCAAAGACCATCATGGTCTTGTCCATATAGAACAGCTCGTTGTCCAGGCCGGCGTAGCCGGCCGCCATGGAGCGCTTGTTGACGATGACGGTCTTGGCCTTGTAGGCCTCGAGGATGGGCATGCCGTAGATGGCGCTGCCCTTCACGTGCGCGGCCGGGTTCACGACGTCGTTGGCGCCCAGGATGATGGCCACGTCGACCTGGCCGAACTCGCCGTTGATGTCTTCCATCTCGAAAACCTGGTCGTAGGGCACCTCGGCCTCGGCCAGCAGCACGTTCATGTGGCCGGGCATGCGGCCGGCCACCGGGTGGATGGCGTACTTGACGGTGATGCCCTTCTCGGTGAGCTTGGCGGCCAGTTCCTTCACGGCATGCTGGGCGCGCGCCACGGCCAGGCCGTAGCCCGGCACGATGACGACGCTCTCGGCGTTGCCGAGCACGAAGGCGGCGTCGTCGGCGCTGCCGCTCTTGACCGGGCGGGCCTTGCCGTCACCCACCGCCGCCGTGCCAGTTTCGCCACCGAAGCCGCCCAGGATGACGTTGAAGAACGAGCGGTTCATCGCCTTGCACATGATGTAGCTCAGGATCGCGCCCGAGCTGCCCACCAGTGAGCCGGCAATGATCAGCATCGCGTTGTTCAGGCTGAAGCCAATGCCCGCCGCCGCCCAGCCGGAGTAGCTGTTCAGCATGGACACGACGACCGGCATGTCGGCGCCGCCGATGGGGATGATCAGCGTCGCGCCCAGCACGAAGCCCAGGGTCACGACCAGCCAGAAGTCCAGCGCGCTCTGGCTGTGCCAGAAGCCGAAGATGAAGAACACAGCCGCCAGGCCCAGTGCCGCGTTCAGCGCATGCTGGCCCTTGAAGCTCACCGGTGCCCCCTGGAAGAGGCGGAACTTTGATCCGCCCGACAGCTTGCCCCATGCGATGACGGAGCCGGTGAACGTGACCGCGCCGATGAAGGCGCCCAGGGCCAGCTCGATGCGGTTGCCACCAGGGATGGTGGCGAGCAGGCGCGGTGCCGAGCCGTCCTCCGGCGCGATGCTCGCCAGCGCGGCGTCCAGTGCCGGCGCGATGCCAAAGGCCGAGGGCTCGTAGACGGCCGCCGCCGCGATGGCCACGGCCGCCAGGCCAATCATGCTGTGGAAGAAGGCCACCAGCTCGGGCATCTTGGTCATCTCGACCGTCTTGGCCTTCCAGGCGCCAAAGCCACCGCCGACGACCAGGCCCAGCAGCACCCAGGCCAGGCCCAGGCCGGAGCCGGCCAGCTTGACGATGAGGGCCGCCGTCGTGAACGCGGCGATGGCCATGCCGACCATGCCGAAGAGGTTGCCGCGGATGGACGTCGTCGGGTGCGACAGGCCCTTGAGCGCCTGGATGAAGAAGACGCTGGCGATGAGGTAGAGCAGCGTGACGAGGTTCATGCTCATGGCTTGACCTCCGTCGTCGCTGCCTTCTTCTCTTTCTTCTTGAACATCTCCAACATCCGCCTCGTGACGAGGAAGCCGCCAAAGATGTTCACCGCCGCCAGCGCGACGGCCAGCACGCCCATGCCTTTGGCAAACGGCGTCTCGGTCAGCGCCGCCGCCATCATGGCGCCGACGATGACGATGGCCGAGATCGCATTGGTGACGGCCATCAGGGGCGTGTGCAGCGCGGGCGTCACCGTCCAGACGACGTGGTAGCCGACGTAAATGGCCAGAACGAAGATGATGAGATTGATGATGGTGTGGTCAACGATTTCCATCTTCAGCTCCGGGTCACTTGACCGTCTTGGGTCACGCGGCAGGCCGCGACGATGTCGTCATCCAGTGGCACGCTGAACGTGCCTTCCTTGGTGATGACGAGCTTCAGGAAGTCCAGCACGTTGCGGGCGTAGAGCGCCGACGCATCGGCCGCAACCAGCGCCGGCAGATTGGTCTCGCCGACGATGACGACGCCATGCTTGGTGACCGTCTTGCCGGGCTCCGTCAGCGGGCAGTTGCCACCGGCCGGCGCGGCAATGTCGACCAAAACGGAGCCGGGCTTCATGGCCTTGACCATCTCCTCGGTGACCAGCACCGGTGCCGCGCGGCCGGGGATCAGCGCCGTCGTGATGACGATGTCCGCCGCCGCCACGCGCTTGGCGACCTCGGCCTTCTGCCGGTCCAGCCAGCTCTGCGGCATGGGGCGCGCATAGCCGCCCACGCCCTCGGCCGCTTCCTTCTCCTCGGCGGTTTCGTAGGGCACGTCGATGAACTTGCCGCCGAGCGACTCGACCTGCTCCTTCACCGAGGGCCGCACGTCGCTGGCCTCGATGACTGCGCCCAGCCGCTTCGCGGTCGCGATGGCCTGCAGGCCCGCCACGCCGACGCCGAGGATGACGACGCGCGCCGCCTTCACGGTGCCGGCCGCCGTCATCAGCATGGGGAAGAAGCGCTGGTATTTGTCGGCCGCGATCATGACGGCCTTGTAGCCGGCGATGTTGGCCTGGCTGGACAGCACGTCCATGCTCTGCGCGCGCGTGGTGCGCGGCGCGGCTTCGAGAGCGAAGCTGGTCAGCCCCGCGCCCGCCATCGCCGTGAGGCCCTCGCGGTCAAAGGGGTTGAGCATGCCGACCAAGGCCGTGCCGGGCTTCATCAGCGCCAGCTCGTCGGCGCCGGGTGCGCGCACCTTCAGCACCAGTTCGCTGGCCAGTGCCGCAGCCTGGTCGACGATCTCGCAGCCCACGGCCTCGTAGGCGGCATCGGTGACGCTGGCGGCGACGCCGGCACCGCTCTCGACGCGCAGTGTGTGGCCTTGGGCCTTGAGCTTCTTGGCCGTCTCGGGCGTGACGGCCACGCGGGACTCTCCGGCTGCGCGTTCGCGCGGGATGCCGATCTGCATGGATCTCCTCCGGGGGCAGGGGTTGCGTGGCAGCTTACACAATGCCCGGGTCCGCCCGGAGCGGGATTGCGAGAGGAAGAAGCATGCTTGCCACAGATAGGTTCCGCCCCAGCGTCACGGTCGCGGCGGTGATAGCGCGCGACGGGCGCTATCTGCTCGTCGAGGAAGAAACCCCCGAAGGCCTGATGCTGAACAACCCGGCAGGCCATCTGGAGCTGGGCGAAAGCCCCATGGAGGCGGTCGTGCGCGAGGCGCTGGAGGAGACGATGCGGGCCTTTCAACCCGAGGCTTTGCTCGGCGTCTACCTCGCCCGCTTCCTGCGGCCCGCGCAATTAGAGGATGTGACCTATGTGCGGCTGGCGTTCAGCGGGTCGGTCGGCGAAGAGATTGCCGGGCGCACCCTGGACGAAGGCATTCGCCGCACGCTATGGCTGAGCGAGGCCGAGCTGGCCGCCTGCGCCGAGCGCCACCGCAGCCCGCTGGTGCTGCAATGCGTGCGCGACCACGCGGCCGGGCGGCGGCTGCCGCTGGATGCGGTGTTCGCGCATGAGTCGCTGCAGTCCCCGTGGGTCAAGGGGTGAGCGGGCGTTTGGGACAATCGCGCCCATGAGTTCCCACAAGAAGCACCGTGTCGTCGTCGGCCTGTCCGGCGGCGTCGACTCGGCCGTCACCGCCCACCTGCTGAAGAGCCAGGGCCACGAGGTCATCGGCATCTTCATGAAGAACTGGGAAGACGATGACGACGACGAGTACTGCTCGACGCGCCAGGACTTCCTGGACGCCGCTTCCGTGGCCGACGTGCTGGGCATAGACCTTGAGCACGTCAACTTCGCGGCCGAGTACAAGGACCGCGTCTTCGAGAGCTTTCTGCGCGAGTACCAGGCCGGCCGCACGCCCAACCCCGACGTGCTGTGCAATGCCGAGATCAAGTTCAAGGCCTTCCTGGACCACGCGATGCGCCTCGGTGCCGAGAAGATCGCGACCGGTCACTACGCACGGGTCCGCGAAGTCGATGGCGAGTTCCAGTTGCTCAAGGGCCTGGACCCGCTGAAGGACCAGAGCTACTTCCTGCACCGGCTCAGCCAGGCTCAGCTGAGCAAGACGATGTTCCCGGTCGGCGACCTGCCCAAGACCGAGGTGCGCCGCATCGCCGCCGAGATCGCGCTGCCGAATGCGAAGAAGAAGGACTCGACCGGCATCTGCTTCATCGGCGAGCGGCCCTTCCGCGAGTTCCTGAACAAATACCTGTCGCACCAGCCCGGGCCGATCAAGGATGAGCGCGGCCGCAAGCTGGGCGAGCATGTCGGCCTGAGCTTCTACACGCTCGGCCAGCGCCAGGGTCTGGGCATTGGCGGCGTGAAGGAGAAGGGTGCGTCGCGTGGCGGTGGCGAGCACGAACCGTGGTTCGTCGCCGCCAAGGACATCGAGCGCAACACGCTGATCGCCGTGCAGGGCCACGACCATCCGCTGCTGCTGAGCCCGGCCCTCGTGGCCGACGACCTCAGCTGGATCGCCGGCCGCGCGCCCGCCACCGGCACGGCCGCCGCCAAGACACGCTACCGCCAGGCCGACGCGCCATGCAGCGTCGCCTTCGATGAGACCGGCCAGCTGACGCTGCGCTTCCCCGACCCGCAATGGGCCGTCACGCCGGGGCAGAGCGCCGTGGTCTACGACGGCGACGTGTGCCTGGGCGGCGGTGTCATCTCGGCAGCATTGGCCGCATGACGAAGTTCGACAGGCTGCTTGCGCGGCTCGCCGAGCCCGGCACCGTGCTGCGGCTGGCGGCGCTGGTGGTGTGTGCGATGGAACTGGTCAGCGCCGGCTCCGCGCTGCTGGGCGTGCGCACCGAGCCCTACGACGGCCTGGCTGCGTGGGTGTGGCGCCAGCTGGGCGGTGACGTCAACGACCGCGGCCTGGTGGTCGTCTGCGTGTTGCTGCTGGTGGCCTTCGTCGCGTTGATCTTTCGCCTCGCGCGCCTGGGCCAGACGGCCCTGCCGGTGAACCAGCGCCTCGCCTGGCTGCTGCTGGTGGACCTGCTGGCCTTCGGCGTGACGCCCGGCCTGCCCTTCCTCGTCACGGCGCTGGGCGCCGTGGTGCTGCCGGCGCGCCTGGCACTGGGCTTTGCGGCGGCCCAGGTGCTGCTGAACACCGGCATCTATGTCTACGCGTCGACGACCGCCTGGCTGGACCAGTTCGGCATGCTGTTCGCGATGCTGGGCCTGCACGGCCTGGCCTTCGGCCTGGGGCGCATGGCGGCGTCCGAGGCCGAGAAGCGCCGCTGGCTTCAGGCCGTGCTGGCCGAGCAGCTGTCCGGCGAGCACTTGCTGGCCGAGCAGATGCGCTACAACGAACGCATGCAGATCGCCCGCGAGCTGCACGACCTGATGGGCCACCACCTGACGGCGCTCAACCTGCAGCTGCAGCTCGGCGGCGCGCTGCTGGCGCGGGCCGACAGCGGCGGCGCGGGCCAGGCGCTGGGCCGCGCCCAGGGCGTGGCGGCGCAGCTACTGGCCGACGTGCGCGAATCCGTGTCCCAGCAGCGCAGCTCGCAGCGCATCGACCTGTCCGCCGCGTTGCGGGCGCTGGCCGAGGGCATTGCCAGCACGCGCATCGAGCTGGCCCTGGACGACGCCACGCGCGACCTCGGGCCTCGCGCCGCCCACGCGCTGCTGCGCTGCGTGCAGGAGGGCGTGACCAACAGCGTGCGCCATGCCGGCGCGCGCCGCGTGCAGGTGGAACTGCGCGGCGATGGTGATCAAGTCGCCGTCAGCATCGACGATGATGGGCGGGGTGCGCCAGGCTGGCACGAAGGAAGGGTCGAGGGCTTTGGCAATGGCCTCTCCGGCATGGCCGAGCGCATGACCGAACTGGGCGGGCAGATGCGCGTGACGCGCACGAGCCCTGGGTTTCGAATCGAGCTGAGATGTCCGCGATGGGTGTGATCAAGATCCTGCTGGTCGAGGACCAGCAACTGGTGCGTGAAGGCCTCAAAGGCCTGCTTGCGCTCCACGACGATGAACTCCAGGTCGTCGGCGAGGCCAGCGACGGTGCCGAGGCGCTGGAGTGGCTGGCTGCTGCCTCCGCCGAGAGCATGCCCGACGTCATCCTGTCCGACATGCGCATGCCGCGGTTGGACGGTGTCGGCCTGATCCGCGCGCTGGCCGCACGGGCGCTGCGCCTGCCGGTCATCCTGCTGACGACCTTCGACGACACCGTCGCCTTCGACGAGGCCACGCGCGCCGGCGCCAAGGGCTTCCTGCTGAAGGCCATCAGCACCGACACGCTGCTGCAGGCCTTGCGCGACGTGCACGGCGGCGGCACCGCGCTGCGCCCGTCGCTCACCACGCGCATGGAGGCCAAGGGCGGCGAGCGCGCCTTCACGGCGGCCGACCATCCCGACCCGCTGTCGCCCAAGGAACTGCAGGTGCTGCGCCTGGTGGCCAGCGGCCGCAGCAACACCGAGATCGCCAGCCTGCTGGGCAACAGCGAGGGCGTCATCAAGAACCACTGCTCGGCCATCTTCTCCAAGATGGGCGTGCGCGACCGCACGCAGGCGGTGCTCAGGGCGATTGATCTGGGCTGGATCTAGGCCGCATCGGCGCGGCCATCTGCAGGACCCAATAGCGCTGCAGACGGCCCCCGCTGGCCACACAGGCCAGGCCGAAGTCCTCGAAGTCGGCCGCCATCAGGTTCTCGCAATGTCCTGCGCTGGCCAGCCATTGGGCCAGCGCCTCGTCCAGCGCCTCCGGGCCGCCGGCCAGGTTCTCGCCGGACACGCGCATCGCATAGCCGGCCTCGCGCAGCCGCGTGCGCAGCGTGGCGCCGCTCGCGCTGACGTGGTCCAGCCGGTCCAGCGTGGCCAGTTCGGCGGCATAGCGCCGGGACGACTCGCCCAGCACCGCCTGCCAGCGCAAGGCCGGCGCGGCCGGCCACAGGCGGTCGCCGCAGCGCTGGGCCTGGGCGCGCAGCGCGTTCAGCGCGCGGGCGGCTACCTCGGCATCGGGCTGGCAATCGGCGGCCAGCACGGCGGACGCCGCAGCAGCCAGGCTCAGCAACAGGGACGGCCACACACGCATTGAAGCATCCTAGTTGTTGCCAAGCCGCCAGCTCAAGCCCAGCATTGAGCCCATGAAGCTGCCCCGACTCCTCGCCTCCGCCCTCGCCTGCATCGCCCTTGCCAGCTGCGCGCAAACGGCACCCGCCACCGCACCCGTGGCCGAGTCCGCACGCCTGGCCGGCGAACTGCGCACGCTGATAGGCCCGGCCAGCTGCAGCGCCGACACGCAATGCCGCACGGTACCGGTCGGCGCCAAGGCCTGCGGCGGGCCGGCGGGCTACTGGGCCTGGTCTGCCCAAGGCACCGATGCCGAAGCCCTGAAGGCGCTCGCCACGCGCCAGGCCGAGGCGCACAGGCGGGAGGTCGAGGCCAGCGGCATGCGCTCCAACTGCGCGATGACGCAGGATCCCGGCGCCGCCTGCGTGGTCGGGCGCTGCCAGCTGCAGGCGACACCGTCGTCGCGAGGCGCGCAATAGTCGGGACCGGATCGGCATAGGGGGCCTCCAACTATAGGAGGCGCCCCTGCCACACCACCTGGCATGCGGGTCCGCACCAGGCGGTTCGAGAGTTTGAGGTCATGAGAGGCGGGGCAGACCCAGTTGGTCGAACCCAGCAAGGGTGAGCACGCTATTGAGCCCTGTCGTGCTGTTGCGCCACCAGCGCCGGCTGTTAGCCGCCACTCGGTGAGCAACATCGGCACGAGCGCCCATCGACAGCAGTTCGCGGTACATGGTTGTTCCGCGCTTCCACTGCTTGAGCTGTAGGGCTCGGAGTCGATGGCGCAGCCATTCGTCCAGCTCGCGCCAGACTTTGGGCGTTTGCGCCAATCCGAAGTACGCCTTCCAGCCCAGCAGGTAGGGCCGGAGCCCCTGCACCACTTGCTCCATGCTCCGTCCGCCAGAGCGTCCCGTGAGTTGCCGGATCCGAGCCTTGAAGTTCGCCAGTGCCTTGCCGGCCACCTTGCACTTCACTTCCCGGCCCTTGGCCACCCACAGCTCGTAGCCCAGGAACTTGCGCCCGAAGGCGCTGCATACGGCGCTCTTTGCTTCATTGGTCTGAAGCTTCAGTTTGCCGTACAGCTCCCTGAGCCACGCCATCACCCGCTCGCCAGCCCGTCTGCTGCCCACATAGACGTTGCGTCGAGTCGCCCAGAGGAACTGCCCCTCCAGGCGCTCACGGAACCGGACGTGAATCTCTCGACTCATCCGGCTCTTCCCATCTGGCCCTGGCCCCACAGCAGCCGCCAGTGTGCGAACAAGCCTGGCTTGTCCCGCGCAATGCGTTCCAGCCAATGAGCCGCGCGACGACGATGGCCGCGCAGCCGCTTGTACTTGCGAGTTGCCCACAATACGAGCTTGCGATCCAGATGCCGCAGCGTTGGATACAGCGCCGACTTATAGAAGGCGCCGAAGTAGTTCACCCAGCCTCTGATTTGTCGATCGAACATGCGTGCGAGGTCGTGAAGTGTCTTGTCACTGCGCGATGGCAGAGTCCAACTTCGGACCTCCTGACGGATGCGCTTGCCAGCCTTGGCGCTCATACCCGGACTGAAGTTGACGAAGTGTTTCCCCCATCGATTCTTCGACCGACGAGCCCGGAACGTGAAGCCCAGGAAGTCGAAGCTCGTCTCAGGGTGATCACCCCGTCGATCGTCGTCCTTACAGTAGACCAACCGCGTTTTCTGCGGATGCAGCGTCAGGCCACATTCCGCGAAGCGTCGTGTCAGCCGCGCCAGCACCAACTCCGCTGCTCCCGTGTGCGGCAGTGACACAGCGCATCGTCGGCGTACCGTTCGAACGGCACATCGGAGTGATGTCGCCGCATCCATGTGTCGAACACATAGTGCAGGAACAAGTTGGCCAGCAAGGGACTGATCACACCACCTTGCGGCGTTCCCAGCGCTCGCGCCTGCGTCTGTCCGCCGGCCAGTTCGACCGGCGCTTGCAGCCAGCGTTGCACATACAGCAGCACCCAACGTTCACCGGTATGCCTTTGAAGTGCTCGCATCAACAACTCATGATCGATCGCGTCAAAGAACCCCTTGATGTCGAGGTCCACGACCCACGGATAGTCCCAGCAGCGGCGCCGGGCACGGTCAAGCGCTTGCTGCGCTGACTTCCCCGGTCGATACCCATAGGAGTCCTCGTGGAAGTGTTCTTCCAGTCGGGGCTCCAGATGCTGCTTGACCACCGTCTGGGCCACGCGGTCCGCTACGGTTGGGATTCCCAACGGTCGCATTCCGCCATCGGCCTTGGGTATTTCCACCCGCCGCACAGCGCTCGGCATGTAGCTGCCTGACGCCATCCGATTCCACAGCTTGTAGAGGTTGCTCGATGCATCCTCTTCGAACTGCTCGATCGTCTGGCCGTCGACGCCTGCCGCGCCCCGGTTGGCCTTCACTCGTTTGTAAGCCTCCCACACCTGGCGTTTGCTAATGGGGAAGGACTTCGCCGGTTCCGACCCGATCCTCCCACTGGCGTTGCCGTCAGCGGTTGTCAAGTCGTCCTCGGCAAGATGGGTCAGCCCCTTCGCTCCAGCCCCATTACAAGCCTTCGTCGCTACTACGGGCTGATCCGCCCCTGTGCCCCGCGTCGGTACTCTCACACTCATGGGGTCTCCACTTGTGTTTCTCCCTTTGCATCGGGGCGACAGGTTCCCACGTTCCGCACAAGAGCCTGCATCGAATTCACGCCGCCTTCATGCCGGATGCCGCCCGGGCCGTCAACAGGCTCCCCCCGGACTTGTCCCACAGTAACGACTGCCCCGTGGTTTTGACATCGTTCCTACGCTTTCGACACGTCATCAGCGGTTCACTTGCGTTCGTCTCTTCGACACTTACCTGACCGGGTCGAACCCGGCCTTTTCCCAACTCGCTCACCACCACGCCTCTTAAGCGCAGCAGCAGTGGGTGGTTTGAGGCCTGCGCCTGCACGCCGACCATCGAGGGGCCCACCCTCATCTCTTGTGCAGCATGGCTGCTCAGAAGGATTGCTCCTCCTGGGTGCCTTCGTGGCACACAGTCATCGGCATAACGCGCGAAGCAGTAACCCCGCGCCTCCAATGCCTTGTCTACCTCGTCGAGCAGCACGTTGGCCAGCAGCGGGCTCAGCGGCCCACCTTGCGGCGTGCCCTGTTGGCGCTCCACCACCACTCCGCCATCCATGATCCCGGCGTTCAGATACGCACGGATGAGCCGCAGGACGGCC
>Ga0307515_10018686_pt1 | contig 12518 bp, 12 predicted proteins | sample 17_EM_MG_FD_194513 | JGI IMG/M metagenome (GOLD analysis project Ga0307515, IMG submission 194513) | Populus trichocarpa ectomycorrhiza microbial communities from riparian zone in the Pacific Northwest, United States - 17_EM | ecosystem: Host-associated > Plants > Roots > Unclassified | place... | reverse complement strand
ATTAGTGATTATAAGAGTTCTAGTTAGGGCTTCCGGGGAACTGCTTTAAAAAGCTAATCTATATAGAACTGTTTAAAGGGCCTTAGCGGTTTTTGATTGGTTGCTGCAAAAAATACTGGTCACCTGATTCCTCACGTGCTACCCTATTAAAAAATTTTAACCCTTTTTCCACCCCTTATTACCGCTCTCTATATTTACTGCCCCAGTTACTATTCCCTACCTATATTACCGCCTAAATACCGCCTAAATGCCTTTCGATCGTCCATTTTGTACTATCTGCAGGCAGTATCGCTCTTCCGCTAACTTTGCAACAAACCGTCTTGGAGCTCCGTATAAGACCTATAAACCTTACAAGGTTAATACTTTTTTCCCTTTTTTTTAACTGCCTTTCTAACTCTATATATATAGGAGAAAAGAAAAGGGCGGCCCCGACGATCTTTAGCGGACCTTCGGCAGCCTGCCGCTGCTTCCGCCGCTACTTCCGCTGCTACTTCCGCTACTGCTTCCGCTACTGCTTCCGCTGCTGCTTCCGCTGCTACTTCTTCCTCTACTTCCCGCCTCCTTATACCGCCCGTATCGATCCAGCCGCGACCTACTACGGCCCGCCCTATTACGGACTAGTTGGATATCGGGCCTATAAGTATGGCCGCTATTGCTACTATCCGCCCTATTGCGGACCAGTTAGATATCGGGCCTATAAATACGGCCTGTAATTACTGCCAAGCTTTACACTAGATAGATAAACGGATTAGTTCTACGTGGGCTGAACAGCCTTACTTTAAGAGCTGCTATAAGCAAGGCAATGTTGTCCTACCTTTATTTAGACCTCCGCCGCAGTATTTATAGACCCTACTGCAGTCCCGGGAACGCCTCGCCCGTACGTTTTAGGACCAGCTCCGTTCGTATAATACGGCTTTAGCTTTTACCTCCGTTAACTGCACCATTACTAACCGTAGTGCTACTTCGGCCGGTATTAATTATTTTTAGATTTATGGCGAACTATACTACCTTGCTAGGCCTATAGAAGCTCCCTCTGGAGCTGCACCTTAATATGCTTAGCTTTACTTTTACGACCCTGCCTACGCTACCGATATCCGTTTATAGACTAATCCGCAGCTTAATACGGAGGTTTTACGGCGTCTTACTGATATGCTACACGAGATTAGTAATCCTTTTATTACCTTATACCGAACCGCCGCAGAACAGCTTTAGGCGTAGGCGTAGGTGTAAGCTACGTCTACTCCGTTACGGATTATTCTAAACCCGTAAATATAGCTAATTATTAAGGCGGGCGCTAATTAGCGCCGTAAAAATCTACCTACGGCTACTAAGGTCGCTGTTATTATTCCTAATAAGTATAAAAGCGCCAGCTTCCGCGATATTGTTCTTACTAACCGTGGCCAGCCTAGGGAGCCCCCGCGGTACTACTATATTAACTTAAACCACGCCACCTATATACCACTATACTACGTGCTACTCTTTCCTTACGGTAACCCTAGCTGGCACTAGGGTATATAGCTCCATAGTAATTCCTATACCCGCTAGCATAACCGCCTTCCCTAGTAAGCTTACTTTCGGTTCTACCTTTACGTCCATAATAACTCCGAATTAGTGCCGTTCGCCTTTTGGCGCCTATTTTAGCAGTATATTGTTAATGCCTAGGCCCTATATAACTAGAATAAGCTTAACTAAATCCATTTCTATTAGTCTAATATCTATACGGACCTATATAACGGCATCGCGGATACTATCTCCTGCGGAGATTTTAACCCTAATTTTATCGGCCGCCGCGTTATTCTTCCTTTAAGTTACCTTAGCAGCGCCCACTTCATTAGCCAGTGCTACCAAGATTCTATAGTAATAGTCCGCCGTTACAGCCGTCTAAGCCTATTTATTACTTTTATAGCTAATCTATAGTGGGATAAAATTACCTACGAGCTTTTACCTTTCTAAACCGCTATTAACCGCCCTAATTTAGTTGCCCGTGTCTTCTGTATAAAGGTTATCCACCTTTTATACGACCTTAAGAAAAACTAGATTTTTAGTAGATTCCTTAGCTGCGTTTAGACTATTAAATATTAAAAATAGTGCCTACTATATCTCTACCTTCTTCTCTTTTTATATCTAGAGGACTGTAATGCGTTAATGGATCCTATAGTTATTAACCGTTACGTATCCGCAGAGCTCCCGCGGCCTTAGGATAACCCTATTAGACGGCTTACTAACGTTATACGGACTATAATGGTTTATAGGCCCTGCAGTGCTGATAACCTAAACGCCCCCTATATAGTTACTGGTGCTTACAGCTGTCTGCTAACCTACTTAAAGCAATTTCTAAAGCTGTTCTGCCCCGCAACGGCCGTATATAATAATAGTTACCCTTAATATCGCTACTGTAATAATTTACGGTTGTGGCCTGTTTGTATACTAGGCGGTAACGGTACTACTATAAACCTTAACAACCGCTAAGTCGTACCCTATAATCCCTATCTTAGCGTAAAGTATAGGGCCTATATTAACGTTAAGGTCTGCGCCTTTATATAGGCCGTAAAGTATATCTATAAGTATATTTATAAGGGGACCGACTAAACAACCGTATAGCTCTCGGACGATAATGACGAAATTAATAGGTACTTTTACGGCAGATATGTTGGCCCTATAGAGGCTATCTAGCGGCTATTTGAGTTCCTAGTTTATAAGGAATACCCCCCTATAATATAGCTCGCTATACATCTTCCTGGCTAGCAGCTTATTTATTTTTAGCTAGATAAGTCTATAGAGGACCTACAACAGCGCCTTAAAATAGCCTATTTAACTTTAACTACTTAGTTTCGGTACAACTCTAAAAATGCAGACGGTTGTGCTACGCTTTATTAGGACTTCCCTTATAAATATACCTTTATAGCAAAAATACGCCAGTAATAGCACCGCGTCCGCCTAAAGGATACTGTTATCGGCCGTATATATTACTATAGCCCCGTTACTAGCGAACGGTATTATTTACGGCTGCTACTTACCGTTATTTCTAGCGCTACCTCTTTTAAGCACCTCTATACTGTCGCTGGCACTATTTACCTAACCTTTTAAGCCGCTTGCGTGGCTTTAGGGCTCCTTAATAACGACTAAGAGTAGGTTAACTGCCTATAGAAAGCATCTGTATTCGCTACTAGCGCCTAGCTACGGTCTCTTTTTATAACTTCTTTAGTCTACGGCCCTATAAGCGACCCTCCTACCCTTTAGGCGAAATTTAAGCTGTTTCTCTATAATAATCTCCCTTACGTTTTAGAGCGTCGGCCTAATCTTCTAGGTAGCATTAATAATGTATATCTAGATTACGGCCTATATCTTATCTAGTAGGTACTTATAGACTATAGCAAAACTCTTATAGATTACTTTCTACCTCCGCTATAGTACTGCTAGGACCTTATAGATGGTAACCCGCTTATTACTATAGAGCTTAATTACAGCACTACTAAGGAAGGCCGCCTTTTTACGGAGCTGCGTTCCCAGCTAAATTCTAACTAGGCCGCCTGCTTTATTATAGTTACTACCGCTATAGATACGGACCTATAAAACGCCCGTTTTTTCCTATAGGGCCCTACAGGCACCAGTAAAACCTTTCTTTACCGCTATATCTGCTACTACTACCGCTCTCGCGGCCGTATTATTCTCTACGTCGCCTCTTCTAGCATAGCTGCCCTTTTACTACCTAGCGGCCGAACTACCTACTCCCATTTTCGTATTTCTATTAATCTATATAAGGAATCCGTATACAACGTGCCTAAAGACTCCTAGCTAGCGCAGTTACTGCGCTCTACTACCCTTATAATTTAGGACGAAGTGCCAATATAGTACCGTTACTGCTTTAAAGCTGTGCACTATATGCTTATGGACGTTCATTCTAATATCTAGGCTCCTTTTAGCGGCGTTCTTGTTATTTTAGGTAGTGATTTTACTTAGATCCTCCCTATTATAAAACGGGGGACCTGTGCTAATATTATTGCGGCCTACTTACGGTAGTCCTTCTTATAGCCTTCCCTCCGTATTCTATCGCTACGCCAGAATATACGTATTTTAGCCAGCGAGCTAAATTAGCGCTTTACTACCTAGGTCTATAGTCTTTCTTATAACCCTACTCTTACTAGCCGTATCCAGTTACCTACTAGTATCGCCCAGTTTACCAGTCTATAGCCTTTTATTAACTCTATTTACCCTCCCGCTTTTTTATAATAGGCGTATACTAATCTCTATACGTTCTATAGCCGTGCTATCTTAACTATCCGTAATAACACCGTTGCTGCTATTAATAATACTATCCTCCACTCTCTTAATGGCCCTAAGTCCGTTTTCCACTTTATAAATACTATACAATAGGACAATCTAAATACTAAAAGTACTCCCCCCCCCAGAGCTTTTGCAGAGCTTTAACCCTATATACCTTTTTCCTGCATAGCTCTGCCTTAAGGTTAGCGCTCTAATAATCCTTTTACAGAACCTATATTTTAAAGAGGGCCTCTATAACGGTACCCGTATAGTTCTTACCTAGATAGGCCGCCGCTATCTTAAAGCCTATATTCTTAGCGGCACCTTCGCTAACTAGCTATAGGTTATCCTGTGGATTATACTGTCTTCTATAAAAGGCGAGCTGCCATTTATTATTAATTAACGGCAGTTTCCTATTTATTTATCTTTTATAATAACCGTAAATAAGTTATAGGGTTAGTCTTTTAACTTTATAGGCGTTAATTTATGGATACCAGCTTTTACACACGGTTAGCTCTATATTGCACTATCTTGGGTTACTACCATAAATAGTATTTTGGTACTGCTTCCCCTAAATTAAATAGAAACAGACAATATTATATATCCAGAAGTTTTACTTAATAGTAGTGGTAGTGGTGGTGCTGTTGCTTAAAGAAGAAGACGACGACGACGATAACGATATGAATAGCTATATCAATATACATTACGTGATCAATTATGTAAATCTATACGCGATTATCACGTGAAGGCCACCTGAGTCGAGCCGCGACACGCCCCTCGCGTAGCGAGGGGCAGATTGAGTTTCCTCCTAGTAAAAGACTAATAGTTTTCCAGCACATCCCACTCTAAGCTTTATTTAGTAGATCTATAGAATCATAGAATCGTTATATAATACTCGCACCTGGAGACTGTCGATATGCCGGACTAGTTTATATCTAGGAAGGCGTTCGTTAACTTCATTTATCTGAAGAGATTAGGGCTCGCTTGTTTACTTCGGGAGCTTTTGAGAATTTAGAAGTCAAAGTTCCTGTCACAATTCGAGATGCTAGATTGCTTTTACCTCAGTACTAGTTAAAATGTAGAAAGATGAATTCATAGTCTTGTGTATCTATCATTGAATGAGTATCTACAGTCTCTACATGGACCATAGAGTTACAACACAAACTTATGAATCCTCTACAGAAAACAGCAATCACAATACAACTTTTGAGTTGACTGTTTGCTCCCTTCTATCACCAACCTTCTGGAACTTGGAGGAGCTTTCCAACAGTACATAGTACTCCGTTCCAGTGTGTTGGTCTTTAAAAACCGGACCAATCAGTTGAACCAGGAGGCTTGCTTCCAAGGCGCGAAGCACTGCTATTTGAGTGGTTGTTGACAGTTGAGCATAGATGATTACACTGCTCTTTTCCTGTCTCTGTACAGTGTATATAGTACACAAAATTCTGCTATTCGGCTTCTTAAACCCATCGAAAGCATTTGCATATCATAAAATATCCCCTCACTCTGCTTTTCTTTTCTTTATCGAGATTTCTTTAAACGTGACAAAATGGCCTTCCCAGCGCTACTCTCGTTTCTTCTCCCAAGTTCTCCCGAAATCCAATCACCGACCTCAGCAAGCTTTTCTATATTTACCCCTGTCTCCGCACCAAGGCTGTGGAAGCAATGCACCAAGTCTTCCGTTGCTACGTTACCCGTAGCGCCGGGACTGAATGGACAGCCCCCTAAACCGCCCACTGCCGAGTCAAAGGTCCTGATGCCGTGTTCCAGCGCAACCACCGAATTTACCAGTGCCTGGCCGTATGTGTCGTGGAAGTGTAACGCGAGATCGCTCTTGTCAACGCCGGCCGCATTCAGCGTTTTCAGCAGTTCTGCCGTCTTAGGCGCCGTACCCATCCCGGTTGTGTCTGCTACCGATATCTCGTCCACCCCCATCTCTAGCAGGCTGACGGCTAGCTCGGCTACCTTGTGCGGATCTACGTCGGGCCCTTCGTAGGGGCATCCGAGGGCAACCGAGATGTATGCTCGGACCTTTAGATTGAGGGTCTTGGCCCGCGACATTATGGGTGCGAAGCGCTCAAGCGATTCGGCAATGCTGCAATTGGTGTTCTTTTGCGTAAATGATTCTGTGGCTGCGGTGAAGATTGAAAGCTCGATGTCTGGGATGTCGGAGGTGGCGCGGGATGAACCCGCTGCGTCAAGCCCCGAGGAAGCTGAGGGCATAGCGTTGGGGTCTTGTGAAGATGTGTTTAATGCAGGCCCATTGTCATTACCTGGTGAGGGTGGTGGCGTGGGATATGCATCCTGTTTCGAAGTGGAGAATGATTCGTAGGAAGCGAAGAAATTATCGAGACCTTTGGAATTTGGAAGCAGGAATTGGTAAGTTATGGGCACTGGTGATGCCGGAGGTGTTTGAAGGATATGCTGGAGGATTTCTGAGGAGTTTGCCATCTACATGACTCAATATCAGCATTGTGCCGAATATCGCCAGGAGCACTGTTGGAGAGGCAGCCATTGTTGCATACCTGAGGGACCCATTTCGGCGAGACGAAGGATCCTGCTTCAATGGTCCGTAGCCCTGTCTGTGCTAGTCTCTCTATAAGCTCTATCTTCGTCGCGAGCAGTATGCTCTTCTTCTCATTTTGTAACCCATCTCTCGGCCCAACCTCTACAATTCGTATGTGCTCGGCAGGACGGTTTGCGGTTGCTGTGGCGAAGGTTCTCCGGCATGGGTGACGAGCAGCAAGACGTGCAAGGCGTGCACAGCTGTACCGGGAGGACATGTTTAAGGCGTAGAGGAGTGATAAGGCAATGGGGAGGAGATTGGAGAGGTGGTTGTTTTGATGGTGAAGGTTATCCTCGGGTGTTTCGCGGGGATAAGCTTTTTGCGGGGTGGCCGATGCCGATCTCAGCCCTACGAGAACAATTCATCCTGCCTACACCGAATACGTACCCAACTGTCAACATCGCGAAGATGGAGGAGGACAGAGCAGTAACGAACCTGGGATCAATGGCAGAAGACGGGTTTAACAGTGAAGTTCCTGTTGTACCTAAACAGCCAAAGAAGAGGTTCGTTGGGAGAAAACAAGCAGAAAGAGCAGCGGGGAAGACGGATCCAAATGCAAACATAGAGGATAGCGGAGCAATACAAGGTATGTTTTGCAGGGAATTTATAAGCTCAGCTATATATTGACATATAGCTCACAGTTGCTCAACCTCGTAGAACTGCTAGAGCTCTAAACAATATCCCCGCATCTCTACTAGAAGACTCAGACATCAACGAAGCCATAGCGCTCCTCCCATCAAACTACAACTTCGAAATCCACAAGACAATCCACCGGATAGGTACCAGCGGCGCTAAGAACATTGCGCTCCAATTCCCCGAAGGCCTCCTCCTCTTTGCGACTACAATCTCTGACATACTCACACGCTTCTGCCCGGGCACCGCTACAGTTATAATGGGCGACGTGACTTACGGCGCATGCTGCATCGACGATTTCACTGCTCGAGCTCTAGGATGCGACCTACTTATCCACTATGCTCACAGCTGTCTTATCCCGGTTGCCGTAACCAAAATCGCAACCCTCTACATCTTCGTCTCCATCGGCATCGACACAGCCCACCTCCTCGCAACCATAACCCGCAACTTCCCACCAGGGAAGACAATCGCGCTCGTAGGCACAATCCAATTCAACGCCACTATCCATGGAATCGTGCCCGCTCTCCGCCGCGAAGGCTACAACCCGCTAATTCCGCAAATCGCACCGCTCTCCAAAGGCGAAATCCTCGGCTGCACCTCGCCGTCCCTGCCCATTCCCACCAACACCAGCCTCGCCTCCGCAGACGGGAAGCAGGACACAGCGCCCGACCTCTTGCTCTACCTCGGCGATGGCCGCTTCCACCTCGAGTCTGCCATGATCGCGAACCCCAGCCTGCCCGCCTACCGCTACGACCCTTACTCGCGCCGCCTCACGCATGAAACCTACGCCCACGACTCGCTGCACACCCTGCGCCGCACCGCCATCCTGACCGCCCGCAAGGCGCACACCTGGGGCCTGATCCTCGGCTCGCTGGGCCGCCAGGGGAACCCGCACACGCTCACGCTCATCGAGAACCACCTGCGCCAGCGCGGCATAAAGTGGGTAAACCTGCTACTCAGCGAGATCTTCCCTGGCAAGCTGGCCTTGATGGGTGATGTCGAGACTTGGGTGCAGATTGCGTGTCCGAGACTCAGTATCGATTGGGGCTATGCGTTCCCGCGCCCGCTGCTGAGTCCGTATGAGGCGCTTGTGGCGCTGGGGGTTAGGGAGGCGAAGTGGTTGGAGGAGAGCGAGGGAGGCGGTGGGGTGTATCCGATGGATTTTTATGCGAAGGAGGGACTGGGGAGGACGAAAGAGGGTGATGCGGGGGTGGAGATTGAGATTACGGCATAAATTAGCAGAATGGTTTGCATTTTTGGTGTTGAATGGATAACGGACAAATCTGTGATACATTTACAGGGCTGGATAGCTGCACGGAAGGTCGGCATTGAATGTATGGATATGAAAAGTATGTATTTCCTCGGGGAACTAGAGCTTTAGACAAAGGATTAGGATTTTAGTCCTTTCTACAGCTTAATATAATCGAACGCCCCCATTAGCCTCCCCAGTACCACTCCAGTTAAAGCAAAAATTATTTTATCACATGTTAGATGGGGTACGGAGGACGGAGCAAAAAGAGATTTCCCCTTCCTTTTTAGGACTAGCGGTTTTCTCCCCATAAGGTGCCCATAAGGTTGCTGAGGTTTTGGGCCTCTTTGGGGGGCCTTTAGCGGATATAGGGGCATAGACCGCCTAAACTCTCGTTACTCAGGCGACAGAGCCCCCATAACTTTGCCGACCTTATAGGGGGTAGCCACTAGTCCCAAAAAGGAAGTGGAAATCTCTTTTTGCTCCGTCCTCCGTACTCCGTACCAAGCCCATCACAAAAACACCGCTAACACCCAAACACCAACGCCGCCAACGAGCCCCTCAATCCACCCGGTCCACCTCGCCGTCCCCGTCCCCCGCGCCCTCGCCGCGCCCGCAGAACTATGCGTTGATCTCGCTGTCGCGCCCGCCCCGACCCCCCTGTCGCCGTGCCCGCGCCCAGCAGGCTCGTGGTCCCGCCGACTACGATGTCCGTCTCGCTGGGGCTCAGGCTCACGACGGTGCCGTTGATGGTCACCACGCCGCCGGGCGTCAGCGTCGCGTCGGGACCGATGACGTACTGGGTCGCCGAGTTCGCGGTGTAGGTGTGGCCGTTGAGCGTCAGCAGCGGCGGGCCTGGTTTCGCTGTGGCTTGGGCGGGCCCCGGCGCGAGGGTCGAGGTCACACCGTTGATGACGACGATAGACCCAGATGGCGGGAGCGAGATCGTGGTGCCCGAGACTGTGATGGCCGGGCCGCCGGGGGCGAGCGTTTGGGTGCCGATGATGAAACCGCCAGCGCTGTTTGCGGTGATGGTTTGCCCTGCGATGATGAGGGGCGCTGCTGTAATCTGGCCTTGGGCGGAGGGGCTAGGGCTGAGGAGCACGGTGCTGCTGCCTACTACGACTTGGGTTTGGCCGTTGGAGGTTTGAATGACGATGGGTGTGCCTTGGACGCTGATGGTCTGGCCAGCGGACACGGTTTGTGTGCCGATTAGGAAGCCTGAGCTGTCTTGGTTGATTTGGATTGCGGATGAACCGGCTGTGATTATCGCCGGAGGAGACGGTGGCTGGGTTACTGGTGTTCCGTTACTGTTGCCTGCAATCTCGGCCGCTGGTGTGGTTGGGAAATCTAGGCCGGTGACTGTTACCTCGATATCACAGCTCAGACAGGTGGGTGTAGCGATGATTTCGGGTTCGGTCTGTTCCGGGTTTCCAGTGGTGCCTATAGCAGTGGTCGGTGGGTCGAGTCCGTCTGCAGTGGATTCTATGTGTGGGATATTTGGGGTCACGATAGGGCCTTCCGGGATAGGAGCAGTTTCTAGTGGTGCGGCTGTGGTGTCCACGGGTAGTGTACCGCTTATACTGGGGAATATTGGAACCGCTGTGGTAGCGTCACCGAGTGCAGTCGCCGATTGCTCTAAATGTGCGGTATTAGGATGCTCTGAGAAACCACCCGGGCCGCCTGCTAAGATGGTAGGGCTCTCAGGTATACTAGTGCCCGCCGCATTGCTCGGTAGTTCTGAGACATGTGAAGTCAATATATGTTATTGAGCCTTTCGCTGGAGGGGTTTTCTAGTGCTAAGAGAAAATATTATACCTCTTTGTGGAAAGGCATGAGAGATTGTGCGAAAAAACATCAGATAGAAAAGAAATTGGAAAGGAGGTGCAGTGACTCGCCCTTCTCGGCACTGGCAAATAAAAACATACTGAAGGAAACGTCGTAAAGGATAGTGGGCGGGGTGTTGGTGCTCAATCAGATGATCCCTCAATATGAAGTCAACAACAGAACGTGAAGCAAGATATTACAATGTATAGAAGACGTTATGGAAGCTGCCACGCGACATGCGTAGAAACACAGAGAGTATCAAAACATGGGTTGATAATCAACCAAGATGAGCTGAAATATCTCCGGTAGCTTGCCATAAGACCTCCGCCGCAAGCTGTTCCACCATACGGTAGAGGGAGGAATCTGGATAGGTTTGTGTTACATAGTATCAAGTTAAATTGTGGTTGATTGAACTCATGAGGTTCTCTAGAGGGGTACAATCCCGTTGGCCGATAGCGAAAGGATCATGATGCATGGGATAAAATTTCGGGCTTGCGGCAGGCTGTGCTTGGTTCCTCCGGGGCGCAGTGATGACCTTCCTAACTGCCTGTTTTAGCGACGGCTGGCTGTGAGAGCCATTTCTTACCTCTCGTCAATCAGCCACAAATGTTGGACATTTCGGTCTTTTACCCACGAAAATCCTCGAGGCGAATTCCATGGCAGCCTGGCCAAAAGCTTACGCCCGCAGACTCTCTCGTTGCGAAAGTTAAAAAGACGGACGAGTAGGAGACCTCCCTGATTAAGAAATATTCCCGATTATTACTCAGGGAGAAATTTTTTACTGGTATAAGACAACGCCCAAGCTGATCGAGCACTTCCCTGAGTGCTTCGATGTGATATTAAACCTTTTTGGAATACTCACCTTGACCGTGTCTATGGTCTAGACTTCATCCTACACAGGGCTCAAGACAAGGATTATTTCCATATGCGTTGCAAAAATCGGTGCTCCTGTAATGCAATTTAATTCTGGTGTTCGCGCACAATCGTAGAACCTTGCCAGCCGAAGGGATAAATGCTCTTGGCACCAATCAGATTGGACCCCCATAACGTCTTAGCCACCCGATCGAGCCAACCCCCCAGTCGAGCCACCCGCCGATCGCGATTCAAATCACCCCTTTTCTTATGCATCTTACCTTTCCTACACTACAACCATGGATTCTACGGCTGCCGCACTACTTGAACCCGATTAAGAAGCTCAAATGGAAATTGCGATTAAGCTTTTAGAACCTAACCCTAATGTAACGAAGCCTTGTAGGAAATACTACGGTGGACTTGTTAATGGACTAGGTATATCCCTTAACCCGCCAACGTCCACAAGGTAGGTGGTCCGTGCGAACAACAGAATCGAAAGTACGCGTATGGTCACGGAGCCTTGATCTTATTGATTCTATTGGCTAGCCCTTATCGATAACGTGTGGACGAATTTTGGCGGGTTAAGGGATAGGTAAATGTCGGAACACATGACCTAAGGCTAATATCACGTAATGTCGTAATTGTAGTCTTGATAGGTTGTATGATGATTTTCGCAGAGGATCGTAAGGATCGCGGTGCCTAAGTAGGGGGTTGATTAGTCACCATAAGGATAACTAATCAAAGACACGACGACGACACGTCAACGACACGTAACCACGTAACTTCTGTCCATATATTCCGACACTGGCAGTTCTTTCTTTGTGCGTAAAACAGCTATCCTAAGACACGTGACCACGTAACCTTTGTCCATATATTCCAACGCTAGCAGTACGGTGCCAGCGACGGGGTTGTATTCCAGGGAGTAAAGCTCTACCTGGTCGTGTTTAGGTCGCAGGCGTATTAGCGCGACAGTTGTCAGATTTAGGTAGCGGTACGGTGCGAGCATCGGGTGGTGATAGTGGTTGAACGTAGAGCTCGTCTATCGGTCGGTCGGTAGATCGCAGGCGCATCGGCACGATCGTTCGGTCGGGTCGTGTTCGTAGGCGTATTAGCACGAATTCTTGTCTG
>Ga0307515_10018685_pt1 | contig 12518 bp, 12 predicted proteins | sample 17_EM_MG_FD_194513 | JGI IMG/M metagenome (GOLD analysis project Ga0307515, IMG submission 194513) | Populus trichocarpa ectomycorrhiza microbial communities from riparian zone in the Pacific Northwest, United States - 17_EM | ecosystem: Host-associated > Plants > Roots > Unclassified | place... | reverse complement strand
CTCGGAATATCAAGTAGAGAAATCGACGCAACTGTTGTCAAGGCAATAGTCACACGACGTCTGGCCATTGCGTTTCCTGATATTCCATTACTCGCACTTTCTTCCACTACCCTCTTTAAGCAGCTCCAGCACCTTGAGCTCACCTTTGAACCTAATCATAGAATCCCTATTCTTCCATACCTGGAACAGATCGAGAGGCTGGAAATTTGTGGCGGAATTATTCCCGAATATTCATTGAACCTTGGCTTGTCATTGACTCATACTCTCCAGTGGCTTACACTACGTCGTTCAACATCTTCTTGGATGCTCGGGAGGTCCTTCAAAGCCCTGAGAGTGTTCAGGGTTTTTCGACCACCAGAAGAATCCGAGAACCATTCTAGGCATGAGGGCCTGCATGTGGGCCTGCCTGCCTGCACAACACTGGAGTTGATTTTCTGTCCAATCGAATATCACCGCTTCCTCTCCTGTCCAAATGTTCAAAACCTTTTCCGGTCCCCACGCCCATCGCAGACCTTCGATTTTGCAGCGTTCCATTCATTCCATGATTTCTTATTGAATCTTTCCTGTTTGCAAAACCTTGATATTTCTGTTCCCCAGGGTTTGGGGATAGATTCCTTGAATGATTTTGTCTTTTGTGAGGCATCGGAGCGCGGAGTATGGCGAGATATCAGGAGTGTGGAAGTGGACATCTGGTTTAATTCTTCCTCAGAAGCATCTGACTTCATTGACCAGACAGTTGGACTCCAGCCGCGTTATGAGAAATGGTGGAAATCATTCACAGTCACTAGGAGATTCGCCAGAACAATCATAATCAAGGCATCAATGTGAATGGTCTTGTACAAAGGGTGGATCAGGAGCACTCATTGCCGTTCAGCTGTAATACTACATTTTGCTTTCATTTGAATTGTTCGGTACGGTAGTTTCATCTTTTAGGACGATTTTCAGCACATCACACCCTATGATAAGTAATGAGCCTCCAACTATTTGCAGCTAATTCATGAACCCATCGACCCTTTAAATCATCTACTTTAAAAATGACCGCAGCCGTGGGATATAACACAGCTTGGAGCGTTATATTTATCAAGGATCACAAAGGGAGTCCAACTAGATGACATAGAAAATGAAGGTGGACGCTGGACGGGTGGAAAATTACAGCACTCAGGGCTGACCATCAAGGGGAGAAAGGGGTCCATAAGACGAGCCCCACCGGAGGAATGGCTTGCTCAATTTCCGCCTGTAGACGAACTCATCCACAGGTCTATTCAGAAGTACTGTTCTTTTATGACCTTGCTACCACAGTTGATATCGAGATTGTGAGAGTATGGAGAAGTAAATTCAGTCTCTTCACTGTCCTGTGCACTCTAGTGAGTTATTTATGTGTTGCTCTTAACATTGCTCCTCTGACCGAGCCAACTCGAAACAGAACCGCTGGTCGCAACTATATGCGGTTCACCGCGAGCGCCTTGAAACGCTGAATCCGGGGCGATGTTAGCTGCACAATAACCTGGGCGCATCGGATGAGTGAATCAATTGTTTGGTGTTTTGTAGGTGGACGCTGCAGGTGGAGACAAAGCACTCAAGGTTTCAACATCAACCCAATATTTCTAACCCGTCGGTGCCGCCTTGATCACCGGTGTACTATGACCGCCTGAACCGCACTTCGCTGCTTCAACTCAACCGGCAAAGGTCCCACCACATCCACGCTGGCAGTGACGACAACAAGATTTGTTCGCAGTCATTCGCCTAAGGGCTTCATCTTGTCAGGATATAAACCGACGTGATATACTTTGCAAGCCGTGCTCGTTCGACTAAGACGCTAGCCTTTCGATTGCCCAGCGGCGTGCCCATACTTGCGACTTGGAGAGATAGGATCGTGTTGTGGGTTGCCCGTTCTGGACCATAACAACACTCATGCTAAGTTCTCCCTCCTCATCTCTAGTCCATCGTGTCTTATCAGAAATTCACACAGGCAATCTAGTTTCCAACATCATCAAGAGCAGCCCGGACTGGAGTCAACCGACCTCCCTGGCACGTTGTAAAACCGCATCTCAACCATTGCTACTTCTGCATGAGGCCCCTCTGTGAACCACGTTCTCTCGCATGAAGGAAGGGAACGACTCGCGGGCGACCCGACATCCACTCTCCTCGCCTCTTCGCCTCTACAACACCTAACTGCTGTCCTCTCATACAACACCATGGCAATTCAGTCGTGCCATACTCAAGTCTGACATCATGGCGCACCCGAACACGCGCCATGTCGTGAGCCCAAGCTGTCGCTATTACTTATTCCCTCGGAACCTCGTAAGTAAGTATATGCCCTCCCCCTGTGCATACTATTCCCTATGTTTACACTCTATTGCTCTTTGCCAATTGCTGCCGCCTCTCAAAGAACAAGTACGGCCCTCGTCCCACATTCGATCCATATATGGTCACACTTCGCGGTATCGTGAACAGCGAACTACCGTCCTACCGGCTCAAAATACTTTACCACACCACATATCAGACCCACCACTTTGGGACCCGCTCGAACACACACGGCAATCGATCAACCTCTGCACTAGATATACCCACTCGATACACCCCACGCATTATGTCGTACGCCCCTTCCGTGCTCTAGTTTCCACCGATGCGTCCATGGGCCCCGCGTTGGGTCCAAACCAGTGACCACTCGACACCCATCCAAGCATTGGCAGAAGTACGGGGACGAAGTGAAGGTGGACACTATGCCCTACGATATAAATGCGGGGGGTGTCGTACTACCCACCGCGAATCCATTCCCGACCCGATTCACGGCCTGCATACCGTCAGTTCCTCGTCCGCCCGTTCGTCCGCATATTTACTTTATTGCGTACGAACGAGCTATACATCCTCTCGTGTTTCCCAGCTTTTCTCATCGTTTGACAGACGCTCAGTCTGCTTACCTGTGACTATATACGGCTGGCCTCGATCCTGGGCGAGCGCCACATGTTAAGAGCCCTCGCTCGTTCCCACGCTCTCTCTCTTTCATTTCTGACACGGACTCTGGCCAATACCAAAACGTGCCCGTCCTCGCAAGCGGGAACTGGCCCAAGCGGGAGATCAAGGTAATATCGTATCTTACTTACTGGTACCGCTGACCACGTCCGTATCATCGAGCATCGCCCGGGCCCCAACAATGTTTGCGTCGACCCCCGAAGCAGGCGAACGGGATGCTCCGAGCTGGGGGCCCTCGGCTGATCTCCATTTGGAGATTATACTGCGACACCGGAAGTCTGGTAACCCGGTCTATGCCCTGTGGACAAAACAGGCCTGGCTTAAGTTCCTCGCGGTCCGCAGGTCACCGCCGAATCCTACACCGAGCTTTGCAACCGCTTAGAATCAGTTTACGCCAAGATCAAACGTATCACCCCGGACAGCCAATCAGCTGGGCAGAGCGTGAAGAACTCTGGCCTGCCTGCCTGCCTGCACAACATTGCAGTTGGTGGGCTGTCCAATGGACTATCTCCGCTTCCTGCCCTGTTCAAATGTCCAAAATTTTCGCCCGCGGAAAGCTTCAGCGTGGACCACCTTTGGTTTGACAGCTCTCAATTCATTAAATGGTTCGTATTCACTGTTTCCTGTTTGCAAAACCTTTATATTTACGTTCCCCAGACTTTGGGGATACATTCCTTGATGCATTTTGTCCTTTGGGGTGCACCGGAGCAGCGAGTATGGCGAGATATCAGGAGCGTGGAAGTGGAAATATGGTTTGCCTTGTCTCCACAAGCATCTCACTTCCTCGGCCGGTCAGTTGAACACCAACAGCGCCATGAGAAATGGTGGAAATCGTTCAGTCACCAAGGAAGAGAGGGCGGTGATAGTCAGGACATACATGTGAATGGTCTTGTACAATGTACGTCAGGAGCACTCTATGCTGTTCAGCTGTAATACTACTTTTCGCTTTCATTTGGGTTATTCTGTATTTGAATTTGACCTCTATTAAGAGGACCTTTGACACACACCCTATTATCAGTAATGAGCCCCCAACTATCCACAGCTCATTCTTGAATAGATCGACCCTTCGATACCACTACTCCAAAAAATGAAAGCCAGGCATGACTTCAGCCATGAGACATAACATAACTTGGAGCGTGATATCTGTCAAGAATAAAAAAGGGAAGCCAACTAGATCACATGGCAAGTGAACGTGAACGCTGGGAAAACGGCAGATTACAACGCTCTGGACTAATCATCAAGGGCCAAGGGCTCCATGAGCGACAAGAAGAGGAGCTATAAAATGACACCTTAGCATTAGGACATGAAATGAATATAGGTCGAGCCTAGCTATATATCAGGTTCCAAGAGGACAGTCTGAACGTCGATTACAGCTAGGAAACACGAGAGGATGCGTAGCTTATTCGTAGGCAATAGAGTATGTATACAAGCGAACGGGCGGATGAGGGACCATCGGTAAGGACGTGAGTCGGGCCGGTAGTGGTTCGCGGTGGGCGGTACGGACATCCCCGCATTACACCGTGGAGCATAGTGTCGTCTTTCGTACTTCTGGCGACCGACAAACATCGAGCGTAGGGTGTCTATTCGAGGTGATTGTAGAGTTGTCGTGGCTCACGATGAGGGCGGTCGAGCGACACCTGACGGAGCCATAGTTGTCGCAGAATCGCAGTGCTAGCGCTGGTGTCGCGCGCGTGCTTGACGTGCTCGACGATTTGCTTGGTCCTGTCGTCCGTCGTGGACAATTAAGAGTGGACAGTGGGGTAATGTTTGGAGAGAGAGGAAAAATGATGGCAGGAGGTTGACAGTGCGACACCGGCGACGAATGCATGTCGACGCGAGCGTGTAGCGGAGGTGATAATGCAAGGTGGATTCAGAGCGTCACCGGAACAAGCCGAAAAGCAATGAGAAAGCGCGATGTGATATGAGTCAAGTGGACAAATGGGAAGCGAAAGACGCCGATACGTACATGCCAGTGCATGATCAGCTTCGCCATAGATAGCATGGGTGATGCTGATGAGGTTGGTATGGGTGATGGACTTGTAGGCGGGCTGTGAGGTCGAGTATCAGCGACATGGACAGTCGAGGAGCACATAGACACTTTGAGGAAGAGGGGGCTAGGGCAATAGATACGCACCAAATAACCTTTTGGATACACCGGGCTGGTGGTGGCTTGATGTGGGTAGTAACGTGACCGAGGCTGAGGAACCCGCGACGTTCGTTGGGGCGGCAGAATAGCCATAGTAGCTCGAGTGCGAATGCATGGACGATTCGCGCTCCTTCTCACTCAAGCCGACGAACCGCCGTTTGTTGCTGGCGAACTGCGACTGCTGTTCGCCAAGCGCCTTGCTGTCGCTTGAATCGTCTTCAGTGAGTAGGACGAAGAGCACGGTGGAGATGAGGGCGGTGCAGAGAAAAGGTACGAGGTCGGAGAAAGTCGCAAGAAACGAGGGGCGGGAACAGGCTCGACCTGATTGTCATGGGCGAGAGTGAGAATGAGTAGGTAGGGCCGTTGTCGAGGAGATTCCTGTCGACTGATGAGTGGGAGAATGGTTGTTGTCGAGTGTGCAGCGGCGTAGCGGGCTGGTTGTGTCGCCGAGTGGAGCGCTAGCAACGGGTGGTGAGTGCGCAATGGACAAGATTTGTGGTGACGAGAGATGAGTGCGTCTGGGCAGAGTGTGCAACTGGTTGAAGGTTTCTATGGAAGACGGCCCTGCAAATTGTGAAGGCAACAATTGCAGAGGCAGAAAACAGAGAGGTAAAGAGGATATCAGCGGATCTTAAGTTGGAAAGGCGGAGATAGTGGGCGGAGATATCGGTTTGGCGGGTTGTCCGCGAGTCGTTCCCTTCATGCGAGAGAATGTGATTCATCAAGGGACCTCGTGCAGTGGGTTTAGTATGTGGATGGGAGGTTGCGCTTCGACCCTGCTGCTGAAGGTGCTCTCCACGGTCTGGGGACCCGATCGCCTGTGTGGATTCCGATAGTGCACGATGGACAGAGATGAGGAACAAGTATTTTAGCATGAACGGTGGAATTGTCCAGAACGAGCGACCCACAACACGATCCTATCTCTGGAGGTCGCAAGGGTGGGCACGCCGTTGGGCAATCGTTTTAGACGAACAAGCGCGGCTTGCGAAGTATATAACGACCCAAGAAGATGAAGCACCGTCGCTGTCAGTTGAGGATGTGCTGGGGTCATTACTGGCTCAGCGGCAGAACAGCCAGCGGCAGAACAAGCGCTATTTGCAGATGGTCGTCACGTGGATGCATTGTCTCCACCACATCGGGTGCCTCAAAAATTGAAGTGAAGCTACATTATGAACAATTTATTTGACAAAATATCGTGGGATATCGCCCTCCTGCGCATAGGATCAACCCAGCACGCCATCGTCATTCCCAGCCCGTGTTCTATCTACACACCGCGCGATTGTTATTGCTTCGATCTTTTTCTCTGGAATGTTCTGGGCCCCCATCTCGTCGCTCTCAAGAAGGATGAGGCAGGGGAGACTGACCTCCCCGCACCTGATCGATGGTGGTAGCTGTACACAATTCATTTCGTAGAATATACACCTAGAATACTATCGCGTATTCAGACTGGCCCGAACAGTCCGCCGAGGCACCCATCAGGTTGAAGACACACATTTGACCTGCGCGAATGTCTTGTAGCGCTCGTCCGTGTTGATCCCGGATTCATTGGAGCAGTCAGCTGGCCAGACTCTGAACCGTCTGCAAAACCTTGGCGTCTGTAACCCGCGAGACAACCGCGCGAAAGCAGCACCGCGAGGGAGATTGCCAGACTCGTCACCTACACCTGCGCTGCTTGGCTCACCACCACGCTGGTCAGTCACTAAGCCATCGATTACTTCGCTCTTGAAACACTGCACGCCGCACTCGAGTTATCGCTCTAGTCCCAATTGCCCCAACTTCAGCGCCTCACCATCCATTGTTCAAACCGTGTCCTCGCCACTATCTCATTCGAAAAATAACCCATCCACCTTCAGGATATGTCCGCCATTGACCGTAGCCGTCCGCACTCGGCCATTACTCGACGTGGCCGGCGACGTATGCCTCTGGTCCAGCCTTCCAGCAATACCATTAATACCTACCTTCCTATGGAACTCATGCAAGAGATCTTCCTATATTGCATTGAATCAAATCAAATCAAATCAGGTCGATTGGCTGCTGTGTGTCGCTACTGGAGGTCTGTTATCTCTACAATGCCTCATCTATGGTCCACCTTGAGGGTTGGGACCTGGACTGAGATGGAACAGGTCGCGACTTGGTTGCAGAGGGCATATCCGAAGAAGGTTATCATCGACCCCCAGAGAGATAGCCAAAGCCCATCTGAGGCACCAATGTTTGCTGCACTCCAGAGTTCTCTTACAAGCACGGGCCAGTGGAACGAGCTTACTGTTTCCTCATTTCCTCCTGAGAACTTGGCTAGTCAGCTTGGCGTTCAAGTCGCAAGCCCAATGAATGTGTTGAAAGTTCTACATATAGCAGCCGAATGTGTTAACTCTCCCTCATTTGCTCATTTGCTCAGTCTTGTTCCAACTGAAGCTCCGCTCTGTGAGCTGAAACTCCATCCCCCATTTGTCAACACCCACTTTTTCCAACCGCATTGGTTTCCTGTCTTGAAGAATCTCACAGTACTTATTATCAATGGCAGAGATATTCATGAGCCATTTGAGCTCCTTCCTACTTTTACCAAGCTCCAGACATTTGAGGCTGATTGTCTTCGTCTCCCGTTTTATGAGCCCAATACCAATCTGCCTCTTCTCTGTACTCTTCGGAAGTTGCGGCTTAGAGCCTGTTCAGTCCAATGGATGGCTGGGAGACAATTCCCATGCCTTGAGGAGTGTGCAATCCTCCTTCCTCGTCATTGGGAGGTAATTCAGCAGCATGAGGTGCAATTGCCATCCTGCAAGAAATTGGCCTATCATGGTTATCCAATGATCACAGCTCAACATTTCCATGTTCCCGAAATGAGAGAAATGGACCTCCGATCTCATGATTGCAATGAGCAGAGGGTCGTTCAACACCTACGCCATCTATGCAGAGTCAATGGAAGGTTTTCCAACCTCACTGCACTGCACCTCACATTTCAGTGCAGCGAACAAGTCTTAATGAAGATACTGAAGTATTTGATTCCTCTACAAGAGTTGGGTTTATCCGTTACCCATCCCTCACCATCCTTCCAAAACTTTCTTGAGTCACTGGCCGCGAAACCATCTACAGAATGGCCTGGATGGCACTCATGGAGGGATTATCATGAAGGGTGGGAGAAATGGTGCTCCTCTCAAACCTGGCATGCCAATGTCCTCCCGCACCTGAAAATCCTGAGAATACGTTGCCCCAAAGGCTTTTCTCAGTCTAAGCGCCTTGAAAATTTCCCATTACTTAGAGCTATTGGATGCACTAGGGCATATCTGACTCCCCCTTTGGAGCATTTGAAAGTGTGGGAGGGGAGAGGGAGCGTGGATGACATTGCAGTTGATTACACTTCCACCGGCTATCTAAATAAGCATCTTGGAATATCAAGTACAGAACATGACACAACGATTGTCAGGGCAATAGTCACACGATGTCTGGCCATTGAGTTTCCTGATACTCCACTATTCCCACTCCATTCCACTGTCCTCTTTAGGCAGCTCCAGCGTCTTAAGCTCATCTGCAAATCTAATCATAGCATCTTTATTTTGCCATACCTGGAACAAATCGAGAGGCTGGAAATTTCGCGTGGATACATTTTTGAACATTCCTTGAACCTTGACTTGCCATTGACACATACTCTCCAGTGGCTTAAACTGAGTTTTTCAACACTGCTTTGGATGTTTGGGAGGACCTTCAAGGTCCTGAGAGAGTTCAGGGTTTTTATATATCCAGACGAACGCGAGAACCAATCTAGGCATGAGGGGTTGCAGGTGGACTTGCCTGCCTGTACAACATTGGAGTTGGAGTACTGTCCAATCGACTATCTCCGCTTCCTCTCCTGTTCAAATGTCCAAATCCTTCGCTGGTCCCAATACTCATTGCATGCCTTTGATTTGGCAGTGTTCAATTCATTACATGATTTCTTATTCAATCTTTCCTGTTTGCGATGCCTTTATATTTCTGTTCCCCCGGGTTTGGGGATAGATTCCTTGATTGATTTTGTCTTTTGTGGGGCATCGGAGCATGGAGTATGGCGAGATATCAGGAGTGTGAAAGTGAACATCTGGTTTTATTCTTCCTCAGAAGAATCTCACCACTTCGACCAGATAGTTGGACACCAGCTACGTTATGAGAAATGGTGGAAATCGTTCACAGTCACCAAGGGACACGCCACATATGTCACGATCACTGCATCCATGTGAACGGTCTTGTACAAATGGTAGATTAGGAGCACACTTTGCCGTTCAGCTGTAATACTACATTTTGCTTTCATTTGGATCGTTCGGTACTTTCATTTGACTTCTAAGAGGGCCTTCAGCGCACCCTATGATAAGTAATAAGCTTCCAACTATTGTAGCCAATTCATGAACAGATCGACCCTTCAAATCATCTACTTCATGCATGACCTCAGCTCAGCCATGGGACATAGCACAACTTGGAGCGTTATATCTATCAATGATAGCAAAAGGGAAGCGAACTAGCTAGATGACATGGAAGATGAAGGTGAACGCTGGACGGGTGGCAAAATTACAGCACCCAGGACTGATCATATCATCAAGGGGGAAAAGGGTCCAAGAGCGACAAGAAGAGGAGCAAAAAAGGACACATTAACATTAGGACATGCAACGAGTATAAGACGAGGCCAGCCGCAAGGTCACAGGTAAGCAGACTGAGTGTCCCAAGAGGACATTCCGAGCGTCCGTCAACAATGAGGAAAACTAGGAAACACGAGAGAATGAATAGCTCGTTCGTACGCAATAAAGTATATATACAGGCGGACAGGCGGACGAGGGACTGTCGGTAGGAAGGACGTGAATCGGGTCGGTACTGGACTCGCGGTGGGTGGCACGGACATCCCCCGTATGTACACCGTGTAGCATGGTGTCTGCCTTCACTTCACCCCCATACTTCTGGAAACCGATAAATATGCCGCGAGCGGAGTGTGTAAATTTCGAAGTGACTGTAGAGCTGTCGTGGCTCATGACGGCGTATGCAAACAAGGCTATGACGACAGTCGAGCGACACCTGATGGGGTCATAGTCATAGTCATGGTAGCGTTCGCAATGGCGCTGGTGAGTGTGACTTGGGTTGGGGTTGCTGTTTCACCGCGGGTTGTTGGCGTTGTGCACGTGCTTGACGTGCTCGGCGAGTAGCTTGTTCCCGTTGTCTGTCATGGACAACTATAGGTGGTGCTTGGGGAGAGAGGGAAAATGATAGCCAGGGATTGAGACAGCGATACCGGTAACGAATGCATGTCGATGCGGCAGAGGCGACGATGCGATGCGAGGTAGATTCAGAGCGTCATCGTGAAATAGCAGTGAGAAAGCGTGGTGCTATGTGAGCGAAGCAGACAAACGGGAAACGAAAGAAGGCAATACACACATGTTGGCGCATGACCAGCTTCGCCATAGGTAGCATGGGTGTTGTCGATGAAGCTTGTGTGGGTGGTGGACTCGTAGCCGAGGGTGGTAGGGCTATGAGGTCGAGTATCAGCGAGATGTACGGTCGAGGAGCACATAGATATGATGAGGAATAGGGACCAAGCGCGATAGATGCGCACCATATAACCATTTTGGAAACACCGTGCGCAGTAACGGTGACCGAGGTTAGGGAACCTTCTGGACGGGTGAATAGCCATAGTAGCTCGATTGCGAACGCATGCACCATTCGCGCTCCTTCACACTCAAACCGATGAATCGCCGTTGATAGCTGGTAAGTCGCGACTGCTGCCCGCCGAGCACCTTGCTATCGTTTGACTCGTCTTCGACTCGTAGAACGAGGAGCGCAGTGAAGATGAGGATGAGATCGCCGGCCCAGAAGAAGGGTACGAGGTCCCAGGAAGTCGCTGGATCGTCGGGGGCGCGGAGAGGCTCGACCTGATCATCGTGGGCGAGAGTATGAGTGAGTAAGTAGGGTCGTTAATCGAGTAGATCGCTGTCGACCAGGTGAGTGAGAGTGTGGTTGAGAGGTGACACGCGAAAGAGACGAGTGCGTGGAACAAGATAGCGAACTGCGAATACGCGTATTTCAGCAGAAGAAAGAGGAAATCAATAACACGCACCCAACCTAGATAATTGATCTGCTCACAGCGCCTAGGCGAGAGAGCACCGCTTGTTCGAGTAGTTGGTATGTCGATGTCTTCTCTCAAGCTGGGAATGATGACAGAGGAAAGGGAGGCCTCGCCGGTGTGCAACGCGCCATGTAATTGAGTGGCGAGATTCCTCGAAATCCAGCCTGATTAGCACATAGTTCCCCCTGTAAAGGAAAAGAGAATCGTACTATGTGCATCATAAAGGCCAACACCTCCAGCTCATTCGACCAACGCGCAACTATAAGCGCCACTGGAAATTGAAAGATAACGGCACTTGTGCGTTGAGTTGAACACGGGTTGGCTGTCTTCCCTACTTCCGATTGCCCTTGCGTTAAGTGCCATTCGAATTCAAAACGGACATATGTAGTCCCGACTGTGTATCCACCGAATCCATTCTGATTCGCCTCCGTGCCCCCCGCCAACAAAGTGGCAAATGCAGTGAGTATCATAGCCATGACGACGGTGTAGGACTTAAATTTCGAGAATTATTAAGACTCTGATGGTGTCGCCAGCGGGGAAGATAGGAGATCTTGAACCAGCATATGACCGATCACCTCTCCATGGTAGGTACCGGGAAAGGGAGGGAGAAGAAATTCCTTGTTCAAATAGTCAATCGTACAATTTCTGGTTTGTGCGAGCAACGTACCGGGCAGCCGTGCGATGAAAGCGATGAGGTGAAAGAGAGATCACATGTCGTACATGATGAGAATCACCGTCCCTAACTCATATCACCAACCTCCAAAGAACTACTGAAGGAATAAGTCATTCAAGATGCCCGTTTCATTGATTTCCCATTCGAGTTCTAGTTTCGAATCCATTCTACACTGAATAGATCAGTGAGGGTGGGACTAGCGGAGCAATGACACGATCTCCACTTTCGAGCCAGTTTGTGTCATCGAAAGCATGATGGATATCCGTTGAGTGGTCACCGGCTTACGCCGAAAGCGGAACACATGAACTCATACGTGAAAAAATGGAGCACAGAAAGGTTGCGTGATATAATGCATGGAGTATATCGAGTTGGTGTATCGAGTGCAGAGAATGATCGACAGCCGTACACGTTTCTGGGTCCCTAAAGTGGTGGGTCTGGCACGTGTTGGGGGAAAGGCTTTAATCCGATAGGAACGATAGTTCGTCGCCCAGGATATCGCGAAGTGGGCGATGTACGACGAGGATTGTACGTATTTATCAGAAATGCGGGAGCAATTGGCGAGGGACAGCAGATTATAACAGTATCCACTCTCTAAATAGAATGTCAGCTCAGAGTGGAAGCCAATGGGAAGCAACCTTGCGATGAATGGA
>Ga0307515_10018684_pt1 | contig 12519 bp, 6 predicted proteins | sample 17_EM_MG_FD_194513 | JGI IMG/M metagenome (GOLD analysis project Ga0307515, IMG submission 194513) | Populus trichocarpa ectomycorrhiza microbial communities from riparian zone in the Pacific Northwest, United States - 17_EM | ecosystem: Host-associated > Plants > Roots > Unclassified | place... | reverse complement strand
TCTAAAAAATATATTATTATATTCATGCTTTTTAAAATAGAAAGTCCTAAGTATTTTTTTTTAAAATAGATTAATTATTTTAAATTATTTTAAAATTCAAATGCTACAATGGATATATTTTAACAGTAATTTATTTTTAATTATTCAATGATAAACTTTTGAAAATCAATTCTTTCGATGTATGTCGGATACAAACTTTTTTGTTTTTATTGTAGTTGTCATGAATTTTTTTTCGATACATCTAACTTATTTGTTTATTTTTGTATTTTAAATTCATACTAATGTTGATTGTTAAGGGATACAATAAATATAACTATTTAAATTTTCAATCAATATAATATAAAATGGGAGATTGAAAAAAAAAATTGATGACAAAAGAAAGGGAAAAAAATAGAAATACTATTAAAATTCACAATGTTTTCCTTTTACAATACAATTCACAATAAAAAGTCCATACCATTTAGATTCCTTGTAATATAGCATGCACGAGATAGATTTTTTTTTTCTATTGGGTACAACACTATAAACTATGTTTGTTAGTTGGTTATCCATAGACTCATTATTAGTCCAAACAAAGTGTAACTGTTTGAAGAATTTTAGGAAAAGATTATTATTTTTAGTTATTATTATTTTTTATTTAGTCTAGAAAAAAAATTATGGTGCTCTTATTTTTTTCTATTTAATTTAGGAAATCAAATATTGAGATTAACAATTTTATTTTTCCTAGTTTGTTTATGATTTTTTTTATTTTCAAGTTTTCTAATTTATTAAGGTTGGTTTTGAGGCTTAGAGGAGTTATAAATATTTTAGAGAGGCAAACTATATTAGAGTCATTTATTCAGTAATAAAAATTTTGAATTAGAGTTTGTGGTATGACTCTATTTAGCAGGATTTTGTGCTGCTTGTTTTTATTGTCTTTTTTATGTTGTTTATACATGTATCATTTGATATCAGATATCTGCATCAAAGTGTTATCATAGTCTTGTAGTTTTTTCAAATTCACACTAATCATTAAATAACAAAATCAATTATAGAGACAAACCCTTTTTTTTAACTTGTTTTAGGTTCTTAATAAGGGAGAACCCCTCTATTGATATGGGTTGTAGTCATTCTCCTAGGTATACAGATCGTTTCTTAGTCCTTTATTTATGAAGCTTTTAGAAGCCTTGGGAGTGTGGCATGGAATATTGATTACGGTAACTAATGTTCATCCCATGGTAGATAAGGAGAGTATATTTGGAGTATTAGCTTTGTACGGTAAGTAAGAGGGTATGTTCCCTTACCCTTTTCATCAAGGGCTGTAAGGTTTGCCTCAAGCAATTCTTCCACACATCTCCTCATTAAAACTCTAATTGGACAACACAAAATAATTTTATGGAGCTTTTCTTGGCAGGTATGCTGGTGTTGAAGCATGCCACTAGCTTGGTATAGAGATCATTGAACACATCAACAAAGCTTGACTTTAAATTATTGTATCATGAATGCATAGACTCCTTCGGGTCGGCCAGGCCATCATAATTGTCCAAACTTATTTTTGTGTAATTGTAATTCTTAAGGATTCGAGTGTTCAATACTTGTTTGGACATGAGAGAACTCCTCTGCTGATGAGGGTTGTAATCATTTTCCTGAGTATGCTCATGTACAAACCATTTTTATAATCCTTTGTTTATGAAGCTTTTGAGAGCCTTAGGAGTATGACATGGAACGATGATTACGATAACTGGTGTCCATCTCACGGTAGATAAGAGGAGTATGTTTGGAGTATTAACTCTATATATGGGTATCGTAATGGCGGGAGTAGCCCCTTGAGTGACTCTCATGAATGTCATTCTACCTATTCTTTTATGGGTAGTGTAATCGTTTATGGGTGCTTTATGCGGTCGGCGGTGCACTAGGGCATTATGTGTTGTTGAGGGTGCCAAAAAAACATTGTGTGTTGCTGAAAGTTTTTAAGACTTGTTGGGGATGACAAGTTTGATTTTGCTCTTAAGTTGCCAGTACGACCTGAGTTAGGAGTTATACTTGATTGGTAAGTTGTTAAAGGTCCGGTTGGGTAGAAGTGTCCATGGTAACGAGTAGATTTGTCATGTATCCTGATCTAAGTGTGTCTTAGTTGTGTGTCATGAAATGACCCGGAGATGTCAAAAACAAGTTTTAGAAACTTATGGCTTTTAGATTAGTTTTCCACAAACAAAACTAATTAATGAGTCCAAAAATCCAAGATACTTAGGTGTAAGGTTGGTGTGTTGGATAATTGGTTAATCTCTTAATTCAAATAATATGATCCATTCTCCCTAGCCAATGTATGTGGTGGCTAGTAGCAGGTGGTGTCTAGTAAGTCAAGGTAGCTAGTAACTAGTACATGCAAGAGGTCTCATTTGAAGGATGTAGGGACTCTCCGATGCTTAAATTAGTAACTTTGTTGAAAGAGAAAATGCAATAATATTTTAGATAGATAGACTTTAAAAATATTCATGCTGAAAGTATTAAGAATAAAAAGATTGTGAACTTGTGATTTGAAAGATTCATGATATATTTATAGCCTACGAGTCTTGTCTTTTCATGAAAAAGTGAGGCTAAGGTGTAATGTCACCCTTGTGATATTTTGAGCTATATTTTACTAAAAATAACACATATTAGATAAATATAAAATATTGAGAGACTGGCGTGGGTCTTGGAACAATTCCCAATAAAGTGTTGGGCTCAGGCAAGATGTCGAAGCCCACTTGAGGTGAAAATGGATTTGGACGTGTTGCCTAGACCCACGGGGGTGCTGGGCGTGCCACACCTTACATAGGCATACGCCCAATGAAATATGTCACCGTTTTAATTTTTTCTTTCAAAAATATAATCTTGAATTTTTATTTTAAATCTAAACCATGTTTTATTTGGCTTCCAGGTTGCTTTTGGATCTACATATTTGGATTTTTTTTGTCATATAGGTGTTTTTGTTCTTTGATTTTTTTTTTTGGAGTTAAAAATGTTTTTTGGTCTAACCCACAGTATATCGAGTGGAAGGAGGGAACCTAGTAATACTTAAAGAGAGTGATTTTAGTGTTGTACTAGTTCTATTGCTCACGCTTTGTTGCGAGTACAGGTCAAAGATGTCAATAATGTTCTTGCAAGTTTTTTTTTGTAAACATTAGCCGCAATCTAATAATGTACAAAGAGAACCCAGTCGTAACCCAATATAAGTAAAAACAAACACAAGTGACCATAGAGAACTTTTCACCAGTTTCATTAAGCCGAGTTGAATAAGTCAACATTGAAACCTCCCACCTCGATAGTTTGTATAGCCAGAGCTTTAAATTGATTACGTGAGAATTGCTCCAACGTGACCAAGTTGATTTGACTGGGCAAAAGAAAATCCAGATAACTGATAAAAACATAAGTCGGCTTAAAAAAATCAGTAACATATTTTATTGTTTGTTTTGAGGTGGATACCAAGCAAGTCACCCTTCAGTCAACCTAAGTTAAATGCAAAATTATGACCTGGGTAATGAGCATGATCACAATGCACTAGCCTGAGTGGTCAACTATTGTTTTTCTTGCCCTTACCCTCATTTTCTCCCTAACTGGCCTTGTACTAGCTTGGGCAGATGGAATTCAAGCCCAAATTGAAGAGTTATTAAATAATTAACGACTAAATCGAAAGAAAATGACTTATATTCAATTGGGATATAATCTCTCAAACCCATAATCCGTTAAATTCTAGACTCGGACTAAATAAAAAAGCTCGCCACTAAATCAATTTAATGTTGAATGATGAAACCATGAAGAAAATCAATCTAAAACAAATTCAAGGAAAAAAACAGCAATAAAAAAATAAAGATCAAATTTGATAGGAAAAACAAAATCAAGAAGGATGAAATTGAAAAAAAGAAGAAATTTTAAAAACCATCTTAAATAAACACAAATAACAATAAAAAGAACGATGACCAAATCTGACGGATAAAAAAAAATCATGGGGGATGAAATTGAAAAATAATTTTAATTTTATAAATTACTCCAAATAAAACAAATAGTAATCAAAAGAAAAGGGATCAAATCTTAAAAAAATAGCAATTGAAGGGTTGCTTTGAAAATTTGAAGGGTGAGCATGAAAATCGAAGAGAGAGGGGGAAAAAATCATCAGTGCCAAACTAGAGATATTTAGACCACATGCGCTGCCTGGTCGTAGAGAGGCTGCCTAGATGAATCGGTTGTTGCCCTGGAAGTAGGCTTTTAGCCATTGGACAACGTCACACCCGCCATCCAAAACCTGCGGCAACTGTTCACGCGCCCTGACTTTGTTTTAATAACTTTTTTTTATTGACAAATGACCCTGTCGTCCCTGAAAAAACCTGATAATTATAAAATAACCAAATAAAAAAAGATTAAAATACCTTTAAACCCAAGTGTAAGTTTTTTTAAATGTCTGAAACTAAGTTAAAGACCAAAAAGGCTCTGAGTGCCATTTTTTTTTTTTGGCAACCAAGGTCAAATTATTAATTACAGTATACTTAAAAAATAAAAAGGATTGATTTAACTTAATTAATTCAGTAATAACAAATGGATCTCGTGAAAATAAAAATGATGCCCCCACCAGTCTAGCCATGATAAAAATACCGTTCCAATTCATAATATTTTATGTCTTAATGAACAGTATTTTATTGATGCCCCTTAGATTTGTTGTAAATTAATATATATTAATATAGTTTTTTTTTTACCTTCCTTGTTTACATGAATAATGAATATCCACAAGGAACTCCATTTTTTTTTTCTTAAAACAAATTGGAGAATATCTGCCGGTTTGATGAAAGACAACAGGAGCTTAATAAGAAAAAAAAATAATGTTGATGGAGCCATTTCATTGCCATGTTGAAGTCCTTTTATAAAATGTCAGGACAGTACGTCAAGAAACTCATTATCATCATTCAGTTAGCACAATCTTGTTGAAGTTGATACCTTACATTAAAAGAGCAATAAATAAAAACATGACTAAAGGGTTTGGTCTGCTCAGGATATGGCCCGACGTGGATGCGGGAAGATGACCTGCAGATGCTGATGACAAACTCTTAACTCAATGATAGAAAGTGATGTGCTTTTGCTTCTAATTAATTGAGTGCCACCGTCTTCATATAGTTGGTCGGTCAAGCTTACATATCCATGATCATGATGCTTCGTGTTATTGATTGTCTTCAAACTAGGCCGTGAAGAGGATTATATCATGATGCCTCTCCTCTCTACTCCCTCCCTGCTTATTGAAAATATAATTTTTATTTATTTTTTAAAAATTATTTTTAATATCAATCTATCAAAATGATCTAAAATATAAAAAAAATAATTTAAAGTAAAAAAAATAATAAAAAAATAATTGTTTTTAAAATATTTTAAAATACAAAAGCCAACGTTGAATTTTGTCACGTGACCTAAAAAGGAAGGATTTAAAAGATGGGCCTCCGACTCAGAGCTGATTGGCAGGGCATTTATCCAAATTTGCTGCATCCTTCTTGCCCATTTAATAGACTTCGGTCCATGCCAAGGTAAATCTGCAATAGGAGTTTAGAGTCCGAACCGTAGACCATGAAGCAAGAGTACGTGGCCCAATAGTATTAAACAGTCCACAGCCCATGGGCAGGCAAGACTGTGAAAAGGCCCACTGACTTCTTGGGCCAGGTTGCACTTTTTAGGCAATGGATAGCGTTGAAATTTTGAATTATTGGTAGAGGTATCATTGTTATGTATGATGGTGTCAAGATCCGACATGGAACATTGAAGACAGGGCTTAAGTCTGAGAGAAAGAACTAAGAAGTGATTAAAGTCAGTTACAACTAATTCTAACTTATTTTATATGAGAAAATTGTCAATTAATTCTAACAACTTTTAAGGTCTTTAGCATTTTTCCACGTGCATGCCATGCTCTTCCAAAAGAAAAAAAAAAAAAAAATACTGTATGGTTTACGAAAATAATTACACCGTTGGTACCTCAATTTTCACTTTTTTTCGATCAAGTATATGGAATTAAAGATTTTTCTATCTGAGTGCATTAAGTTTTTCAAAACTTTCAGTTAAAGACTTTTGCTCAACTTCAAAGTTCAACCAATCAAATATTTCCGTTCAACATTAGTCAATTACATCGTACATCGTTTTCTGCTGAGGTTTCCTATGGCCCTTCACTAAGGGAAAATTGCACTATGGGTACATGAACTTTTACTTTTCTCAATTGAGTAGATGAACTTTAGTTATTTTTGTTTTGGTACACCAAGTTTTTAGATCGTGTCAATCAAACACTTCCATCGATAATATTTTAATTTTAATTTTTTTCTATGACATGGAGTTGACTTTTCCACCTAGCATCAATTTTGAGTTTTTTTTCTCCTTCTAAAAAAAGCTTCCCCTGAAATAATATAATATCTTATTAATAAAAATTATTTCTAATTAAAACAATTTGTTTATTTGGTTAAAGAAAATAACGACATTGATTAAAACAAAAAAAAATGTTTTAATTAATGTGATTAAAATAATAAATAATTACTTGTATTAATTAATTATTAGTTAATTTTAATTAATAATAAATAATACTTATTGTTGTTTTAGATTATTGAAATAAAAAGACAAACTTAAAGAAACATAAAAATTAATATAATTATATCATGTGATTGTACCACCATAAAAAAGAACATAAAATGAAAACAAAATTCCTTCAAATGTTTTTTTTTAATTTCAAACCAAATAGAAGGAATTATTTTTAATGTACGAAAACTTTATGGAGATACATGATGTGTACAAATTAAAAAAGTTGGTGCATCAGAAGGAAATAACTAATGATTAATGTTTATGCATCCAATTGAGGAAAAAGTAAAATTTGGTGTAGCAATAATGTAGCTTTTTCTTAGCTAAGATCTATCATAACCTAATTTTGACCACTTTGCTTCAGCATGTTTTGGAATAATAATAATAATAATAATAATAATGAGAGTTATAATAACAACTAAGCAAAAAAGGAAGGATTTAATAATAATAATAATAATAATAATAATAATAATAATAATAATTCAAAATTTGACTTGATTTGAAAAGATGACATTCTTTAGAATAAAAAAAAATCAGAAAGGGGAAGAAGTGAAAAAACAAATTGAGGAGAGATCATACGAGACGGGAGAGAAAATTATAAAAGAAAAAAAGAGAGAAAATAAAAAGATATAATTTGGTGAAAATAAAAGAGAGAAAATTCTAAAAAAAATTTAGAGAAGAATAAGAATTGAGAAAATTGCAAGAGAAATAATAGAGAGAGATAAATCGAAGAGCAACGTATAACCCCTCTTCCAAAAAGAAATTTGAAACCTAGCCATCACTTGTTTTTATTGTTTTCTTTTTGGTCAGAATCCGGGCACAGACCCCATCTCTTTCACCTCTCACAGGATTCACCCTCTCTTCAACTCCTTCTTTATCTCTAGCAAAGAAGCAAGCAGCCACCGACAGACCAAAACCAAGCCACCACAGATTTGTCTCATTCATCTCTAACATTGTCAGACAACCTCTCTCCCAACGCCGCCGTGAATTACCCATCTTCTACACACACAAGCGCATCACCTTAACAACGACAACAACAAACTAGTAACACCTCTTCTCCCCGTTTCACATAACCATCAACGGCAACACGATCACTAGCCTTTCCACTTCATTCTCCAGCCATAAATCAACCCTGATCAAATCAGAAACACAGTCGTAGATTTCCTAAAAAAACCCAACAATAATCACGATCGTGTTCCACTAAGAATGAGGCCTTTTCTGCCTCTCTTTTTTCATTGTTAAGATGCGTTCATGCGCCGTCTCACCAGCCCTTACTTCACGCGCTGCGTATTGTCATGCGAGTTTTAGATAATCGATACAATTCTTGTGAAGAATGTGGAAGGGATAAAAATTTATGAAAGATAGCTAGCAAATAATAATAAAATAATTAAAAAAAATCACTCATGAAGTACAATATTGAAGATAAATAAAATATTGATTATAAAGGATAAGATAAAACTTGGAGAATTAAAATTGTAGTAAGATTAATTATTAAAATATTTAAATTAAGATGACATATTTAAAAGATCTTCATGTATGAATAAGTTATTCGATATTTTTAAATTCTTAATTTTCTTCTTAGCCACATGCATGTTAATTTACATTATAAGCTTTTAAAATCCTTTTCTAATAAAAAAAAATAGTTTTTTTTGTGTTATTAAGTGTTAGTTTCTAAAATAAAAGAAATATATATTTTAAAGATGACGTGTTTATTTGTTGAATATTATTATTTAAGATATTAAATCATGGGTTTTTACCGGTAAATGGGCAACAACAAAATAACATGAGGCAAGATGATTCATTTTTGAAAGCCAAAACTTTAATTTGGAACCCAACACTTCTTTCTAAAATAGCCATTTATTTGATAAACAATCCATACATACATACATACATATATATATATACCATTCATTTTTTAAAAGAAAAGAAGCTAAATTTTAGGATAATCATTCAATTCATGATCTCGACAAATAAATTTAATGAGGATGAAGCTAGAATGATGCAACCATACCTAATTACTGATCAAGATGGAAAATATGAGAAGTAAACTCGTAGTGAACATTAAAAATAGTGGAGGTCAGTTAAGTGATTCAAGCAAACCAATGCCTAGCTTTTAGCACTTCTGAAACGAAAAGTTTTTGAAGATGCAGATAACATGAAAATAAAGGTTGAGCTTCCAAAATATATAATTTATGTTTCCTTTTGCTTTATGAATATAATCAGAATAAGTTGTTATTATAGAAAAGATATCTTTAATTTAATCACTGCAATCAAGAAGTTTAATCCCTGCAATTAGAAAGTTTCGAGCCTTTCTATTAGGAGAGTTTCGAGCCCTAATGTCAGAAAAAGTTCAAGCTATGCAATTAGAAAGTTTTAACCCTACCATTAAGAGATTTTTTAGTCCTACAATGAGAAAGTTTCAAGCCCTGTTATAAGGAGAAGTTCAAGCCCTACAGTAAAGAAATTCATCCATGTCATCAAGGAAATTCAAGCCCTGTAAACATGAAGTCAAATCATGCCATTATGAAATTTCAAGCCCTGCAATTAGAAGCTTCCAAGCCATGCAATCAAGAGAGTTATAAACCCTACAATCGTAATATTTTCAAGTCCTTCCATTAGAAGAGTTGGAGGCCTTCCTATCAAGAAGGTCAAGCCTTGCAAATCAAAAGGTTCATAGTTGAATCCTAAAGCTAGGTAAGTTAAACTAAACTCTACACTCCATGTAGCATCTTTATTTTTATTTAAGTTGATCTCAAACTGATCCTTTCATTTTAATCATAGATTCTAAATTGATCTTTTCATTATTATTTTTATAACACTACAAGATTTCACAGTTTTACCGACGGAACTATTCCGTCGGTTTGTGATTCATAGTTCGTCGGTAATTTTTTTACCGACGACATCTCTGACAGAAACATTCCATCGGCTTTCCTTTCGTTGGTAATACCTCATTCTGTCGCTACATCGATCGGTTAAAAAAAATTGCCGACGGTTTTACAGACAGAAATTGCGCGCCAAAAAAAAATTCTCACTTGAAATATATCAATGGATGTATTCCGTCGGTGAGTGTGTGAAATACCAACAGACTATTTCTGTCGGTCAGGTCGTCGGTGATTGTGAAATTTGCACCAAGCTACTGTGAAATGCCAACGGATTAATTCCATCTGTAAATTCATCGCTAAGATGTCGAATGCCGACGGATACAGTTCGTCGGTATAACCCTCTATGATTATTTTTAAATATGTTTTTAAAAAATTATTTAGAATACATAATATAAAATTATATAAATTAATAGTAAAAAAAACCAATTATGCAAATAAAATTTTATTAAACATCAAAAACAAAAAAAATAAAGTTAAATAATATTCATTACAAACTGAATGTGTTTCAAAAAAAATATTAAATTAATTATAGAAGTTAAATAATATTCATTACAAATTAACATAATGGTGGAGCTGGAGGAGGAGGAGGAGGAAGAGGTTGGTTGTTATACGGCCAAAAAGGAGAAGGCGCACATGTATCACCGCTCTGTGATGCCATGTTCATGACCATTTGGCAAAGCTATTCATGATTCGCTTTGACTTGTGTATACTCCGCCGATAGGTGGTCGTATTTTTCGGAGAGCTGAGCCGTGTGTTGCTGCAAGGCCACGAACTCCTTAGATTGGGTGCTCTATACTGATTGGGAGCTCCCAACGGTTGAGACACTACGGGCCGCTTGCAAGTTCTCGGCCGTAGTGTTGGAGAGCCCGTACACCTGATTTTTATCGGGTCCACCAGACGATCCAACCTCCATCCACAAATCCAAATCGAAATCCGGATGGGTCGAAGGATCGTCCACATATCTCTCCCTCAACCGGCTATTATAGGTCTCCTGAAAATGAAAAAAAGTAATCATCATATTCAACTCAATGTTTGTGAACCTGAAAATAAATTAAATTAATGAAATATTGATTAGTTGTTAATAAATTATGTTATAATTAAAAAAAACTAAAACATTAACAAACTTACATTGAAAGGTCGTCCTTCCACTGTGCCTCGTACTTGCGGGTGAATTGATTTCGCTGCGAAGGCACGCCGTCTCTGCGCTGTGAAACCGCACTGGAAGAGGCAGCATCAGTTGACGACGCAGGTGCCTCTTCTTGAGAGGCACCTAAGGATATGTCATCCTCGCTGCTAGAAGAACTAGTTGCGACCATACGTGAGCGACGAGCTGTGGATTTCGTTCTACGCTTCTACACAATTTTATAGGAATAATTATATAATTAAATTCGAATGTTAAAAAAAATTCGACAACACCTCCCTATACTGGAGACTATCCAAATCCACAAACTTGCAAATATTGACAATAGCCACAACCAATTGACCCTATCTATACTAATATTGTATATAACATAACATCTATACAAATAACATCCACACTAATTACAAGGTAAATTCAATATTGACAATTACAATTCAACAAAGTATTCAATTCTTATGGAAATACAAACAATAAAATATATTCAAAAAATTCAAAAACAACTGTAGACTAAAAATTAAAATTAATGGAAATAATTAAACACAGATCATGCAATAATAGAGTAAAATTACTAATTATTCCAACATATTCAATTACTAATTCTAAGGTAAATTCAACATTAACAATTACAATTCAACAAATTATTCAATTATTATGGCAATACAACAATAAAATATATTCAAAAAATTCAAAAACAAATTTAGACTAACAATTAAAATTAATGGAAATAATTAAACACAAATAATGCAATAATAGAGTAAAATTACTAATTATTCCAACATATTCAATTACTAATTCTAAGGTAAATTCAACATTAACAATTACAATTCAACAAAGCATTCAATTATTATGGCAATACAACAATAAAATATATTCAAAAAATTCAAAAAAAAAATATAGACTTTAGGAATGAAATATGCTTACCTTAATAATGTGATTGGTGTCATGTCATGTGCTTAGCAGTCCTTGGTGACATGAATAACCTCTGCAATCTAGGTGTGATTGGGAAGTATCTAAGTTTTTGATATTCCACTATAGTCTTTCCCCTACCAGTTCTGGGTTTGTAACAGGAATGCCCGCATGTCATGTACTCGGTCATCTCAGAATTTTCAAGGTAGTATAACATGCAGAAGTTAGGGCACATGTCAACTTTCTGGTATCCTAAACCGAGGGGTTTCATCATGGACTTCACAACATAGAAGTTCTTTTTCAGCTTGTTCCCTTCAGGTAAAATGCTTCTCGCCCATTCAATAATTTTGTCATACCCGGCCTCACTCAACCCATGATCTGACTTGATGATGAACACATGTGTTACGACCGATAATATACTATGGTTCGTGCAACCATCTCATAATGGCTCGTCAGAATCTTTCAACAAATCAAAAAACCTAGCTGCATCTGCATTAGGTTCTTCTTCTACAATTGGACATTGACTGACATTACCTTGATTCATTCTCATTGCATCCATAATCATATTCCTGTAAGGATTAGTGTTGTCATTTGCCGCTTCATGCACGTTGCTAGCACTAGAAGTTGACTCAACCACCCTTTCTCTCATTCTCTTCTTACTAACAAATACTTCTCTATGTGTGTACCAACACTGGTAATTCTCCATAAACCCTTTGTGTAGAAGATGCATCATTACAACATCTGAATATAGATACTTTTTATTTTGACACTTCCTGCATGGACACCTAATACCGCCTCCAGTAAAATTTATGGGAATAGATGTTGTGAAATTAATAAAACCTTGAACCCAGTTACAATAATCCATCATTCGCAATCCTTGGGATGAATCTCGATACATCCATGACTTCTATCGAACCTCTATAAAATTATGATGACAACATGTATTAATTAACTATGTTAGGTAAATAAATTTGCAAAAATATTGGTTTACCTCGAGATTATCCAACAAACCAATTACAACTTCTCATAAATATT
>Ga0307515_10018683_pt1 | contig 12520 bp, 6 predicted proteins | sample 17_EM_MG_FD_194513 | JGI IMG/M metagenome (GOLD analysis project Ga0307515, IMG submission 194513) | Populus trichocarpa ectomycorrhiza microbial communities from riparian zone in the Pacific Northwest, United States - 17_EM | ecosystem: Host-associated > Plants > Roots > Unclassified | place... | reverse complement strand
GACATTACCCTAACCATAAGGGCCGCATTGGCGGCGATCCGGCGCCTGTGGGTCGGTGATCGCTCAGTCCGTCGCCTCGTCACCGGGATCGAGTTCGTCAAGTTCGGCTCGCACGAGCGTGATCTTGTCCGAGCCGATGGCGGTCAGCAGGTTCAGAGCCTTTCCGAGGTGTGACCGGGCGGCGGTGGCGCCTCCCATCGCGGCGAACGCGGTTCCGAGACCTCGGTTCGCTATCGCCTCCTCGAAGAGGCTGTCGCCTCCCAACGCGGACTTAATCGCGGACTGGAACACCTCCACCGACTCGTCCGCCCTCCCCTGACGTATCAGCACCTGCCCCAAGGCGTTGTGGGATCTGGCCGCATTCATGTGCATTCCCAGCTCGTCACAGATGCCGATAGCCTCGCGCAGGTGGAGTTCGGCTGCGTTGTATCGGCACATCGCGGTCTCGACCAGCGCGACGCTGCCCAGCGCGATGGCGATGTACCGCTGCTCGTCGGCGCCGCGATAGAACATGAGCGCCTGTTCGTTGAGATGAAGCGCCCTGTTGAGCTTCCCTCGGCGACGGAAGATCACCGCTTGGTTGACCAGGGCGTTGCTGCGGCCGTGGAGATCTCCGACCTTGTCGAACAGGCGCTGTGCGGCCTCGTAGTGGGACAAGGCCGCGTCGTCGTCGCCCTGTTCGTGCAATGCGACTCCGAGGTTGTTGCGGGTGATCGCCTCCCCGAGAATGTCGTCGCACCGGATGGCGGCCGCCAGCGCGTGTCGGTGAGTGTCGGCCCACTCGTGGACGCGTTTGACCAGGAAGAAGTAGCTGCGCAGCTGGTAGGCGAGCCGCCAGCGGAGCCCGTCGAGAGCGGGGTCGTCCTGTCGGCAGAGCGCCGTGATGCCGCCCATTTCGGTGCTCATCCAGTTCAGGGCGTCGTGATAGCCCCGGAGGGGAGGCGTTACCGGCTCGTCTCCCGGGATCGGAAAACGGTGGCGTCGTGGCGCGATCAGCTCCTCGGCTTTCGCTGCGCCGTGGAGGTAGTAGTGGAATGAGCTGGATCTGAGCAGTTCGACGGCCCTCGGCGGTTCGGTCTCGGCGAGGCGGTCCGCCGCGTACAGGCGGAGCAGGTCGTGCAGTTCGAAGCGATCTGAACTTACGCTCCGCAAGAGGTGTAGGCGTTCGAGTTCTCGAAGGCGTCTGCCGGCCTCTCGTGGAGTGCTTTCGATGACGACGGCGACGGCGTAGGCGTCGAAATCGCGGCCCGGCAGCAACGCCAGGCGCCGGAACGTCGTGGCCAGGGTCGCCGGGAGCTGGTGGTAAGACCAGGAGAAGACGGTCCGCGGGTCCGACCGATCAGTGCCGGCCTCCAGTCGGTCGAGCCGTTCGCCCTCCTCGGCGAGCGACGCCACCAGTGACTCCAGGGATGTGCCCGGACGAGATCCGGCGATTTCGGCGACGATGCGAAGTGCCAGCGGGAGTCTCCCGCAAAGGTCGGCGAGTCTGTCCCTGGTCCCTTCAGCGTCCTTCGGGCGTTCGGATTCGATCGATCGAAGAAGCTCTCGTGCACCGGTGGGCGGCAACAGATCCAGGCGAAGGGTCTGCGCACCGTGGTGCATGGCCAGGCCCGGCATGTTCCCGCGACCGGTGATCACCACTGCGGACGAGGCGGTGCCGGGCAGGAGCAGGCGTACCTGTTCCTCGTCGCCGGCGTTGTCCAGCACCATCAGGAGGCGCTTGCCGTCGACGGCGGAGCGGAATATCGCCGCGCGGCTCCGCACATCGTCGGGCATGGCGGCGGTGTCCATCCCGAACGCCCACAGCCAGCCGGGCAGCAGCTCGGCCACGGTCACCTCGGGACCAGGTCCCCAGCCTTGCAGATCGGCGTACAGGATCCCGTCGGGGAAATCGGCCCTGACACGGTGCGCCCAATGCAGGGCCAGGGCGGTCTTTCCGACACCGGGGACGCCGACGACCACCGCGATAGGTGGCGCGGATGGTTCACCCTCGATCACGGCGCGGTTGAGCCAGCCCAGTTCCGCCTCACGTGCCGCGAACCCTCGCGTTCCAGGCGGAAGCTGCCATGGGACGGCGGCCGAGCTCGGCTCGGCCCGGTTGGCGGCGGATGGACGGGCTTGCGACCAGTTGCCTCGGCCCGCCTCCGTGCAAGCTGCCTGATACAGCGCGTCCCAGTTCCTCACGCCCGTCTTGGCGGGAGGCAGCCTCTCCAGCGCCGTTCGCATCGCTGGCCACGTGGCGCGTCCGTCCGGCAGTGCGCGACCGGTCTTCGCGTCGTACCAGACGCTCTTGCTCACTCCGCTGGCTTCCTCCGCCGCGCGATCTCCGCCCAGACCCCGCACCCCCGCGAGGAGTGCGGCCTGGAACCGCTTCCGGTTCGGCCCCGGTGCGCCGCGCGCCGTCGGCATCGGCCATACCTCCCTACGATTCGTCCGTCGTCCGGTGGCGGACGACTTCGCCGGACGAGTGGGATCACGCTTTCGCGGGTCACCCCGGGAGAGGCGCCCGTCCGGCGGTCTCATCGCCCCGGACCGTGCTCGCCGGACACGCCGCCGATTCGCACAGTGGGGCCATGACTTCCACGCATTCGGTTCCGAAGCCGAGCACGGCGACGCCGGTCCCGGGCTCCTCCAGACCAACCGTACTGGCCGTCGCCACGGAATGGTCCTCAGCTCACGGCGGGCTGAGCACCTTCAATCGGCGACTGTGCGTCGCGTTGGCCGCGTCCGGCGCCTCTGTGGCCTGCCTGGTGTCCACTGCGACCGAGTCGGAGATCGAGGACGCCGGTGCGCGCGGTGTGCGGCTCGTGATCAGGCATCGGACGTCCGGCGGCTCGGGACACGCGGCCGTGGTGGGGAACCCGGCGCATTCCTGCTCGCGGCCTGATCTCGTCATCGGGCACGGGCGGGTGACCGGAGCTGAGGCCGAGGCTCTCGTGAGAGAGAACTATCCGTTTGCGGCCAGGTTGCACTTCGTGCATGTGATCCCAGATGAGCTGGAATGGTGGCGTCCTGGGCGCGACGACGATCCCGGTGAGCGTGCCGAGCAGCGCACGCTGACCGAATTGCGCCTGTGCCGGGGCGCCGATGCCGTCGTGGCCGTGGGACCTCGGCTTCAGCAGATCCTGCTCAGGGACCTGGCGGCGGTCGATGGGGCACCCGGCCCTCGCCGCTTCGACCCCGGCTTCGACCTGGCATCGACCAGGGTGCGTGTGCCGCCTCCGGGTGCCCCGGCGCAGATCCTGTTGATGGGCAGGCTCGCCGACTATGAGATCAAGGGCGTCGATCTGGCGGTCCGCTCGCTCGCACACGCCCTTGTGCTCCGGGGCCGGGATGAGGAGGTGGAGCTGCTGGTCCGGGGAGTTCCACCCGGCGAGGCCGGAGCGTTCCGGAACCAGGTTCTCAGTTGGGCGGGTGACACCGGGATGCGGGTCACCGTTCGGCCCTTCACGACGAATGCCGACAGCCTGCGGCAGGACCTGATGCGCGCCACGCTGATGTTGATGCCGTCGCGGGCGGAGAGCTTCGGGCTGGTCGGCGTCGAGGCGATGGTCTCAGGCACGCCTGTGCTCGTCAGCAGCCGCAGTGGACTGGGCATGCTGTTGGGGGAATCTCTCGGATCCGAGGATGCCGCCCGCCTCGTCGTTCCAGTCCGACTGCGCGAGCGTGAGGACGTTCAGCGCTGGGGCTACCGAATTGCGAGCGTTCTCGACGATCCGGCGGCGGCGTTCGCCTCCGTGGACGCCGCACGACGGAGGATGGCGGCCCTTCACACGTGGGAGAGTGCGGCCCGTGATCTTCTCTCCGGGTACGGCGGAATACGTCCTCATTTGGTCTCATATCCGTCTGACCGTCCGGTTCTGACGCCCTGATGAGTTCGGTGCGGCCGAAGACGCTCAGCCGCTGCCGCGGACGACCAGACGCGGCTCGAAGATCACCGAGGTGACCTCGCGGGTCGGGTCGGCGATGCGTTCCAGCAGCAGCCGGGCCATCTCGGCGGCCATGTCCTCGACCGGCTGCCGCACGGTCGTCAACTCCGGCACGGTGTCGACGGCGGCGCCGCTGTCGTCGAAGCCGACGACGGCGACCCGCTCGGGCACCGGCCGGTCGCTCTCGCGCAGGGCCTCGATCGCGCCCTGCGCCATGAGGTCGTTGAGGGCGAAGACGCCGTCGATGTCGGGATGCGCGGCGAGCAGCCGCCGCATGGCCCGTAGGCCGCTGTCGCGGGTGAAATTGCCCTCCGCGCAGGGAACGTAGGGGCGGCCGTGCCGGGCGAGCGCGTCGCGGAAGCCGTAGAGGCGCTCCTGGGAGGCGTTGACCGCCCGCGGGCCGGAGATGGTCGCGATCATCCGGCAGCCGCGAGCCAGCAGGTGCTCGGCGGCCAGGGCACCGCCCTCGCGGTTGGCCAGATCCACGTAGCTGATGGGGATCGGCTCGGCCGGGCGCGCGAAGAGGACGGCCGGGACGCCCGCCTTGATGAGCCTGTCGGGGAGGGAGTCGTCGGGATGCGTCGACACCAGCAGCGCCCCGTCGGCGTTGCCCCGGCGCAGGTAGTCGACGACCTCGTCGCGGGCCTGCTCGGACTCGGCGAGCATGAGGACCGGGTGCATCCCTTGCGGCCGAAGGTATCCGATGACGCCGCCGGCGATGCGGCCGAAGAACGGGTCGCCGAGGATCGAGCCCGGTCCGTCGTCGCCGGCGCCGGAGATCACCAGCGCGAGGGCGTCGGCGCGCCGGGTCACCAGCGAGCGGGCGGCGCGGTTGGGGACATAGCCGACGGCGGCGATGGCGTCCTGGACCTGGGCGGCGAGTGCCGGGTCGACGTTGCGGACACCGTTGATCACGCGGGAGACCGTCGCCCGGGACACGCCCGCGACGTCCGCGACCTGTTCGAGGGTGGGTGATCGGCGCTCGGTCTGGCCCTCCACGTCCATGGCTGCTTTTATAGCACGCCGGAGAGCGCTCTCCGCTATCCGGCGAACCCGTTCGGCAGACTCTGTCCGAAAGGGACCCTTGATCCCTGGATGCGTTGCGGCTTAAGTCAATCCTTGACATATCCGTGATCGAACTGGAACACTCGGGGACACATTGGAGAGCGCTCTCCCGGTCATTCGACAGGAGATCCGATGAACGCCAGGTCCCCCGGCATCCCGGCGCGCCTCACCGCCGTCCTCAGTGCCGCCCTGCTCCTCCTCGGCTGCTTGATCGCGGTCGCCGCACCCGCGGTGGCCGCGCCCTCCCTGCTCTCGCAGGGGAAGCCCGCGACCGCCTCGTCCACCGAGAACACCGACTACACCCCGGCCCGCGCCGCCTTCGACGGCGATGCGGGCACCCGCTGGGCCAGCGCCTTCGCCGATCCGCAGTGGATTCGGGTCGACCTGGGCGCCTCGGCCTCGGTCGAGCGGATCGTGCTCAACTGGGAGGGCGCCTATGCCAGGGCCTTCCAGCTCCAGGTCTCCGCCGACGGGACACAGTGGACGACGGTCCACAGCACCGTCAGCGGAACCGGTGGCGTGCAGACGATCGACGTCTCCGGGACCGGCCGCTACGTGCGCATGTACGGCACCACCCGCGCGACCGGCTACGGCTATTCACTGTGGGAGTTCCAGGTCTTCGGCACCTCCGGCGGGCAACCGCCCGGTTCCGGCACGGTCGCGGTGACGGGGAGCCAGGGCAACTGGCAGCTCACCGTCAACGGAGCGCCCTACACGATCAAGGGCCTCACCTGGGGCCCGCCGGTCTCGGCGGCCGGTCAGTACATGCCCGACCTGAAGTCCATGGGCGTCAACACGATCCGCACGTGGGGCACCGACGCGTCGAGCCGGCCGCTCTTCGACACCGCTGCGGCCAACGGAATCCGTGTCATCGCGGGCTTCTGGCTGCAACCCGGCGGCGGTCCGGGCAGCGGAGGCTGCGTCAACTACGTCACCGACACGGCCTACAAGACCACCATGCTCGGCGAGATCCGGAACTGGACGACGACCTACAAGGACCACGCGGGCGTGCTGATGTGGAACGTCGGCAACGAGTCGGTCCTCGGTCTCCAGAACTGTTTCAGCGGAGCGGAGCTGGAGAGCCAGCGCAACGCCTACACGACCTTCGTCAACGAGGCCGCCAAGGCGATCCACGCCGTCGACCCGAACCACCCGGTGACCTCGACCGACGCCTGGGTCGGCGCCTGGCCGTACTACAAGGCCAACGCCCCCGACCTCGACCTCTACGCGGTCAACGCCTACAACGCCGTCTGCGGTATCCGGCAGGCGTGGATCGACGGCGGCTACACCAAGCCGTACATCGTGACCGAGGCCGGACCGGCCGGTGAGTGGGAGGTTCCCAACGACGCCAACGGCGTGCCGAACGAGCCGACCGACGTGCAGAAGCGCGACGGCTACACGCAGGCGTGGAACTGCATCACCGGCCACACCGGCGTCTCGCTCGGGGCAACGATGTTCCACTACGGCCTTGAAGAGGACTTCGGCGGCGTGTGGTTCAACCTGCTGCCCGGAGGCCAGAAGCGCCTGGCGTACCACGAGGTCAAACGGCTCTACAGTGGACAGCCCTCGGCGAACACGCCGCCGGTCGTCACGAACCTGACCGTGGCCGGCTCGGGCGCGGTTCCGAGCGGTTCGCAGTTCCGGATGACAGCGAACGTCTCCGACCCGAACGGTGACGCGATCACCTACGCGGTGAAGCTGAACTCCAAGTACATCAACAACGCCGGCGGGTTCATCGACGCCCCCTTCGTCCGCAACGCGGACGGCAGCTTCACGGTGACCGCACCGCAGATGCTCGGCGTCTGGAAGGTGTACCTCTACGCCCGCGACGGGCAGGGCAACGCCGGCATCGAGACGCGCTCGTTCCGGGTCGTGCCACCGCCGGTCAGCGGGACGAACCTCTCGCGCGGCAGACCCGCCACCGCCTCGTCGTTCCAGGCCTTCGGCGACCTCAACCCCGGTAAGGCCGTCGACGGCGACCTCACCACACGCTGGGCGAGCGACTGGTCGGATCCGCAGTGGATTCAGGTGGATCTCGGCGCTCCCAAGGCGTTCCGGCACGTACAGCTCGTCTGGGAGACCTCGTACGCGAAGTCCTACCAGATCCAGACCTCCAACGACGGCGTCAACTGGACGACCGTCCACAGCACCACCACCGGCGACGGAGGAGCCGACGACGTCGACGTCAGCGCCACGGCAAGGTACGTGCGCGTCAACGGAACCCAGCGCGGCACCGAATGGGGCTACTCGCTGTTCGACTTCGGCGTCTACGGGAACTAGGAGGAGACATGAAACGCCCGATCACCGCATTACTGTCCGCGGCCGTGCTCATCGGCGTCGCGCTGGCCGTCCCGGCGGCCTCGACCGCTGACCCGGCCGTCACACACCACGAGTTCCAGGCCAGCTGCACGATCACGCACACCGCGAGCGACGACCCGATCGTCCACCCTGGACACTCCGGGATGTCGCACAACCACACGTTCATGGGCAACCGGACGACGAACGCCGACAGCACCACCGAGTCGCTGCTGGCGGGCACGACGAGCTGCAAGGTGCCGAAGGACAAGTCGGCCTACTGGGTCCCGACGCTGACCAACGGCACCACGCCGATCCTGTCGACCTGGCACCAGACGCTGTACTACAAGTCGGGGATCCTCGACTACGCCGCCGTGCAGCCGTTCCCGCTCGGGATCCGTTTCGTGGTCGGCAGTATGACCGCCACCCTTGACGAGTTCCGGACGGCGCCGGGTGCCATCGAAGGCTGGGAGTGCGGCGAGAGCTTCCACAACTGGGACTTCCCCGCCTTCTGTCCCGTCGGCACGCAGCTGAACATCCGCTACCAGGCCCCGAGCTGCTGGGACGGCGTCCATCTCGACTCCGCCGACCACAAGAGCCACATGGCCTACCCGGTCAACGGCGCCTGCACGGCGAGCCATCCGGTCCCCGTGCCGATGCTGGAGTACAAGATCGCCTTCCCGACCGACGGCAACATGGCGGCGGTGCAACTGGCCTCCGGCCGCGGCTACACCTGGCACTACGACTTCTTCAACGCCTGGGATCCGGCCACCCAGGCGGCACTGGTCGACCACTGCATCAACGGCGGCCTCCAGTGCGACGCGCGCGGCTTCGACCTGTACAAGCCGGACCGCGGCGCGGCCCTCAACGAGAACTACGAACTGCCGTGACCGAACCCGGGCGCGCTCCAGCGGGGCGCGCCCGGACCTCACGACCCGTCGGATCCCAGTCGCCGCAAGGCTTCGCGGGTCCGCTCGGTGAACCACGAGTCGATCTCGACGTAGATCCCCAGGGCCTGCTCCCACCACGATCGCGCACTCGCGGGGTCGACTTGGCCCTTGGCGACGAAGCCGAGCTGATACAGCGCGTCGGCGACGCCGGCCAGGTTTCCGATGTCCTGGTGGAGGCGTCGCGAGAACTCGAAGTACTCCTCGGCCTGCGTCCACTTCTCCAGCACGAGCATGACCTGGCCGAGACCCCGGACGGCGTCGGCCTCGCCCATCCGGTCGGCGAGGTCGTGGTGGGCCTGGCGGGCCGTCTCGAACAGTGTCGTCGCCTCGTCGAGGTCGCCGCGCGACAAGGCCGCCTGACCCAGCCCTCTCGCCGCGTCGGCCTCGCCGGTGCGGTCGCCGGTGTCGCGGTAGGTTCCCAGAGCCCGCCGATAGCTCTCCTCGGCCGCCGTGAACTCGCCTTGGGCCCACAGCACGTGCCCGAGCCCCCGGCAGGCGTGGGCCTCGCCCGTGCGGTGGCCGATCTGCTCGTAGCGCGTGCGGGCCGTGGTGAACAGCTCTCGCGCCTCCTCGAAGCGTCCGCGGGCGAGCGCGACGTGACCGAGCCCGCGGGTCGAGTTGGCGTCGCCGACGGCGTCGTCGATGGCCCGGTAGGCGTCCCTGGCGGCGGTGAAATGCGCCTCGGCTCGCCGGTAGTCGCCCCTGGCCAGCGCGACCCGGCCGAGTCCGCGCGTCGCACCGGCCTCGCCCGAGCGGTTTCGGAGCGTGCGGTTCATCTCCAGGGCCTTGCCGAACAGCTTCTCCGCCCGCCGGTATTCGGCGTGCTGGCGGGCGATCTCGCCGAGTCCCCAGGTCGCGTGCGCCTCGCCGTCGCGGTTGCCGAGGCTCCGGTCGGCGGCGCGGGCGGTGGTGAACAGTTCGACGGCCGTGTCGTGTTCGCCGCGGATCATCGCGATCCGGGCGAGGCCGCGGATCGCGTTGGCCTGGCTGGCGCCGTCGCCGACCCGCTCGGCGAAGATCAGCGTGTACCGGAAACACGTCTCGGCGTGTTCGTGCAGGCCGAGGTGGTAGAGCCGGAAACCGGCCCGCAGGGTCAGCACGATCAGTTCGGCGAGCACGTGCAGCCGCTGCTCGTCGGCGAGCGCTTCGACGAGGGCGGTGAGGTTGTCGCGTTCGGCGGTGAGCCAGGCGCGCAGGACCGAGCCGCCCATGGCGGTGTCGGTGTCGTGGTCGTTGGACAGCTCGATCTCGGAGGCCTTGGCCATGTCGGCGTAGCCGGAGACCAGGCGGGGTAGCGCGGTGGTCCATTCCTCGGCGGGCAGGTCGGCGGCGGCCTTGCGGCCGGCGTAGACGGCGAAGAGGTTGTGGAACTTCCAGCGGGGGCTCTGCTGCCCGATCATGTGGGCGGTCTTGAGCGTGGAGAGGATCGTCCACGCGCGGGGTTCGGGGATGTCGGCGAGTCGGGCGAGCCCGAAGACGGTGAGGTCGGTCCCCGGTTGGAGGGCGAGTAGGCAGACGGCACGGCGTTCGAGGTCGGTGTGCAGGTGCCGGTAGGACAGCTCGAAGGCGGCCTCGACGTGGCGGGTCGACGCGGCAAGGGGCGACTCCACATCGGCGCTCACGTAACCGTTGTGGAGGCCGGCGGCGATCTCGCCGGTCAGGTCGCCCATCGGCATCTCGTCGTCGCGGCGAAGCACCCCGCGGACGGCCTCGATGGCCAGCGGCAGGCCGCCGGTGAGTTTCACGAGTTCTTCGAGCGCCTCCGGGTCGGGGTCGACGCGGGTGTCGGCGAGCGCGGCACGGGTGACGTCCGGGTCGAGGACCTTCAGGTGGTACTCGGTGGCGCCGGGAAGCCCGGTGAACTTCTTGCGGCTGGTCACCAGGACCACGCAGGGGTGGATCGGGATGAGGTCGCGGAGGTCGGTGTCGCTGCGGACGTTGTCGAAGACCATGGCGGGGATGGCCCGGCGTGAGGCCACGTCGCGCCACAGACCCGGGTGGCGCCCGGGGGAGAACTCGTCGACGCGGATCCCGTGCGCGGTCAGGAGATCCCGCAGAACGTCGGCGGGGTCGGCGGGCGGCACCTGCTCTCCGCGCGCGTCCGGTGTCCAGCCGTCGAAGTCGATGAAGGGGACGTCGCGGCCCTCGTTCCGGCTCAGCGCCCAGGCCAGCGTCGCCGCCAGCGAGGTCTTGCCGACACCGCCCATGCCGTGCACGACCAGGACCAGCGGCCGGTCGACCTCGTCGGCGCGATGGGTCTCGATGAGGCCGGTGAGGGCCCGCGTGTCGGCGCCCCTGCCGTAGAGGGCCTGCCTCGGTGGTAACGCGTAGGCCAGGTCGGCGACCGGTATACCGGGCGGTCTGGTGACCAGTTCGGTGCGCATGCTGACGATCTCGGCAAGCAGGCTGTCCTGGACGAGACGGTCGTGGACGGCCTGGAGGGGAGTGCCGGGCCCCGCGTGCCCGCGGATCGCGTCGCGGACGTGGCCTTCGAGGATCGTGATGACCTTGCCCCGGTCCAGGCCAAGGCCCGCCAGGACGGTGGGTTCGGTGGGGGATCGCCGTCGCGGAACGTCCGCGCCGGTCACCCATCGGGTCACCGCGGTGTTGATCGCCTTTCCCGCGCCTCCGTCGGTGGCGAGCAGGTCGGGCCGCACGTCGTGTCCACGCCACCGGTTCCGCAGCAGGCGTCGCAGGCGGCGGCGCCTTTTGCGATCGGGGACGAGGTCGCCGGCGGTGCGTTTGATGGCCATGGCTCTGACCCGCGACATCGCGCGCAGAACCGGGTCGGGGCGCAGCGGCCCGTAGAGGTCTGAGAGGAACTTCCTCGCCAGCCAGAAGAGGAAGGGGGCGAACGGATCCGGCATCGAACCCTCCACATGAGACGGTTGCTGTCCGTGATATTCAGGCTACCGATCAGTGAATCCTGTCGCTTCCTCCGAAGGTGGCGGGCTTTTCGTCAGTCGATGAGCCGATTTGCGCGTTGAGGCAGGCTCCGGGCGCGAACGCCTGCCCTCCCGGTGACACCGGTGGGCAGGCCCCGCCGAAAGGGCATGGTCACGCTCCCATGCCGAGCCCACCCCTCCCGCCAGCGCGGAAATAAAGAAATCGTTTGCTTAATCGTCATCAACCCCTAGCCCCGCAAGGGATCTCGCGATAGCTTGAGCGCGATCTTCTTGGCCGCCGAGACCGCGACGCGGCCCGCGTCCACAACGGTCTCGGCGGCACACCCCCTGGAGGCATCACACATGAACAGAACGCGGCGCAACATCCTGCTGGGCACGGCCGCGGCGGGCACCGCTGCGATCGTGCTTCCGCAGGCGCTGGCGTGGGCCGGGAACTCCAAGATCCGCTACCCCTTCACCCTCGGCGTCGCCTCGGGCGAGCCCTCGCCCGACGGGATCGTCCTGTGGACGCGCCTGGCGCCGAAGCCCTTCGAGGCCGACGCCGGCATGCCGAGCCGGGACGTCGAGGTCGAGTGGGAGATCGCCGAGGACGAGGGGTTTCGCAAGGTCGTCCGGCGCGGCGAGGACGTGGCGTGGCAGGTCTTCGGCCACTCGGTGCACGTCGAGCTCGGCGGCCTCGAACCACACACCTGGTACTGGTACCGGTTCAAAGTGGACGGTCACGTCTCGCCGGTCGGCCGCACCCGGACGGCGCCCGCGCCCGGGACCTCGCCGGAGTTCCGTTTCGGCTTCGCGTCCTGCGCGAGCTACGAGTACGGCTACTACACCGCCTACGAGCGCATGGCCGAAGAGGACTTCGACCTCATCGTCTTCCTCGGCGACTACATCTACGAGTACGGCGTCGAGACCAACCACGTCCGCCAGAACTACGCCCCGCCCTACCCCTGCATGTCCGTCGAGGACTACCGGATGCGCTTCGCGCAGCAGAAGGTCGAGCCCGAGGTCCAGCAGGTCCACGCCGCCGCGCCCTGGCTGCCGACCTGGGACGACCACGAGCTCCTCAACGACTACTCCGGCATGTACAGCCCCTACGCGTGGACCGACGAGGAGTTCGCCCTCCGCCGCCGCAACGCCTACCGCGCCTACTACGAGAACATGCCGCTGCGGAAGTCGACGCTGCCGCACGGGATCGACATGCGCGTCTACCGCTCCCTCGACTACGGCGACCTCGCCCGCTTCGTCGTCCTCGACACCCGCCAGTACCGGGACCCGCAGGCCTGCCGCGGCGGCATCAAGACGTGCCCCGAGGCCGCCGACCCGGCCCGCCGCTTCCTCGGCAACGACCAGGAGCAGTGGGTATACGGACAGCTCGACG
>Ga0307515_10018682_pt1 | contig 12520 bp, 8 predicted proteins | sample 17_EM_MG_FD_194513 | JGI IMG/M metagenome (GOLD analysis project Ga0307515, IMG submission 194513) | Populus trichocarpa ectomycorrhiza microbial communities from riparian zone in the Pacific Northwest, United States - 17_EM | ecosystem: Host-associated > Plants > Roots > Unclassified | place... | reverse complement strand
GCGGATTTGTCCGCGGGGTTCAACGGTGTCCACACTGGGCCCGGCGCCACCGCATTCACACGAATGCCTTTGGCGATGAGATTTCTCGCGAGCGATTTCGTGAACGCGTGGATGGCGCCTTTAGTGGCTGAGTAGTCAAGTAATCCCGGGGAGCCGAACAGGCCGGTTTCCGAGCCTGTATTGATGATGGCGCTACCGCGTTTCAAATGAGGGATCGATGCCTTCGCCATATGAAAGTAGCCGTACAGATTCGTGCGGACTGTCATATCGAAATGCTGTTCGGAGAGCTCCTCGATCGACTTTGCGTGCTCTTGGAATGCCGCATTATTCACGAGAACATCGAGATGACCGAAAGTCTCCAGCGTGTGCCGAACCGCTTCCTCGCAGAAAGTGTAATCGCGTACATCGCCGGATATCGCGATGCAGCGGCGGCCTTCGTGTTCCACCGCAGTGCACGTCTCCTTCGCGTCTTCATGTTCGTTGAGATAAACGATGGCCACATCCGCGCCTTCCCGCGCGAATAAAACCGCAACGGCGCGGCCGATGCCGGAATCGCCGCCTGAGATAATTGCGACGCGGCCTTTGAGTTTCTCGCTGCCCTTGTAGCTTACGCCGGAGTAGTTCGGTCGCGGCTCGAGCTGGGCTTCGATGCCGGGCTTCTTTAGATGCTGTGCGGGCAGCGGATTCGCAGGCTCGCGCCGGTCCCCCGTCTGCACAGCTTGCGATTTCGCGGCGGGCTGCTTCGACGCGTGCTGCGCCTCCGCGCGATCGATCTCGTCCTGTATCGCTCGTTGTTCGCGCGCAGTGTGCTCCGCAGCTTCGCGGTAATGACTCAGTCGATTCGAATCCATGAGGGCTCTCGCGTTCGGCAACCGGATGAGGAGATGGCAGCACGATTTGTGCCGCCACCAGGCTTCCAAGGATCAGGCGGGTGTTTTTCGCGCGTGTTCTTCGAGAACTTGCACGCAGCCCATCAATGCATCCCGTAGCGCTTCGCGTTCCGTGAGCGACAGGCGCGCAAGCATGCTCTGTTCCAACTGTTTGATGGCGAAGTCGCATTGTCGAACGACTTCGATGCCGCGGGGCGTCAGACCGAGTTGCACGATGCGGGCGTGAGAGGGGTCTGTTTGACGCGTGACGAATTTGAGGGCCTCCAGAGACTGCACGACTTCGTTCATGGATTGGGGAGAGATGAAAGCGCGGTTGGCGAGTTGCGCATTGGAAAGATTGCCGCGGGTGTGGAGCACGGAGAGAGTGGTGTATTGATTCACGCTCAAGTTGAACGGGTCCAGGGCTTCGCTCATGCGGCGGCGCAGGGCGCGGTCCAGCCGTCCGATCAAATAAGTCACGCGCGGGCGGTTCGCATCTGGGGGGGCGGCCTTCGGGGCCGAGCGTGAAACCGTCATGGACAAAACCTCCAAGTATCAGGTAACCTGACACTACAGAAAATTAGCCGAGAATTATAGGAGAAAAGCGTGGCCCAGTATCAAGACCGCTGGCAGACAGTTCTGGTCGACGTGGCGGACGGCATCGCATGGGTCACGCTCAATCGTCCGGAGAAGCGCAATGCCATGAGCCCCACGCTGAACCGGGAGATGCGGGAAGCGCTGGAATCCGTCGAAATCGACGACCAAGCGAATGTGGTCGTCATCACGGGTGCAGGCGAGTCTTGGTCGGCCGGCATGGATCTCAAAGAATACTTCCGGGAAATCGATGGGGCGGGCGACATCGTTCAAGAGCGCGTGCGTCGCGATGCGAGCCTGTGGCAGTGGAAATTACTGCGGTTTTTTTCAAAGCCGACCATCGCCATGGTGAACGGCTGGTGCTTCGGCGGCGCGTTCTCGCCGCTGGTCGCCTGCGATCTGGCGCTCTGCGCGGACGAAGCCGTGTTCGGTCTGTCCGAAATCAACTGGGGCATTCCGCCGGGAAATCTGGTGAGCAAGGCTTTGGCGGATACCGTCGGCCATCGCGCGGCGCTGTATTACATCATGACCGGTGAAACGTTCACCGGCCCGCAGGCCGCCGCCATGGGGCTCGTCAACAAAAGCGTTCCGCGCGCGCAGCTCAAGGATGAAACGGTGGAGTTGGCCAAGAAGCTCGCGGGGAAAAACCCGGTGGTGCTGCGCGCGGCCAAACACGGGTTCAAGCGCTGCCGCGAGCTCACTTGGGAACAGAACGAAGACTACTTGTATGCGAAGGTGGATCAGGCGCAGCTGCGTGATCCGGAGAAAGGCCGCGAACAAGGGCTCAAGCAGTTTCTGGACGACAAGTCGATCAAGCCCGGCTTGCAGTCCTACAAGCGCTGAGCAGTGGAGCCGGGTGACGCTCGCGCGCGAGCGTCTTTCAAATGCAACGTTATGCATGAGCCGCGACATGGTGACGGGGCTCACGCGCGTGAAGTGAATCTTCCCGCCTGCCGGGAGCGCTATGCCATCATGCGTGCATGCTGATATTCGACCTCGACGGCACACTCATCGACAGTGCGCCAGACCTGCATCGTTCCCTTAACACATTGTTGTCTGAGCATGCGCTCGAACCACTGCCGCTGCACGAAGTGCGCGGCATGATCGGTGACGGTGTTGGTCAGCTGGTAACGCGAGCATTCGCGGCGCGGTCGGTGCAGCTCGGCGATCCGTCGAAAGAGGTCCGTCGCTATCAGGAAATCTACGCGGTCGATCCGGTTGCGCTCACCGAAGTCTTCGCGGGTGTGCCTGAGACGCTGGAGGCGCTAAGCCGCCTCGGCTGGCTCATGACTGTTTGCACCAACAAGACCGAAGGAATTTCGGTGGAGATTCTCAAGCGCTTCGGTTTGCTGAAGTACTTCAAGTCGGTGGTGGGCGGCGACACCCACGCATACCGTAAGCCCGATCCACGAATGTTGACTGATCTACTCGACCGCTTCGGCTTCAAGCGTGATGCGTCGCTCATGATTGGCGATAGTGAAGTGGACGGTGCGACGGCGGAGGCTGCGAACGTGCGCTTTGCCTTGATGACTTATGGCTATCGGCGGGGTCCGATCGAGTCGATCCGGCACCATATTGCGTTAGATCACTTTTCGGATCTCACCGCAGCCATCGCCGCTTTGTAACCCTTTTTGAACTGTACGAATTTTGAGCGAGCGGCTACGCTCGCTCCATGAACAGTAGACGACTGAAAGCACTTGGGTTGGCCGGAGCGCTTGCGGCGCTCTGGGGGTCGGCAGCTCAGTCCATCGATCGCGCGGCCGAAACGCAGGCCATCGAGCAATGGCGCTCGCAGCGGGTCGGACGTCTGACTAGCGAGACGGGCTGGTTGACTTTGGTTGGCTTGTTCTGGCTTCAGCCCGGTGAGAACGCATTCGGGCGGGATGCAAAGAGCAAAGTGGCGCTGGACCATCCCGCGTTGGCGGATCGCGCTGGGACCTTCATCTTGAAGGACAAGCAGGTCAGCTTCGCGGCAAACCCGGGCAGCGGCGTTACGCACGAAGGGCAAGCTGTAACCACGCTCGCTTTGGTGCCCGACACGGAAAAGAACACGACCATTCTTTCGAGCGGCTCGCTGCGATTCTTCGTCATCGAGCGCGCGGGCAAGCTCGGTGTTCGAGTGCGGGATGTGGCCAGCCCGCGACGCACTCAATTCAAAGGCATTCCGTATTACGACATCGATCCGAGCTGGCACCTTACGGCCAGATTCGAGCCGTATTCGCCGCGACGCTCGATCAAGATCATGAATATTCTCGGCATGGAGGAGTCGATGGACTGTCCGGGCGCCATCGTCTTCAAGAAAGACGGTCAGGACTATCGCTTGGATACCGTGCTCGAAGCGCCGGACGACAAAGAGCTGTTCGTGATGTTCTCGGACGCCACCAGTGGGCGCGAGACTTACGGCGCCGGCCGTTTCATGTATATCGCCATGCCGGTTGAGAACACCGTGGAAGTGGATTTCAACAAGGCCTACAACCCGCCCTGCGCGTTCAACGATTTCGCCACGTGCCCGCTACCGCCGCAGCAGAATCGGCTCAAAACGAAAGTGGAAGCGGGCGAGAAGAAATACGGCGCGCACTGACTAAGCGAAGCTGATGTCCGAAAAAAGCGCCGCAGGCGACTTTTTTCCAATGAACTAAGCGTCACGCATTCGGCATCTCCACCGGCGCAATGTCCAGGTCGAACACTTGAGTTCGGCGCAGCACGCTCAGAGTCAGCGTGTCGCCGATGTTCCAACGACTCAAGAATCGATGCAGCGCGTCGACACTGTCGATCGGATTGCCTTGCGCGCCGACGATGATATCGCCCACTCTTAGATCCGACCGCGCCGCCGGTGTATCGCGCTCGCGCGACACGATCTCGAGCGCTTGCTCTTTCGCAAGGTCCAAAGATCGCACCAACCGCCGATCGAGCTTGCGTGTGCGGCCGGCGATACCGAGATAGGCGCGCCGCACGCGACCGTGCGTGAGCACTTCCGAGATCACCCATTCCGCGGTGGTCGCGGGCACCGCGAAGCCGATGCCTTGAGCGGCCGCGATAATGGCCGTATTGATTCCGACTACGCGTCCGCGAGAATCAACGAGCGGTCCTCCTGAGTTACCGGGATTCAGCGGCGCCGTGTGCTGAATCACGCCTTCGATCAATCGGCCGTCGCCGCCGCGCAAGGTACGGCCGTGGGCGCTGATCACGCCCGCCGAGACCGTTGCCTCAAAGCCGAAAGGATTGCCGATCGCCACGACGAGCTGGCCGGGTTTGGCGACTTCTCGCGTGAACTGTCCGGAGGCGGGTAGGTGGGTGGAATGCGCTCGCAACACCGCGAGATCGGTCGACGGGTCCGTTGCGATGACGCGAGCTTCCACGGAGTCGCCGTTTGTCAGCGAAAGGTCCACGCGGGAAGCGCGGGCCACAACATGCTGATTGGTTAACACATATCCATCGGGCGTGAAGATGAGCCCTGAGCCGCTGCCGGCCGCGATCGTGCGTTCGCCGCGCTTCTGCCCAACATGCACGCTGACGACAGCCGGCCCCACCAGGTCCACCACGCCGACGACAGTTCTGGAATACGCATCCAACGACGATTCGTCCGCCGCTGGCTCGTCCGCCAAGAGAGGCGAGTCGGCTTCCGGCTCCGCGGCCGGTTGATCTTGATCTGTGTACATGCACATGTCCGCAAAAGGAGATGCGTTCACATGGATGCGCAGTCACGAGAAATCAAGGTGCGGCGCCGTCCGGGCGCCACAGCGCTCCGCCGCCGACCGATCGGTGCGGGGTAACGGGTCGTTACTTCTCCAGAAAGAAGCTCTCATCGACCGGCTTGTTCGCCAAGATTTCCTCGCGCGTCAAGCCCTGAACCTCATGGGGGAACACGAGCCACTGGTCGGTGGCCTTCACAAAGAAGTCGGGCGCGATCGAAGTCTTGTTGCGAGTGGGCTTGTAATACACCGTTGCGATGCGGATCTGTTCAGGCAGATTGAGCCGGCAGCGGCGTTTCAACTCGACGAGCACAGCTTCGAGACTGCGGCCCGAATCGAACACATCGTCGATTAACAATAGCCGGTCGTCCGCCTCTAGCCGCGACACGAGATAGTCCACGGCATGCACTCGCACCGTGGTCGCTTGGCGGTCGACCCCGAGATACGAGGACGTGCGAATGGCGATGTGATCGCACTCCACGCCGTGATATTCCAAAACTTCCTGCACGACGATGCCGATGGGAGCACCACCGCGCCACACGCCGACCAGGAACGATGGGTTGAAGCCGCTGCGAATGATCATAAGACCGAGCTCGATGGAATCCCGCAACAAGGATTCGGCACTGATGAAAGTCTTAGGAATTAAAGGAGTTTCTGTCATAGCGACGGCATCATCCGGGGTTCAGCTCGCCGTAGCAAGGTTGTCATAATGATCGTCAGGTTCGCGCAAGGTTCGTGTGCCTAGGCAACTGCTACGATTTAGCCGATACTCCCACGACAATAAGAAATATATGGCAGGTCTTCGTGTCAGAACAGGATGTCTACGCGGGCGTACCGGCACTGCTTCGAAGGGTTGAGCGGGAGGCCACCACTCAGTCTCTGTTGCAAGCGAGTGAGCTCGAAACAGAAGCGTCGATTCCCTTGCGCTTCGAAGCACAGGTGCGTCTGCAACCGAACAAGCTTGCCATTCAAAGCGACACGGGCGCGCTCACTTATGCGGAGCTGAATGCACACGCCAACCGGCAGGCGCATGCGCTGATTGCCGCGGGTCATTCCACGGCAGAGCCGATCGCCTTGCTGTTAGATCAGGGCGCCGCCTATATCAGCGCGCTGCTCGGTGTGTTGAAGGCCGGCCATTGTTATGTGCCTCTGGATCCTGCGAACCCGAGCGTGCGCAACGAGCAAATGCTCGAAGATGCGGGCGCGCGCTGCATCGTGACCCATCGCGATAATCTCGAGCTTGCGCGATCACTCGCCGCGGGCCGCTGCGAAGTTCTGGATGTCGACGCGCTTGCGCCCGATGCGCCGAGCCATGACCCTGCCATTGCCGTTTCGCCCGATGCATTGGCCTATGTGCTGTACACATCCGGCTCCACCGGCCGGCCGAAGGGCGTGATGATGGATCATCGCGCCGTGCTGCATAACATGATGCGGCACGCGCAGGCCTTCGATATCAGGCCGGAAGATCGCCAGTCTTTGCTTTACACGTGCAGCGTGTACGGCGGCACGCGCGATATCTTCAATGCCTTGCTCACCGGCGCGTCGCTGCACGTGTTCTCGGTGAAACAGCAGGGCGTCGCAGGCCTTGCTCAGTGGCTCAAGGATTCCGGCATCACGATCTATTGCTCGGTTGCGACGGTGTTTCGGCAATTCGTCGCCACGCTCAGCGCGAGCGATGCGTTTCCCGCCTTGCGTTTGATCAAGCTCGGTGGCGAAGCTTCGCATCGCAAAGACATCGATCTGTATCGAGCGCATTTCTCCAAAGCATGCATGCTCCATTGCGGACTCGGCTCCACCGAAACAGGCGTCGTGCGTCATTTTTTCGTGGACCACCAAATGGAGCTTCCCGGCAGCGCCGTGCCGCTTGGCTACCCGATTCCTGGCATGGAAGTGCTTTTGCTCGGCGAAGACGGCAAGCCCGTGAAGTTGGGCGAGATCGGCGAGATCGTGATTCGCAGCCGCTACGTCGCGCGAGGCTATTGGCACCGGCCGGATCTCAATAACTCAGTGTTCGCCCCGGATGAGACCGATTCCGAGGCGCGCCTGTACCGCACCGGTGATCTCGGCGTCTTGCGGTCCGATGGCTGTCTGGAGCACCGAGGCCGCAAGGATTTCCAGGTCAAAGTTCGCGGCAACCGTGTCGAGCTGGCGGAAATCGAGATCGCGTTGCGCGATCTCGAGGGCGTGGCGCACGCTGCGGTCACCGTGCGCAAAGATCGCCACGAGCAAAACTATCTCGTGGCTTATGTCGTAGCCCGGGAGCGGAAACTGACGACCAGCGCCTTGCGTGCGGCGCTCGTGACTCGTTTGCCGGACTACATGGTTCCGTCCGTCTTCGTGATGATGGACTGCTTGCCGCAAACGCCGAACGGCAAGATCGATCGGCAGGCCTTGCCCGCACCGACTTCCAACCGGCCGGAGCTTGCACAAGCCTATCTCGCTCCGCGAACGGGGCTCGAAGCCGAGCTCGCCGCTCTCTGGGCGGAATTGCTCGGAGTGGAAAGCGTCGGCGTGCGCGACAACTTCTTCGAACTCGGCGGACATTCCCTGATCGCCGTCACATTGATGGCGCGCGTTCGCCAACAGTACGAGCGGGTCTTACCGCTCGCGACTCTGTTCAAAGCCGGCACGGTCGAGAAGCTCGCGGAGCTCATCGAACACTCAGCGGATCAGGCACCCACGTGGTCGCCGCTCGTGCCGATCAAGCCCACCGGCACGCGCACGCCTTTGTTCTGCATTCATCCCGGCGGCGGCAACGTGCTCGGCTACAACGAGTTCGTCGCGCACTTGGATAAAGACCTGCCGGTTTACGGCTTGCAGGCACACGGCGTCGTGGAGGGACAAGAGCCTCAGGACAGCATTCCCGAGATGGCTCGCGCCTATATCGAAGCTATTCGCGACGTGCAGCCGCATGGCCCGTATTACCTCGGCGGCGAGTCTTTCGGCGGCCTCGTCGCGTACGAGATGGCTTGCCAGCTCGAGAGGCAGGGCGAGCAAGTTGCACACGTGTTCCTCGGCGACGTGTGGCTGAATGAGGCGCACGTGAGCAAGTGGCGTTTCCGGTTATCAGCGCTCACTTATTTTTTCACGCTGTCGCTCGGAGATTGGCGCGAGCTGTTCTCGCGCGCGTTTCTAGGTCGCAAAGCCCCAGCGTATGTGTGGACCAAGCGCTACACATATGCGGACGATATGCATCAGCGAAACTCGCAGGCTCATCGCAAGGCTGCGCGAAACTTCAGGCCGCGACGGTTTTCGGGCAAGGTGACTTTGTTTCGCGCTTTGATTCGCCAACACAGCACTCGCATGCTCCAGCACTACTACGGCGAAGCGGCCATGAATTGGAACCGGGTCGCCCAAGGCGGAACCGAAGTGCACTGGATGCCGGGCTGGCACGGAAACATGATGCACGACGGGAATGCGTACTTGTTCGCGCGCCGGCTGCAGTCTTGTCTCGACCACGTCAGTGGGCCCGCCGAGGTCCGTCGGCCCTCAGTGTCCCATCAGCCTACAACGGCCCGCCAGCGCAGAAGTTGATCGATAGATCCGCCTACTGTCGTGTCAAGCGTGCGGCCGCCGGATGCTACGCGCCTCGATCACGTCTGCGAGTTGCACGCTCGACTGAGCGGGCTCGATGCCGGAAACGCCGAGCAAACGCTTCGCGCCTGCGACCGGGTCTGAATCGCTCGTGGTGAACAAAGTTGAACCTGCCGATATCGCCCTCGGCGAATAGGCGGCGCGCCTGCGTTTACGATTCTTTCGCGGCGTGAAAAGGACCCGGGCCTTGTTGCAATATAGGTCTCATGGGTAAAACGTCGGATCGGGAGTTGGGCATGCATCGGCCCATCGCGCGGCGGGATTTCCTGCAGGGCGCGGCAATCGGTGTAGGCGGCATGCTTTGCAGTGGCTTGCCGCTTCCGTTGCTGGCGGAGCAAGGCGCGGACTACCCGCCCACGCGCCTAGGTTTGCGGGGCAGTCATCCGGGCTCCTTCGAAAGCGCGCACGCCTGGCGCGATGGATCACTCAAAGAAACCGCTGTCGAGGACACCGGTGAGCGTTTCGATCTCATCGTCGTCGGCGCCGGCATCAGTGGACTTGCGGCCGCACACTTCTTTCGCGAGCGATCGCGCGGCGCAAGCGTGTTGATTCTCGATAATCATGACGACTTCGGTGGTCATGCGAAGCGCAACGAATTTCACGTGAACGGCCGCACGCATCTGCTCAACGGCGGCACGATGTTGATCGATAGCCCGACGCCGTATGGGCCGGTTGCCGCTGGTCTCATGAAGACTCTGGGCGTGGACCCGGTTGCACTCGATAAAGCTTGTTCAGATCACACACTGTATGAAGCGCTCGGCCTCAATCGCGGCACGTTTTTCGACAAAGAAACGTTCGGCGTCGATCGGCTCGTGGTTCGGAAAGGCGAGGATTCCAAGGCTCTGGATGCTTACTTGGCGCAAACACCGCTTTCGGCCGCGGCTCGACGAGACATCCGGCGTGTCGAGCACGGTAAGCAGGATTACCTGCCGGGCCTCACGTCCGCGCAAAAGAAAGACAAGCTCTCACGCATCTCGTACCGAGCTTACTTGCTCGATATCGTCAAAGCAGATCCAGCAGTCGCCACCTACTATGCACACGCAACCGATGGTTGGTGGGGATGCGGCATCGATGCAATTTCCGCGCTGGACTGCTGGGGTATGGAGTATCCCGGCTTCCAAGGGCTTGGGCTCGCGCCGGGCTCGACCCCGCGAATGGGATACACGCCCGCCGGATATGCCGCCACAGGCGGTTCGCCAACATTCCATTTTCCAGATGGCAACGCGTCCATCGCGCGCTTGCTTGTGCGAAATCTCATTCCGGATGCAATGCCCGGAAAGAGCGCGATAGATGTCGTCACCGCACGTGCGGACTATTCAAAGCTCGATCGTACAAGTCGTCCGGTGCGTATTCGACTCAACAGCACCGCGCTGCATGCGCGGAACATTCCGTCGGGCAAGGAAGTGGAGATCGTCTATTCGCGCTCCGGCAAGTTGTATCGCGCGCGCGCCGGGCACTGCGTGCTCGCCTGTTGGAACATGATGATCCCGTATCTCTGCCCGGAGTTGCCGCAGCCGCAGAAGGCGGCGTTGCATCGGCTCGTTAAAACGCCGCTTGTGTATGTGAGCGTCGCTTTAAAAAACTGGCAGGCTTTCCAAAAGCTGGGCGTACGCGAAGTGCATGCGCCCGGCGCTTATTACTCGTCGTTCGAGTTGAACAACGCCGTGAACATCGGCAACTACAGAAGCCCGCGCTCACCCGCGGAATCGATTCTCGTGCGGATGCTCAGAACGCCGGCAAAACCCGGCCTCGGCGAGCGCGAGCAACACAAAGCAGGGCGCGCAGAATTGCTGGCCACTTCGTTTGCGACTTTCGAACGCAACATACGCGACGAGTTGGCGCGCGCGCTCACCGGCGGCGGTTTCGATCCGGCGCGCGACATCGAAGGCATCGCCGTGAACCGTTGGCCGCATGGCTACGCGCCCGAGTACAACTGCTTGGTGGACGGCGATACGCCGCCCGACAAACTGCCTAACGTCATCGGCCGCGCAAAATTCGGCCGAATTGCCATCGCAAACTCGGATTCCGGCATGGCCGCGTACACGGACGTCGCCATGAATGAGGCTCATCGCGCCGTCGATGAGCTAGGAGCCTGATCGAGCAATGGATCACCTGCTGCCCCTACATAGCGCCCACTCTGCGCGTAAAACAATCGTCGAAACCCGCTCGATATGGGACGCCCTCGCGACGGTGCCCATGACTCGGACAGGCGCCTAGAAGACCTAGCGCTACGACGCGAAAGAGCGGGGCCGCGCGGTGGCGGCGAGCGAATCCCGGCCGGGACGTTATGCGGCGGCGAGTTGCGTGGCGACCTGAACCCGGTTGCGTCCCGAGCGCTTGGCGGCATAGACCGCTTCATCGGCGCGCGCGATCAAGTGCTCGCCCCACACTCCGAGTGTGTCGCTCGCTGCCACTCCGATGCTGCACGTGAGGCGGATGGGCTTGCTGTAACCGGTCACCGCGACATTCGCGACGCGCTCGAGAATGCGCTGCGCGATCGGGTAGGCGGCCGCTGTATCCGCGCTGCTGAGAATGACGACAAACTCCTCTCCGCCGTAACGCCCAATGACGTCCGACTGCCGCAGCTCGGCTTGAATCGGGCCGATGACCGCGGCGAGACAAGCATCGCCGGCCAGATGGCCATACGTGTCGTTGATCTCTTTGAAGTGATCGAGATCGATGAATAACAACGCGATGGGCAGCCCACGAGCACGTGCGCGTAAACACGCCGCTTCGAGGCGCTCGACGAGCGAACCGCGATTCAGCACGCCCGTCAGTGGATCCGTTTGCGCTCGCCGCTCGGCCTCCGACAATGCGGCGCGCTGCTCGAGCAAACGATCCGCAACTCCGAGCGCCACCAGGATGGCCGCCAACACCATCGACAACGGCAGGCCGTAGTACAGCAGAGGATCCGGATCCGCAAACAACAAGCGCGCTGCCGTGGCGATGGTGAACCCTTGCAGCAATCCCCATGCGAGCAGAAACCAGCCCGCCGCCCGATTGCCGCGTTGCCACGACCGCGCGGCGACCAGCAGTGTGAATACAGCCGATCCGACGAACGTGAGATTGCCGATGATGCTCACCAAGTCGGCGAGCCCGAACGACTTCAAGCCATTGGCGAACGCCAACACCACAAACAGAACGGCGATGTATCCAAAGATCTTATAAACGCGTGGCGAGAAGCGCTTCAGGCTCGCAATCTCGCGAATGAATAAGCACGCCGTTGCACCGGCCAATGCCGCGGGAACGTTCCAAGCATCCGACAAGAAGGGGAGCGCCCATTTCAAGATCGGCCAATCGAATCCCTGTCCGGAGAGATAGACGACGTACAGGCCGTTCAACGTGAACAGAACGCCATACAGCAGAAAGATTCGGTCCGAGAGGATGAACCACATGAGGAGTGACGCCAGGGACATCGCGGCCAACGCGCCGAACATGAGCGCCATGACTCGTTCGTGGCTCGCACCGACGGCGAGCGTCTTATCCAAAGGCACGGCATTGAACCGTAAGTGTTCCGCGCCTGAGCCCACCGCTTCGACACGCGCATACAACGGGTGATTGGCTTTGATTCCATCGGTGACGATGAAGATCGCTTGATGGGTGGCCGCGTAGTCCGAAAGCTCTGTGGCCTTAGGTAACGCGACGGCTCGGCCGTCTCGCGCGCTGAACAGATTCACGCGCAGGTGCCGCCCCTTATGCACGCCAATGGCGGCGGCGCCCAACGGATTGAAATCCGCGGACGGTTGTAGTTTGAGCCAAAAAGGTTGCTTC
>Ga0307515_10018681_pt1 | contig 12520 bp, 10 predicted proteins | sample 17_EM_MG_FD_194513 | JGI IMG/M metagenome (GOLD analysis project Ga0307515, IMG submission 194513) | Populus trichocarpa ectomycorrhiza microbial communities from riparian zone in the Pacific Northwest, United States - 17_EM | ecosystem: Host-associated > Plants > Roots > Unclassified | place... | reverse complement strand
CCGCGTGAACTGCATTAAAAAAAAAAATACCATCGCTATAATTTGCTTGACCAGTTGCTCATAGGATAGGATGAAATAGAAAAAATAATAAGCATACACGAGAAGAAGAAGATTTTCGAATTGAAAAGTGAAAAGAAAAACACTATATTATCAGCAAATTACATATGAAAAAAAAGGGCAATGGGAGAATTGATGGTAAAATTAACAGATAATCTCCATCAATCAATCAAGTGTTTGAGAATAAAATCTGCTTGCCTTTTTTTTTCTTTGGGGTTCTAGACTTCGGGTCCCGGTTTTTGTTTTTCAGGGAAAAATTATAATTGGAGAAGAAATATTCTCTTTTGTGCCCTATCGTCTGAAAATTCGTTAACCAATCAAATAAAAATATAATAAAAAAGAAGAAGCATGGTTTGTGATGTCAAAGGAGATACACAGATAGACAGATTCTGTGTGCGCAGCGCAGTCTATGGTTTCAGCGCTGTTCTAAGCAACGCTAAATAAAGTCTTTCATTCTTTCTTTACTTGAAGAGAGAATCACTCCATAAAAGAAAACAAAAATAAATAAATAGATAAATGGAGGAAGATAAGGCGAAGAAGAGCTCGAGGCTAGTAGAGGCAGCGAAGGAGGAGGAGGAGGAGAGGCCAGTACGAGTATATGCAGACGGCATCTACGATCTCTTCCACTTTGGCCATGCCCGTTCTCTCGAGCAAGCCAAGAAACTGTATCTTAATTATTTAATTATTATCACTCTCACAATCTCTCTCTTCTGTTTTAATTCAATTATTGTTTTTTTTTTTTTCAAAATTCGGTTACAAATAATAGTATTAATAATTTGATAGATTCCCAAACACGTATTTGGTGGTTGGATGCTGCAATGATGAAGTAACTCACAAATACAAGGGTAAAACTGTGATGACTGATCAAGAACGCTACGAGTCTCTTCGCCATTGCAGGTAGGTTTTGCTTTCAATTTTTGAATCTCCATTTCTCTGGTTTGAAAAAAAATAAAAAATAAAAAGGGTAACAAAATGTTCCCAAATGATTTAAACTGCTATGTATGTTCTTTTCATGGCGTCCTAGATATCAATTTTCATGGATATAGATTGCCGTCGTACTTCAGATGTGCTTAATCTCTCATTGCTGGCATCAATGATTTTTTGACAAACTAAATTGTATAGACTGCACACAAGATAGTATGCCATGCCATGCGAAAAAAAATTCCCATTGTCTCTGTTTGGTATTCCTGATTCATAGTGATCAATGAAAAACAGGGCTGATTGATCAGGTTAATTTTTCACAATTTTTATTTTCACAGTTTTGATTTGTTGACTTGTTTCGTACCAGGAACTTGTCTACTGGCAAAACCTAGTTGTCTACTTTTATCTTAGATATCAAATTTGGACAAGTGAAATTTCTATATTGGGAATAGAGTGCATGTGGCGTTGACTGACTGTAAATTTTGCAGGTGGGTTGATGAAGTTATCCCTGATGCACCATGGGTTATCACACAAGAGTTTCTCGACAAACATAGGATCGACTATGTGGCTCATGACTCTCTTCCGTAAGGTTAATCAGTCCAAATGGACTTGTCTGCTTGTCTTCCAACAATTAAAAAAAAGAAGAAAAATTCATGGAAACTGCATGCTTGCATTGTTTTGGCCTTTCTATTTGAAGAAGAAAATCATTGCTGAATTAGATGAGATGTTAACTTTTAGTTGAACCATTTGTGAAATGCCTGGAAACTAAATTTATCCGCATGTGTATACGTTTTTTGTATGTGCAGGCTGTGTTTAATGCTTCTATTTCTTGTTGTGCAACAAATGTTCAAGACCTACTTCAAATTAATTTACTGACCCTATTTGTAGTGGTTGCTTCTTTCATTCCTTCCATTTTATCTAAGTTGCAACAAGTGCATTGTTGATTCTGTTATGTAAAATTGTTCATTTAACTTCCCTATGTTCTTTGCTATTTTAATTTTTCTTGTTTTCCCTCATTTGACATGTTATTTTGGTAGTGCTTTCATTTTGCATTTTGTACCATAATATATGCATTCATGTGCTCTTGAGTTTTTTTTGTTCTTGTTTAAGTTCCTTTTGCTTTTTAATATGTTAATTGTTTTTTGTTTGCCCTAAAATTGTAGTTATGCTGATGCAAGTGGGGCCGGAAAGGATGTCTATGAATTTGTAAGTTTAGTGATAGCGGAGCTTTGCTAATCACAAGAATTGTCTCACCATGGCTTGATAAAGCCTTTCAATAAATGGTGATTAGAATAAAATTCTGGTTCTATCTGGGAATCATTCCTATCTGGCTCACTTCATTACTTCATAGCTTTCATCTCCTCTTCCATCACCATGGCTGATCTTTTATGTGCTAGAACTAATACCTAGAAGCTTTTGCTATCATATCGTCAGTGCTACCTGTATTTTCTCACAGCTACGGGGACCATCTTCGTGATTGTTTCCTCATGCATAAGAGGGAAATATGTCTAAATTCTTTGGTTGATTGTTTGGTGAGCTGTATATGACTATCTGTTTTACAAATGTTGGCATTACTTGCCTTGGTAAAGACTGGTTCATTGTTTTTATTTATTAGTTTCTCTTGATTTAACCATCTCGTACATTTGAAACCGTTCCACTAATGGAAATGGGAAAAATATACTTTGCCATTCTTCTCCTTCAAAATCTATCCGTACTCATAAAAACGCTGCTGTTGGGATACCTTTTACTCACTCAAACTGTTGCTTCTTGACCTGTATCTTGTCTATCAATTTCCCTAGTCACCATTATAAGGCTTTTCTTAAATGTTCATGACCAAATAATTTTGCCAATTTTCTGTTCATTTCTACTATAGTTTCCCGTGGTTTTGATGACTTTTCATGTGCAGTGAAATCCATAGAAACGATAGGATACTCTAATGTTTGACATAATTTCTTGACCTGGCAAATCATGATTACTTAATAGCCTCATCACCATTACAACAAAGTATGACTAGTTTCAACAGAATGCATTTCTACAAAATGTTTGTACAGGTCAAGTCTGTTGGGAGATTTAAGGAAACAAAGCGGACTGATGGGATCTCCACATCAGATGTTATAATGAGGATAGTTAAAGATTATAATGAGTATGTGATGCGTAATTTGGCACGTGGATATACAAGAAAAGATTTGGGTGTCAGCTATGTGAAGGTTTGCTTTACTTTATTTGCTTTCTCTTTTCTGAGTTCTGACCATTGTGTTCTTGCTGGAGAATTGATCTTTTCCATTTCCCATCCTCTTTTACTAGGAAAAGCGGCTGAGAGTTAACATGGGGTTTAAAAAGTTGCGTGAGAAAGTGAAGAAACAGCAAGAGATAGTCGGGGAAAAGGTGTGCAAATTGTCTTGCAAAATTGCTAATACTTAATAGTGACCTTGCATGGCATGTGTTTTGACAATTTGTTGCATGTGAGACTTTGTGCTTCTTTGTTGGAGGGATAGGTAAAAAATTGATAAATAATATTATTCTTCTTGTCATGAATTCACCATGCCATTTTGTTTTCCCTTTCCTTGTTTTAGATTAGATGTAATTGTGCGAAGAACAAGGATTAAACCCTAAATATTGTTTCACACATGTGCTGAAGAGTGGAGGCAGTCTAGGACAAACTAATTTTAGAAAGACACCAAAATATGGTCTGGCATGCAAACAGTATTATGAAATCTAGCAGTCATCACTCTAGCGTAGAACTTGACACCAGCCAAGAAATTCATCTTTTTTTTTTACACTGTAGCATCTCTTAATTTAGATTTGCAATAATTATCTTTTGTAAGGATTGTTTTAAGTGCTTCTGTGCAGACAAAATGATTTTGTGAAGCTGGAGCTTCAGAAATTTCCTTATGTGCATCCTATATTGAAACACATAAATTTCTCCATTTATCTGGACAAGTTGCATGATTGAATGCTGTTGCAAATATAGGATAGCATGTTGCGAATTAGGATGTGTAGCCTTGAAGCCTTAGGGTTTGTTGCTTGATCATTCATTTTCTTCCCACATTCTTGCTTCTGCAGCCAAGTAATACCATATGAATTTTAGTCAAATAGATTAAGGAGAGGGGGGCTAGAAATTAACTGATTGCTCTCAACAAAACAAGATTTCTTGCTTCACCCGTGTGCAATGGTTGCTCATGTTATGTTGTAGTATAGCATCATTTAGAACTAATGTTTTAGGTTTGAAGTGTCTGACTTTAATCTTTGCCCACTTTCCATCCTGGTGCGATCTGATGTTCAAATTAATTGTTGAAGCAGTTTGGTTATTTGGGTTAAGATTAGACCATATAGCAGCCACCTACTTTATTAAGCACGTGCATATTGCTGTTAGGATCAGTATTGGAATTGTTTTGTAAGCATAATCTGTTATACTGAACCATCCATTTATTATGCTGGCATCCCTTTTGGAAACACATGATGCAAGTTATTAGTGTAATGGTGCTCTAATTGGTCCTTTGGCCTTAGGAGCCTCACTCACCCCATATCTGCCCCCTATCCCTCTTTAAGTTTGCTTCTCATTGCAAACAAACCCTAGTGGTGGTTTTACTTAAAGATTAGTAGGCCTAGCTAATCAATATTCTTGTGAGATGCTACCATTAATGTTGTGCACCACTTCCCATTCAATAGAAGAGAACCAGAAATCAATTATATGCATCACTACCACGTGGCAGATGGCTTTTTATAATCGGATTGATAAATTCTGCCCTCATGCCGCAGATACAAGTAGTCGCTAAAACAGCCTGTGTGCATCGGAATGAGTGGGTGGAGAATGCTGATAGATTGGTCGCTGGATTTCTTGAAATGTTTGAAGAACGCTGTCATAAAATGGTCAGTCTTTGTTTCCTGGCCCGAACTAAGTAGGTGGTAGTGTATGCGCATGGATGATTTCTTTTTGCATGCTTATGGCACATTTTGGTTTGCATATCTATCAGGGAACAACTATCAGAGAGCGAATTCAAGAGAAACTGACGAAGCAGAAGTTAATAGGGCTTATATATGATAGATACTATGGTGATGGTGATGGTGATGGTGATAGTGATCAGTACTACTACGATGATGACACAGAAGAAGAATACAGTGACTAGGACATTTGAATAGCTTCAGTTTTGATGTTTGTGTAGAAATATGTGACGGTTCTCGTTTGGGAGAGGAATATTGTTTGCAAAATTCGTGCAGTCTAAAATTTGAGGTTGGTCCTCTATGTGAATAAATAAGGGTGTGAATTTAATATCTTTGCAGTTTGTAATTCCCTTTTTCTTCTCACAGGATTTTACATCCGAGAAAAACATGGGTTTGAGAACAAAATGATCCTTTTATGTATGTTATCAACGCCCGATTGTTGACACCGATGACTACAGGGCTGCTGTCAGCAATTGCTGCCACAGCCACTGTTGCTGCACCTCATTAACTGCTTATTACCATCACCGTGCCCACCTTATTAACCACATTTATTATCATCACCAGATCTGCAGTCATCATCGCCCCCACCATTTTTCTAACATGTTTCGTTAAAATTATAAGCCAGGGTCTAAATCATCTGATAAATACGAGTCTTCTTCTTCTGATCTAGCCATGATTTTTTCTTACAGAGGACTCAAGCTCTACATTCTTGAAATGTCTATGCGTTCAGAACATCAACATGAATTGCACTGTTAGTCAACTGAAGCCAAGAAAGGTAGTACCAGCAGCAAGTTGGAACTGCAAGAACACGTAAGGTAACCTCAATGTCTCAAATGATTTGCATTTTCACCACATCCACATAATCCTTCCATTCAAATCAGCAAGTGGAAGTGAATGCGAGCAAAGTAGGTGGTGGATATGGATTCCTTAGACGTGCAACGACAAAACACCCCACCAGACATACAGAAGAAGAGCAATCTGGTCCTTATTGTCCTATGCCATTATTGCTTGCTTTATATTGTCCTGCAGGCTTCTGTATCATCATGTCGAAGATCCGTGCAATTGCAAGTCCTTCACACATACAAGGTGGAGGTAGCTTTCATGATATCTTTTTCAGCAACAAATTTCCCAATCCATCTTCGAGATTGCATTTTCCTTAAAGTTAAGAGTTTCAAATTTGACTCACTTGGGCACTGATGCAATGAAAAGACAAGGGGAGAGAGAATTAATAGCAACCCATCCTTTTTGATAGATTGCTTAGAAGAAAAAAGAGAGAGAAGAAGTAGATGGCATGATAAAATATAAAAAGAAATCCCTTCAATTGAATCTCTTCTTCTAATTCCGTTCAATTAAAAAAAATTGTGAAATTGAGTAGTGGATATATTTTTACGTTATTGATGTCCAACCATATTTTTTAAAAAAATTCTAGTTTTAAATTAATTTTTTAGATATTTTTGAATTATTTTGATGTAATTATTTTAAAAATAAATTTTAAAAAATAAAATAAAAATATTTTGATGTATTTCTCGAAATTTTAATTTTGATGCATTCCTTTTAATTTAATTTTTTAAAAGCTAATTTAATTTTAATTTAATATCAATATTAACTTCAAATTTAACTTAATATGCCCACCAAGAAAAATGGCATCCACTAACGAAAGAAACACAGTAGTACCATTTTACCTGCACAAATTTATTTCAAAAGAAGATGAAGCAACATAAATATCTTATCTTAAAATTAGAAGCAATGAGAATAAGCTATGAAGCTATTGAAAGTTTATGCTTATTTGATGCAAAAACTAGTTTGCTCATAGTTGAAACTGGTGAATAACCCTCTGAAGCTATTGAGATGTTGTGGAATAAGAGGAAAGAATAAATGCAATTTAAATTGACAGAGAAACCAAAATAAAACAAAAAATAATCCACCCTCAAACTAAGAGAGTTTCTTGACATAAGGAAGCAGAAGCAGAAGATGCAGTTTATGCTTATTTAAAGTTTAATGATGCAAGAAACCAGGCTAGGGCTAGCCAATTAAGAAGAGGAGAAACATATATATATATATATATATAAACAGTCAACTAATTTTTGACTTCGTTAGACAGTGACTATCTGCTCCAGTGAAGGCACTGATTCATCAATGGACTTGAGCCTATGCCGACAAGTAGGACATGAAGAGTGAGAGAGTAGCCACTTGTCAATGCAATCAACATGGAACTCATGGTTGCATTTAGGCAAGACCCTTATTTTATCACCGTCGGTGAAGTCTGCTAGGCAAATAGCGCAACCTGAAGTTGATGATGGTGAACCTTGATGGGCATAAGTTGAAATTGGCAAACCTACCATTTCTCTCTTCTTTAAACCGGAGTTCTGTCTGCGAGAAGATATCCATCCTGCTGTTTCCGTTACCGTACGTTGTGTGCATTGAAATACACATTGTAACATGGAATTGAGGCCCAAGGCACAAACGAAGGCACATGACATTGCAGCAACTATGACCATTACATTGAAATCCATAGTTGGTTCCTGGGATTGATCATGGCATGAAGGGGCGCTCACTGTGGGACTAAGTGTGGGAGATGGTGAAATTTGAGCCATGAAGAAGGGAATGAGAATTTGGGAGAAAATGAAAGGTAAGTATGGGTGATAGAGAGGGAAAAGGTGGAGAGGAGAAACACACGTAGTAGATGTTACATAAAACACCAAGGGAACATGAGGTCAAGAACAAGGAACCTAGTGGATGGTGGTTTTAAGATGATTGGTGAAGTGTTGGCCTGGGATATGCTTACTTGATAATCCACTGTCTTTCTTGCTTTTTGTTTATGCGCTTTCCCAGAAAGAAAAAAGCATCTCTTCCTCTTAAAGATTTTCCCCGATTCCTAATTGTTGCTGTCATCAAGTTGCATCACACAAGAAGTTTTGGAAAAAGTAGACGACTAATTCTCAGCAGGATCTTCACTGGAGTTGAGTAGAAGCCCGCAAGCTTCTGCCAGATATTTTAGTGGCTGTGTTCTTTCTTTAGAGAAGTGCATCACAAGTTCTTGAAATTTATCTTCGCTAAGAAATTTTTTCAACAACAACGTGAATTAGAATGGATCATATAATTTATTTGCTTCAAATAATTTTTTTTTGTAAATAATTTTTTTTAAAAATAAATTCCTGAAAAATAAATTATTTTTTAATATTTAGTGGTATTATGGAAAATAAGTTGGAAAACATTTTCTAGTATTTGGTTATGTTATGAAAAATGAGCTGAAAAATAACTTATTGATATTTTATTTTTTTCAAGTTTATTAAAATAATGAGGAACAAATCTTACAAATTAAAACGTTGAATGAGAATGAAATTGAAAAAAATCTAATTTCATAAATTATTTCAGATAAAATAAATAATAATTAAAATAATGAAAATCAAATCTAACAAATAAAAAAATTGAAAGATGATAAAATTAAAATAATAATAATTACAATTTCATAAATTATTTCAAATAAAATAAGTAACAATCAAAGAATGAGAATCAAATTTGATAGATAAAAAATTTCAATTAAAAAAATAATAAGAGAAAAACAAATAACAATCATAAAAATAAGGATCAAAATTAATATAAAAATCAAATAAAATCAAATTTTAAGAGATGAAATTAAAAAAAAATTCAAACAAAATATATATCAATCAAATTTTTACAACTTTTAAAAAGTGTTTTCTGCCCAAAATAAAAGGAAAACACTTTCATAGAAATCAAGCTAAATTTTTCTTAGACTGAAAAATATTTTCCGTTGACTAAATTTTCTATTGATAAATAAACATATAAAAATTTAAAAAATAACTTTTACAAAATCATTTTCGGGCAGACAAACTCTCTTATACTGTCGAAAGATACATTGCATCTAATCAATTAATAAAAAAATTAACATCCGGTGGTGAGTTTTGTTTGGACCTTCCTTGAATTTTTGAATTTGAATATTGGATGCAACATCAAAGAAAATTCATCATTCTAAAAGCTGAATTTGAATCTTAGAGTCAACATAAAAAACAAATTTCATTCTAAAAACAACAAGTTAATACGAGGACATGATATTAAAATTGTTTAAAGAAAAAACTTAGTTTTAATTAATGTCTAAAAGAATCCAATAATGTTCTTGACCATCGACATAAAAAATAAAAAAAGGGAGAGGGAGATAAAAACACTACAAGACATTTATATTGAATCAAATTGACAACCACAACACGCATGCAATTCAAAATCAAAGTCACCAATTCATCCTCTTGGAATTAAACTTCAAAAGTGATTAATGTAATATATTTGATGTGCGAAATTATTAATTTTTTTATTTAAATTTCTAGTTTTATTTTTATTATTTGCATGTCTGAATTAATCTCAGATTTTTTTTAACAAGTGCTTTGGTAATAGATTTTGTCAAAAATATATGTGAATATATGTGCCTATTAAATTGATACATGGCATGTGTGCGCACATGCCAACTGTGCAAGAACTTTTCATCTAATTTATTATTAAGTGTTTGTACTTTCTTTTTTCTATTTAAATATATATTTTTGTTTTTTCTATTCATTGCCATAAAATCAGAAAACTGTAACGCAAACACCTATAGAAAATATTATGGCACTGTTTTCCAATGGAAATTGAAATAAAAAAATTTCGTTAATAATTTTCAAAAAAATAAAAAAATCTCAATAGCATTAAAAACATGTCAAATTACCGACAGAATTTTCAATATAATTTTCATCAATAATTTTAAATTAAATTAAAACTCCACAGTTTTTTTTTAAAACAAAGCACGTTAATAGCCGAACACAACAACAAGCCTTTCTCATAAAAAATCTGACATCCACCTCCTTCCACTCACAAATCCAGTGCCAAGAGTTTGCTTGATTTTAAGGTGATTTTGTTGGGGTTTTAATGACTAAATTTACTTTAAAGTTCTTGGGTGTATAGAGTTTGCTTTTGTGTTTTAACAAATTAAAACAGTGTAGTTAGCAGTTTAAATTAATTAATTGTTTTATAAAAAATCTTGATAGTTGAGTAGTATTGCTATGTAAAATTGAAGTTTATTATAATTTCTTGAATTGTAATAACATGGGTGACTTTTACTTTTTTCCTTTACGTGTTAGATTGCTTCTCGAGCAGTTTATTCATTATATGTTGAGGAATAAGCATTGTCTATATCAAGCAATATACATAGACGTTAATATTTGATAGGTCAATAGTTATACCATAAAGAAATTGCTAGGGATAAAGATAAAATATTTAGCTAAATTAATTTTATATAATAAGTGAATATTAAAAAAAAATTAAACTTTTTAGTGCGGGAACACATGTCTATCTTATATATATATATAAGTGATTGTTCATTCATCTAAACTAACACGTAACCATTCATATTTGTTATTTAATCTAAGTTGCTAAAAAGATAAACAAAATAATCACTTAATTTCCCATATAATTTTTAATTTTCTTGAATTATTCAAATTCTAAAATTTTTATACAGGTTTTAAAATATCCAATATGGCTTAACAAAGTTGATTTAAACCCCTAAATCTTTCCCTTTTTTATTCAATGGCCTTATGTAAATAATCATCCTAGAAACAGAATGTTAGAGATTTGTCTAGTATATTAAAATAATATTTTGGTAAATCATAAATAAATAAAAAGATTGAGAAAAATAAAAAAAAGATAAAAACACATAAATTTACGTGGATGGTAAATTACTTACTCCATGGATAAAAACAAATCAAAATTTAAAGAGATACAACAAATAGAGCATCATACTCAAAATCTCAAAAATTCAATTATATATTAATGAACCAGGATTTATCAATATTTTTTAAACAACTTTTCGTTAACTCAAAGCTCATTTTAACAACAGCCCAAGCCCTAGAGGGTCGCTTGGTGCGCAGCCTAGCACCCCGATGCCTAGATCATGCATCTAGGCCTCGGCACTAGGCATTATACATGGGCATAAGCATAAGGCATTCGTATAGAGCTCGAGGGCTCAAGACCACACTTGATCCTAAACGCTATGCACCATGCTTGAACCAAGACGCCAGTGCGTGTTAAGGGCATGCCAACCCAGGGGCCTAGGCAAAGTGCCTAACTCAAGCACTAGGCATGCACATGGCACCTCTTGAGTCCATACCATGCATGTGGGCTTGGTGCATATCCTAGTACCTCTTAGGCCTTGCCTTGTGGTCTAGAAACACACTTCACACATAAGAACTACTTGACAAAATGGTTCGAAAAGAAGTTTAGAGAGAGGAACTTTTGGTGTGTACTGAGAGGAAGTCATTATATAGTGGAAGGCCTCTTTTATCATCCACTGAATTAGTGACACGTGTCACTACTTTTAGCATATCTATAAAGTTGAAGCTAATACTGTCATAAAGTATTTCCCCAAGTATTTTTAATCTAAAAGAGGCATTTTTTTTTGTGGCAAGTACCTTCGCACATGAATACTTCAGCGATGTGCTTTAAGATATATGTCCCTCTTCTTATATAGAGAGAAAAATCAAGAATCTCATCAAAGAAATCAAGTACATCTTTAATTCTTTGTGTACTTTTTTCACAAAGACTTTGGAGGTTACTAATAGACCAAGATTTATTAGTATTTTATAAACAACTTTTTATTGGCCTAAAGTCTGTTTTAACAATAACCTAGGCTTTAGAGGGTTTCTGCAAAAAAATTTAGGTTCGGTCCGATGTCGTGGGTTTGACACCCTTGAACCCAGACAATACGCCTGGTCTTGGGCTCTCAAGAGCTCAGGAAATATTAGGTGCATGTCTAACGCTTGTTGGCTCAAGCACCGTGCTTAAGCCCAGGCGCTAGACATGCGCGCAGCACCTGTGAGTCTAGGCAACGTGTCCGGAGTGTTAGGCATATGTCTGGCACCTATTGGGTCCAAGTCACACGCCTAGGCTCAATACGTGTCCTAATGCCTCTTGGACCTTGTGACTTGGACCCAACACTTAGTCTCTATGGATTTTTTTAATATGATTTAAGCTTTTTAGTCAGGATCCTATTCAATCTTCACTATTAGGTATATAATAGTCTCTTATAGCCTACCACATTTTTATCTCATTAAAACATGTGTCAGAGATATTTATTCTTCATTAATATTTGTGTAAGGGGTATTTATCTCTCATTAATATTTATGTCAGAGATAATTATCTCTCATTAATGCAGGTGTAAGACATATTTATCTCTCATTAATATTACCGGGGTGTAATGACTCTCCATCCTCTTCATTTAAGCAAAAAAAAAAAAAACAGTTTATGATGTATAATTTGTTTAGTTATGCATTTTTTTTTGCTAGGCAGAAATTTGATACAACTAGATATGCTGATGTGCATAAACATAGTTGTTTTTTTATGCAAATAGTATTTGATAATTTAATCGAAGGTAGAAATGGGGGGAAAAAGTTCAGCAAAATAAAAATAAAACATGGTGTTATAAATTAAGTATAAAGAAAACAATATATACGAACATATAGTTATGGCTTTATCCGTCGTTAACTGCAGAAATGTGATATATATATATATATATTCAATGTTGAGTAAAAGCAAAATTGAATAATTACAAGTAGTTGAT
>Ga0307515_10018680_pt1 | contig 12521 bp, 13 predicted proteins | sample 17_EM_MG_FD_194513 | JGI IMG/M metagenome (GOLD analysis project Ga0307515, IMG submission 194513) | Populus trichocarpa ectomycorrhiza microbial communities from riparian zone in the Pacific Northwest, United States - 17_EM | ecosystem: Host-associated > Plants > Roots > Unclassified | place... | reverse complement strand
CTGTCACTACAAATACATAAAACCTTCTTTAACCTAATTATTTCATAGCATTAGTTTTCACTAGCCATGGAAATCTTCACAAAGCAACTCACCCCTATTGATTTTGGGAGAGGATTGGAGCTACCACAGTACAATTCTAACCTAGAACCCCTGCAACATTTTCAAGGGACCATAGAATTGTCCACCATAGTTGAGTCAGCTGCAGGAACCCGTTTACCGGAACCAGTGACAATTCACTGCTCAACCACAAGAGGAAAGCTTGTATTTACAAGAGGTTGGTATGATATTGCTCGCGATGTTGGCCTCAAAAGTGGAGATACTGTGACTTTCTATCAGGAGGTTAACGGAGGAGCACAGTTCAAATTGAAAGTGAGAAATGTTCGTTAAAGTAAAGAAAAAATGTGATGGAAACAGTGTCTTCCATACATGCATGATCGTCCGAGTGCACGTCCTTTTCTTTCTTCTTTGTTCTGTCTCCTGCAATCTTCGTGTCTAGTTTCTGTCCGGTGTCAGCAGTTGAGAAAACTTTTCTCAAAATTATCTCCTGCAATCTTCGTATCTGGTTTCGTCAATTCCTTGCATGTGTGAGGAAATTATGAATAATTAGTTTCTTCTTTAGATGAAAGAGTTTGTCTGTGATTGTAATGTGTTTTGAGCTTTAATTTTGTGATTTTTGGTAACAAAATTATTATGTGTTGTGAATTACTTTAAAAACTTCAATGAGATGTGATTTGATTCATCAGCTTAAACTGAAATTATATATTAAAGAAGAAGCAAATCATTTTTCAGAGTAATTTAATTATGTTTTTCCAAAAAAAGAAGAAATAGCGCATGACATTGAAGCTTAACTCTCAACTAATTTAATTTTAAATGATGGAATCGTTAAAAAATATTAATGAAAAAAGCTTGCAAAAGCACAACAAAATAGCAAAAAAAAGAATGGGGATAAAATTTGAGAGAGAAAACCTAAGGAGAATTAAATTAAAAAAAAATTAATGATTCAAAAATAATAAATAACAATTAAAAGAACGATGGAAAAATTGGAAAGATTAAAAATTGTAATTTGATAAATTATTTATAGATTAAAAAAGAGTAAAGGGTGAAATTAAAAAAAAAACAAAACTAGAGAGGGCTAACCCAATAGAATCAAACCACAAAAAAAAAAGATAAAATTAAGAAAACATCAGCTTTAAAAAAAAGAGAAAAAAAAACCTACAAACTCGAGTAAATCTTCTAAACTTGGTCTAATCTCTAAAACCAAATGAAGAAGATAAGATAAGAAGCCCAAGCTCGACGATATGGGGCATAACGAATCATTTTGCAAGTCAATCCTAAGGTCTAGAAACACATGGACCAAAAGGAGATCTGATAGCAAGCACTAGTGATCCTTAGTCGTGAAATCCCTTAAACACATTTTTAGCCAACAAATATCATTTTTCTTCGTAACCAAAGCCAAAGCTAACGTTACATGGCCAATCAAGCTCTTTCTAATAAAAGGCAGGCAATTTGGATCTGTAAGAAATGTTTTCCCATATAAAACAAGCTCCATTTTCATACAAATAAAACAAATGCTTTGAAGACTACTTCTCTAAAACCATCAAATTAAAACTTGAACCCTACTAACCAACAAAACACAAAACACGAAACAAAATGTCACTTCATTTTTTTTCTTCCAAAACAACAAAACAAAGATTTTCAATAAATATGAAAACCTATCCATAGGAATTGTTTGAATTCTTTTCAGAATAACTTTGCTTGAAATTGATGTCAAAATGTTTTTTGTGTTTAGAATGGCTTTGAGATTCCAAAAATTTTCCTACAAAAACAATTCATTGTAAATAACCAAATCTTATTCCACATAGCTTCGTCCCTAAAGAAAACTCGAAACTAAATACTTGGGGACATGATAAGTTTGGGGAGCAATCCAAGAAACATAATAGGACTGGCTTCATGATTCCCTTTCTAAGAAAATAGAGAATGGGAAACAAAACTGATGATCTTTGAGATAAATGTTTTTAGGCTAAGAGGTATGCTGATATCATCTGAGACTTGCCCTTTCTAAAGTTAAGATTATTGCTTCCTAATCTTTTACCCCATTTTCGAGAAAAACAAAAAAGTAGTAAAAAAACAACAAAAACCCAAAAAATATGTTCTTGACGTCTTTGCGCCACCTACAATGTCTTTTTCTACGCGTTTAGTTGTTAACGTGCCTTTTTAAATCAATGTTGATGTCGCTCTTTTTCAAAAAAAAAATACAAAATACAAAAAATAAGAAAAATCAAAATCTACAAGTGACGAAATATGAAAAGAAAAAAGTTGAGGGACCAATTTGTTTTAAGGATTGCTTGGTCACCAAGTTTGATTGTAGACTAAGCAATTAAAAATAACAAACTTTGACCTAAAAATAGGTGGTGGTTACACACACATGCAGGAGGCAAAAATTAAAGAGAAACTTGAGGGAAACCAAAAAAATTCACACATACTCTCCCACACCCACACAACACAAAAAAACTCTAAACCCATTCTAGTCGACAACACCTTTGAGCCACCACACCTTCAGCCATAACCTACACCAACAACCTTCTACCCCACCGAGAACAAGACCAGCCCTTTTTCCTAGAAGCTCCTATAACATGCCCCCCTCACTCCATACCAACGGCAACCGCCCCCCACAAACCAATTCCAACCTTTCCTTCTCCTTCTCCATTGATTCTAGCCATGGCCAACACAACATCTCCCATAACCCACTCTCTCCCATCGAATCAATCACCCATAAACTCACCCAACTAACCAAGCTCCACCATTAACCAAGACTAGCCTTCCAATCGACAGCTTTGTGTCCCCCTCTCAACCTCAACACCACTAGTGGTGGTGGGTTTCCCCAAGTTAGCCACTAATCCACCCTCAAACCTCACAAAACATCTTTGAAGCACCTCTCATCTCCTGTCTATAGCCTTAATATTTCCATATGTAAAGTCAACAAGCCATCACGATAAATCAACTCTCCTTCCCCGATTGAACCCCATAGTAGTAGATTTGGACTAAGACCCAGCCAAAATCGCAAAGCCACGTTGACCCTCACAATCCAACCACTCCATTGAACGACAACCAACAAACCAAGAGGAAGAAAGAACTAGATCTAAAAAAGGAGAAAAGAAAATAAAAGCAACTATTTATGTGTTTTTCTTATGTTTGAAGGTGACGGTGATTCTCATAGATGGCATAGGAAAAAAATGAGAAGAAGCCAATCTAGATCCACCCATTTCTTGGTTTCCCTTGCAGCGGCACGTGAACCCACACACCAACAGTGTCGGTGGTTCGTGAGACCCATGCGCCGCCACTATTCTTGCAACCCAGAATTTTCCAACACTGTTCCCAAGCCCCAACCACTTTGTATTTGTAAACATGTAATTGTGGGGTGTGTGAGTAAAAAAATTAGTAAAAAGGAGAATGTGTGTGTGTGTTTGTTTGTATTTTCTTATATGTTTTTGAATGCTTAAAACCAAAAAGACAAAACAAATTCTAGGTTTTGAGCCCTCATCTCCTAGATAATATGCTTTCTAACCCTATCTCTATTTCCCTTTAGTGCACTTTTGAGCCCTTATCTCCTAGATAGTGCGCTTTCTAACTCTATCTCTATTTTCCTTAAGTGCACTTTCTAGCCCTCAACCATTAGAAAATGTGTTTTATATCCTTATATCTTTCCTTATGAGTATGCTTTCCAGCCCTATCTATCTCTTTTTTATTATGCCTTTGAGCCCTAATCTACTTGATAATATGCTTTCTTACCATATCTCTTACTGACCGTGCTTTTGAGCCTTCACTTGTAACACTTTTAAAAGGATTGACCATTTGAAACTTTTGCATATCGAAGGATGCCTTTTGGATTATGTAATGCACCAGCCACATTTCAAAGATGCATGCTTAGCATATTCAGTGATATGCTTGAACATTTTCTTGATATTTTTATAGATGATTTTTCTGTTTTGGGTGATTCATTTGATGATTGTTTAACTAATTTGGAAAAGGTTTTGAATAGGTGTGAAGAAAAGAATCTATGCTGAATTGGGAAAAATATCATTTTATGGTAATAAACGGCATTGTACTTGGTCACATTGTTTCGTCAACAGGAATTGAGGTTCACAAATCTAAAATCGACTTCATTACCAACTTTCCAAAACCAAAATCTGTTAAAGATGTTAGATCATTCTTAGGACATGTTGGTTTTTATAAACGGTTCATAAAGATTTCAGTGTAATATCTAAGTCATTGTGTAACCTTCTAACAAAGGATAATGTTTTTGAATGGACTGAACATTGTAAAGAAACCTTTATTAAAGTTAAAAACTTGCTTACTTCTGCTCCTATCCAACCTCCTGATTGGTTATTACCTTTTAAAATAATGTGTGACGCTAGTGATTATGTCGTGGGTGCCGTTTTAGGACAAAGAAAAGGTAAAAAACCTTATGTGATTTATTATGCAAGTAAAACTTTAAATAGTGCTCAAATGAATTACATAACCACTTAAAAGAAATTACTTGCAGTAGTATTTGCATGTGAAAAATTCAGATCTTATCTTGTTGGCTCACCTATTGTTGTTTTTAGTGATCATGCAACATTCGAATATCTTCTTTCTAAGAAGGATTCTAAGGCAAGATTGGTGTAGTGGATTTTGTTACTTCAAGAATTCGATATCACAATCAAGGACAAGAAAGGCACCAAAAATGTTGTCGCGGATCATTTGTCAAGATTAACAATGATTCCACATCTGACACCACATCAATTGATGATTACTTTCCTGATGAATCTTTACTTTCTATTTCTACAATGCCTTGATTTGATAATATTGTCAATTTTCTTGTAATAGGAGATTTGCCAGCTCATTAGAGTACCCAAGACAAAAGAAAGTTTTTGAATGAAGTAAAGAACTTTTATTGGGATTACCCTTACTTATTCAAATATTATCCTGATCAAATATTTTGAAGATGCGTTCCTGATAATGAGGTAAGTAGTGTCATTAAATTTTGTCATTTTGACGAATGTGGGGGTCATTTCTTATCAAAGAAGACGACTGTAAAAATCTTACAATGTGGATTTTATTGGCTCACCATGTTCAAGGACATGCATGCATTCTGCAAAATCTGTGAAAATTATCAAAAGCTATCATCTATTTCAAAACATCACATGATGCCTTTAAATCCTATTCTTGTGATTGAAATCTTTGACTGTTGGGGTATAGATTTCATGGGTCCATTTCCTCCATCATTTGGTTTTGTGTACATATTAGTTGCAGTGGATTATGTTTCAAAATGGGTAGAGGCAATTCCAAGTCGAAACAATGATCATAAAACAATGATCAAGTTTTTAAAAGAAAATATTTTGAGTCGATTTGGAGTCCCTCGAGCCATGATAAGTGATGGTGGAACACATTTCTGCAACAAGCCATTTGAATCTTTAATGAAGAAATATGGAATCACACACAAAGTTGCCACCCCTTATCACCCTTAGACAAGTGGACAAGTAGAACTTGCTAATAGGGAGATCAAACAAATCTTGGAAAAAACAGTGAACCCTAATCGGAAGGACTGGTCTTTAAGACTTAATGATGCACTTTAGGCTTATCGAACTGCTTTTAAAACATCATTAGGTATGTCACCTTATAGGTTGGTTTATGGAAAATCTTGTCACTTGCCTGTGGAACTTGAACATAAAGCTTATTGGGCTATTAAAGCTTTCAATTCAAACCTTGATGATGCTAGCCAACTGCATAAGTTACAAATAAGTGAGCTTGAGAAAATAAGAAATGATGCATATGAGAATTCAAAAATTCATAAAGCAAGACTCAAAGAGTTTCATGATAAGAGAATCTTGAGAAAAACATTTGATGTTGGTGAAAAAGTTTTGCTTTATAATTCTCGACTCCATTTATTTCTTGGAAAGCTAAGATCAAGATGGAGCGGTTCATTTATTGTGAAACATGTGTATCCTTATAGGGCCTTTGATATTGAGAATCCAAAGAATGGCAATGTTTTTAAGGTAAATGGACATCGTTTGAAAGCTTACTTTGATAATTTTCCTAGTGAAAATGAATCCATTGGTTTGAATAATCCTGTATATAAAGGTTGATTTTTTTTTTCCTCACATTGTTTTGTGTTTCTTTTTGGTGTGACTCTTGTTTTGTTAGTCTTTCTCCAACCTCGGTCAAATGGTTGATAACGATACTTCGTGACTCTTAAGTCGGTTTTTTCAGTTTCCCATGATAACTGATATCTGTGTATATATTTGTTCAATTCCTTGTTCCTTCTCTTTCTTTGCATCTCTTTTCCACTTCTCATCTAAAAAATGGACACCACTCTTGAAAAATTGAAAAAGTATTTTCCCACTTTCCTCAAAATGCGATTACAAAAATTTAACGTGCTAGGTGTGATAGATTGAGGTTGTTAATAAACCATGAAATTCTTAAAGATATTCGCTGGATGATTGAAGCAAAGGTCTGATTATCAGGTGAGTCTTTCAATTCTTTTATTTCATACATGCCTAGGACAAGTAAAAGCACTTTTGCAAAGAAACGTCATGCAAAATGACTGAAAGTCTGTCACCGATGTGCCAGATGGACTTGTAACGCACAATGTCGTTCTTTAGAAATGATATTTATAAACCGTGAAGATAAAATACAATTCATTAAGGATGGCCTGAGTAAGGAGTCTTTAGATAATCTTCTATTAACTCTTGAGACACATCCTAGTGGAGATGTGCATCGTGCAATTCATGATTTATGGCTCCATTTTCTTAAAGAACATGATCGACTTAGTCTTGGCAATCTGACTAAAAAAGACCATATTTGTCAGTTTTTAAAAAAACTGAATGCGAAGCTTATCCCCGACCCATAGAGAGCGTTTAAGCCGTTCTTGGACGTAAAACCAAGGTAAGATGTGATCAACAATCACAACTATTTGTACATACACATGTTCTAAAAAAAAAGAAAAAATGAGTGACTCCAGCTGGCCTACATATAGGTGGTATGATTGCATTCTCAATTTCTCATCTATAAAATCTTCTCTTCCTTCCCTTCATTTCTACTCAACTCATACATTCAACAGCTAAAGAAGTGTGTAGAAATGGTAGGTTCCTTAAGTCATCAAATAAAAAATATTTGTGTTTTTTGTGGATCTAGTCTTGGGAAAGAAAAGGAGTTTTTAGAATCAGCAACTCATCTTGGTCGGGTACTAGCTGAGAGAAAGATTCATTTATTGTATTGGGGAGGCAACCTTGGGTTAATGGGGACTGTGTCAACAGCTGCATTTGTAGAAGGTAGTCAAGTTTTGGGTATCATTCCGAAAGCTTTAGCCAAAGTGGATATCATCAGAAAAACAGTTGGAGAGGAACTACATGTCTCCACAATGTCTAAATGAATGAATCCAATGTTTGATTATATTGACGCCTTCATTGCCTTACCAGGTGGTCTGGACACATTAGAAGAGATATTTCATATTTCTTTTTGGGCCCAATTGAACATTCACCAGAAACCTATAGGTTTGCTAAATGTTAATGGTTTTTATGATAATTTGTTGTCTTTTCTTGATCATCCTGTGGAACATAATTTTATAACATCTTCGGCATGACAAATCATAATCTCTGCTGCTACTGATTGATCAATTGCAATCTTACAACATTGTAATTAATTCCTCCATGAGTCGAATAGACTGATCAAATAGGGAAAGCCATAAAAAGCTTATATTGGATTTGAGCCTTAGTTTGTAAAAACTTGTGTCTTTTGGTTTTATTAATAGCATAATATTTTTTTCTTGTTTTGTTATTTCTTATATTTGTTTAAGTGTGTTTCAATGTCTTATATACTCTACCTTTCTACCATTAAACATTGAGGATAATGTCTCATTTTGGTTGGGGGGAAGGGGTGTAGTCGTACATTATAAAAAAACTAACTTTTTGTTGTTATTAAAACCATTTGACATACTGTTATTGTTAAGATGACAGAGTAAGGAGGAATTTTATTGACTCTTGAGACGCATCTTAGTAATCATTCAAGAACAAGGTTCTATCACACACTTCTTATGAAATATTCAGATTTACAAACTCTCGCATTATTATCACTTGATTCTGCTCATATACCGATTTAACAAGTATTTATAAATCATCATTTTCAAACACACATTTTAACACATGCTTGTGGGTTGCATCTTAGATCATTACATTAATTATGTTCTTTTATTAAAGGTAACAACTAAGACAAATGGATAATATATTTTCATTAAAAAATGATAATAAATATAATATTGATGATAATTAAAACATAGATAAGTTTGGTTTCATAGCCCCCCTAACCTAAGCAATCAAGCCTGAATGGGTGTTTTGACACCTAATACCCTGAAGTCAACTGATTTTGGAGCTATTGGCCCAATGCTTGTTACATGGGTTGAGGAGAAAAGCTTAAGGGAATCAAACATTAGACTATCTACGTATCAGTATCTGCAACTCGAGTTACTAAGCTCGTAGGGGTGTCTCAACACCTAATGCACTAAGACCAACTGGTCTGGGAGTCATTAGCCTAAAGCTTGTTACATGAGTTAAAGATGCATTGTGTTTTAAGTGTGTGTGTGTGTGTGTGTAAAGATAATAATCTCAACCCAAGAAAGACAATCTTAAAAAACATTAGAACAAAATTGTGTTTTCTTTCAAGTAAAGTCTCATAACTATGTGTTGATATAATGAGCAAAAAAGAAAGGTTTATTAATATCTTGGTAAAGAGGTATGGAGCATACATATAAATCCAATGAGAGTTTGTTTATTTGAATAGATCAATGGAAGTTAAATGATGAATGCCTAGTTTTTGGATTTGGTAAATTGTTTTTATACTTTAACGCTTTAATTACTAGGGACCAGTAATAAGCTGGTTGACGGAAATGATTAATACTTAAAAGTGCATTTTCATTAAGGTTTTATATCATCATATTACACTTAAAGTATCATTAAATTCCTTAACTTAAGCATGTTGTATCATAACAAGTCTGATAATATAAGATATCTTTAATTTATGGCAAATGGTTTTTTCAAATGCAGGCATGTTTCACAATTCAAATGATTGATTAATTTGTTTAACTATTGAAATTAAGAAGACAAAGAGAGGGTTAATCTTAGAGAAGAGATGTTGTTTCAATTTAAACAGGAATACTATTTGGTTATCGGGTTATAACTAGAGCTGTAGACCTTGGACTTAGGTCTGGTTTATCTTGATGGAAAGCTAAGACATAGGCCTAAAATATTCATGAACAGTCTAAGATTCAAAACTGTCGTTTTCAAGCTCAAATCTTAGCAACAAAAGAGAAGTTTGAATCTATCATGCAGCTCAGACACTGTTCAGTTTTCAGCCCGTATCTCAAGTTCTAGATGTCCAAATGAGCTCATTCTTGTTTTTGTGGAACGCTAAGATAAATCTCCAGAACTTTCATAAAGACTATCTATTCAAATTCTATTGTTAGCAATGATGTTTTGTTCAGACAAGAAGATAATGGTTGTCACTAAGTCAAGAGGTGGCTACCCACTTAATAATTAGTCACCAAATCAATAGTTCTAAATTTTAGCCTATATAAGGAGGCATTTGCCATACATTTAGACATCTTGGTTTTCAAATCAAGATCTTGCTCTTGCTCTCTTTATATTTTGTAATGTTCAAGTTTTATTTCAAGTTATATTTTCATTAATCTCTTGTTTATGCTTTTCATTTCCTTTACTATACTTTCTTAACTTATATCATAACTATGTTCTTATCTTGTTTATTCATGTTTCTCATCTTCATTATGTTTAACTAAGTTTATTTTGTTAGGGTGAAAAGGTTACACTAATAGTGTAAGAATAAGTATAATATAAACTCAACATGGGCTTTAATGTTTGATATTAACATGTTTGTAATTGTTATCTTACTCACTCTTAATACATTGCTTGTTAAATGGTTAATCTAGATTTGTGTTGTACAACCCTTGGTACAACAAATACTTGATTCTGTCATAACCAACTGTATGGTATAACCAACACCTGTGTTATGAAAGGAACTTGATTTGTTGTTGACATAAGTCATCATCATGAATACCTAACAATATTTACAAGTATTGGCATTACTCAAATAAAATAATTAATATGATCATGTTAATAAGTTATAATCCGATTAGAACCTCCTTTGTGTGTGGTTTCCTGTTAAATAATAAAAAGAGTTTATATTATACTTATTTGAAATACTATTAGTGGATCCTCTAACCTTGACATTTGTTTTATCCTTGTTTAATCATTACATCAATATCACATCTCAAAAGTTCTCCGGTTTTATCCTTTTCATTTATTATTTGTAATTTTATATAGTTGACCTCCCTTTGGTTCGACTCCGGTCTTGCTGGTTTATTTATTACTTCAACACTCCTGCACTTAGGATAAGGCATCAATTTTTTGATCATGTCAGAAGTCTTTCAAGTTAGTAAGTTGGTTGAACCATATCGAGCCGCTCCTTCGATTGACTTAGAAGAAAATTCAATTTTTTGTGTTTTCGATGATAGTCTTATTGATGTTGACGCAGAGGAGTTGAATGTTGTTCTGAGCTCCAGTGGACAAGCACATGTCGATGAAGATGATGATGATGATGATATCCACATTGATGATTGCAATGGAGGTGATGATGATTCAATTGATGAAGAAGAAGAAAATTCTGACTAAATATCAGAGCATGAAAGTGTAAATAATTTTTTATAAAGTAATATTTTGGATGAAAGTTTGTACCATGAAATATTTATTTTTATAATTGTTCATTATTGTTATTATGTTGTGCGGGCAGTTTGCAATTGAAGTGTTTGCAGGAAGGATGAATAGGCAATACAAACACAACCTGTCACGCACTGTGCACATCACCGACGTCCCTACAGATGGAACCATGTTAATTTGACAACCTTTTCTCTCTTGTTTTTATTTCTCTGTTTTTTTTCTTTTTTCATGGCAGGCCAATAGTCATATTAGATTTGCATTTCACAGTATAAGTCTATAGTCTAATACTAAGTAAAGTCATTCAAAAAAAAGTGTGAGGGACCCATAAATAAATTCAAAAGAATCCCCAAATTTTTTCAGAATTTTCTAATATCTAAAAAGACCCGTTTGGCTAGATATCAAAATAAAAAAGAGTAAAATTAAAGGGAAAGGGTATAAGGGTATGTTTGCCAAACACACCCTTAGCGCAAAAGAAATTAGGCCAGATGAGATTGTTGGTGACGGTTTCCTTGATGTTTAATGGCACATTGGGGGCATGAGGGAGACTGGAACAAAATGTGGTTCGTGGTAGACAATCTGGTCCACAATGTGGCTTGGTTTTGGTTGTGTTGATGGGGTCTGTTTGATTCTCCTTGCTTTTCCTAGAGAAGAGAATGAACAGGGCTTGAAACAACATCGTTTTAGGCCAAAATGGTTATCTTTAATTTGCCCCCTAAAGTTGATGTTTTGCAATTAAGCTCATATTTTTGAAAATTTTCTTTTTTCTTTTTAATTTTGACCCTAGATCAATGCAATTAGACCCCTGGATTTCAAAGTCATGTACAAAATAGTCTTTGGTTTCAAATTTAATCAAATCAATCCTTAATTGTCCCCCAACTTTTAATTCTCTCAAAATTACCCCTGAATAAATTAATTAACCCTCCTATAGTATCAACGACGATTCACTTCGGTCCCTAGAATATAATTTTGTGCAATTTAGACCTAAATTGACACTGAACTTTGATATTTTTTCAATTAAACCCCTAATTTCATTAATGAAACTAATTCAAAGTTTAATTAAGTCCCTAAAGTTATCAATTCTATCATTTTTTGGCCAAATTGACATCCAAGTTTATAATTTCCTCCTTATTAGTCTATGAACCTTCAATTTGTGTTGTTTTGACTTAATTCTCAAATTATTTTTTATTTATTTTATTATTATTATTTATAACCACACTTAACCTAAAATTTTAAGATGTGATTAAGTTGAGCCTCTAGTGTATAAATATTATTTTAACCCAATTGATACTTTGTCAAAAAGCCTTTGATAACCTTTTAAAGAATCACTCAACATAAACAATTAGGTGAGTTACTTATTTGATTATTTTATGAGAACAATTATTTTGAATATGTGTTATCAATAATAACCAAAACTCTGCCTTCGCTTTGGTGTCTATAAGGTCCAAAATTTTCGAGTCTAATATCTGACCAGCTTTTTATGGATATGGCTTGGAAGAGTTGGCCAACCTAGAAGAAATTAAAGGACAATCTCTCTTGGTTTTCTTTCTCTTGTTTTTTCTTTTTTTTTCTTTTTTTTTTCTTTTTTCATGGCAGGCCAGTAGTCATGCCGTTGTCTGTTTGTATGCTGTTCGTGTTAGGATTATTTTAGACCATTGGAAGAACACACCGTTGATTCTTAGACTATGACAAAGTCATTGTCACCTTTCCTGAAACAAGCTAATATTGGCGAGTTCGATACGCAAAGGGTGGCTATAGCCT
>Ga0307515_10018679_pt1 | contig 12521 bp, 16 predicted proteins | sample 17_EM_MG_FD_194513 | JGI IMG/M metagenome (GOLD analysis project Ga0307515, IMG submission 194513) | Populus trichocarpa ectomycorrhiza microbial communities from riparian zone in the Pacific Northwest, United States - 17_EM | ecosystem: Host-associated > Plants > Roots > Unclassified | place... | reverse complement strand
GGTGAACACATTGACTACGCCCTGTTTGGGGTATTCCCAGCAGCAGTCGAACGCGACATCCTCATCGCCCTCGCACCTCGTCCTCTGGACGACAAACCGGGAGTCGTCGCGGCGAACGCCGAATCCAAATACACCGAGCAAACGTTCACACCCTCCCGCGTCCTCGCCAGCGCCAACTCCCGAGATCAAGACGCTTGGTTGATAGATATCGACACGAAGGAGCTCCGGTGGGATAGCTACGTGAAAGCGGGGTACTATGTTTGTCCTCGGAATCTACTCGCTTGATGTAGTGTCGTGTGCTTACCTCAACCTCGTTTCAGGGTGTCTTGAACAACTTCTTCAGAGAGGGGACGAGTGATCCCATACCCGTTGACATGTTCGTATCAGGCACCGTCCCAGCGGGCTCAGGATTGTCCTCGAGCGCAGCAATGGTGGTAGCATCGACCCTTGGCTTCCTAGCCGTCAACAACAAACTCGACGGTATCACCAAAGGCAAACTCGTAGAGATCGCAGTCGCGAACGAAAAACGCGTCGGCGTCAACAGCGGCGGGTAAGGAGATCAACCGGTGGTCTGAATTTGTAACATACTCACGGGAGTTCCTTTAGAATGGACCAAGCGGCTTCTGTGATCTCGACTTTGAATTCCGCGTTGTATATATCCTTCTACCCCACACTCTCCGCCCAGCCAATTGAATTGCCGACGGAACGAGCTGACCCTCCAGCCGTTTTCGTCATTGCAAATTCGCTCGTGGTGTCCGATAAAGCGGTGTCAGCCAAGACGCAATACAACCTCCGAGTCGTCGAAACCCTCGTCGGTGCACGAATCCTCGCAAATCGCCTGGGAGTGGAGGTCGGGCGTACAGAGAAGGTGACGTTCAGGGAAGTCCTTGGAAGGTGGATTTCTGGGGACGAGAAAGAGTCGGGGAAAGAAATCGAAATTGGGAAGCTGAGGGATGGGTTGGAGAGGATTCTAGTAGAGGTGGAAAGCCTCAAACCTCCCCCAGCAAAGGTCGTAGACGGCCAGTTTGGTGTGAGCTTGGAGGAGATGGTCAGCTTGAGCGGGTTATCTGGACCCGAATTCCACCACCTCTACCTATCGTGGGTGGAAGGTAGGTTCTTCCCCAGTCAACTATCTTCTATCCTGACTTACCGAACGGGCAGTCGAAGCAACCCATTTCCAGCTCTATAATCGAGCGAAGCACGTCTTCTCAGAAGCTCTCCGAGTACTCCAATTCCGCGATTTATGCCTGGAGTCTCTGCCTTCCTCTCACTCGTCAGCTGAAGAAACACTTCGAGCACTCGGAGAACTCATGAACGGTTCTCACCAGTCCTGTTCGGATTTGTTTGATTGTTCGTGTCCCGAACTGGACGAATTGACGGCCCTCGCTCGTGCCTCTGGAGCGTATGGGTCTCGTCTGACAGGGGCTGGGTGGGGTGGATGCACCGTCAGTTTGGTTTCCGAAAGTAAGGTGGAAGAGTTCAAGAATCAGTTGAAGGAAGGATACCCGAAATACCGGGGGCTGACTGAAGAGGAGCTGGACGAGGTAGTGTTTGCCACAAAGCCGAGCTCTGGGGCATTTGGTATGTTTAGTACTCGAGGAGATTCTGCGGATAGTACCGGGAACTGACCGGAAACTCGCAGTCCTCAAACTGTAACAAGTATTCCGTGGCCAGGCTAGCGGGGAGTGTATTGGAAATGAATGGACGTACATGATTGTACTAAAGAGTTCTTTGACCGCCAAATCGAGCGAGGAAGAAGGTTATCGGAAGAAAAAAAGAAGAGAAAGAGAGAATGCGTGAGATAATGTATGGTGAGTCCCAGTTCCACAAGTCTGTCCGTAAACCAAACAAGGCGAAGAAAAAGTCCGTGTATAGTGTGGGTAAATTTGGTGCCCAAACTTAGGCCAAAGCGAGAACGGCGAAGACAACGCCGATGGCACCGACACCCACGGAGAGGATGGCAGATCCAACCTTGACACCAGTAGAACCTCCAGTGTTACCTCCGGCGGTGTTGGAAGGACCGGTGGAAGAGGTTCTGGAACCGGAGGGACGGATGGAGCTAGAGCCAGAGGAGGAAGGTGTGGCACCAGAGGGGGTGGGGAGAGCGTTGTAGAGGACAGACGAAGTGTGGGTGACGCAGTTGGAAGAAGCGGGGACCTTGGGCTGGTATGGCATGGTGGAGATGGCACCCAAAGACTCGGCGGGCTGAGTGTAGGTCTGGACCTGACCGCTGGGATTGGTGTAGATGCCGGGGAAGTCTTGGTTGTCGCCCTGGCAAGACTCGAAGGTGCCGTTTTGGGCGTTGTTGGGGGCATTGTAAGCACATCCGATACGATCGAAGATGTGTTCGCAGTAGCGAGCAGCGTTGGGGCCAGCAGGGTCGCAGATCTTGAAACAGAAGAAGTTTCCACCGTAGAAGCTAGGACGGAAGGGTAAGACACGGCAGTTGGGACAAAGGGAGTGGGGGTGGGGCTTACTCGTGCCACTCGATCACTTGCTTGTAATCGTTCGTGTTTCCACCACTCCAAGCATTCGAATAGACAAGACCACCAAGGGGGTTCCCTCGGAGATCAGCACCATGGGGGTCCATCTCCCCTCCAAAGTCATCGGGCGTGAGGTTGGTCAGTGTCTGGTCAATGAAGCCGACGACCTGGACGTAGTCTGGGGTCCTCATGAACTGCACACCCTTGAGAGCGCCTCCGGGGATAAGACGAGCGCCGTGGCCAGGCTTGGTACACCAGGCGACGGCCTCATGTTCAGTCTCACCGATGGTGGTGGGGCCATCAGGTGGTGCCCAAATACAGAAATCTGAAAACAACCACGTGAGAAAAAGTTTGATCTTCTCGAGGGCCTAGGGAACGTGCGGTGTCTTCGCTCGCGCAGCAGTCTCCGGGTAAAAGCATGGGGAGACTATGCTACGCACCATCGATCGAGTTGAGGATAGAGGTCTGGCAGAGCGACTGTTGGTTCTCTGTCGTCGAATTGCAGCGATTGTAACCGTGTTGACGCCCACGAACGCCGTCATCAGTGTCAGCTTGATATGGCTGTTGAGAGAAGTTAGTTCTCCGGACAAAAAAGAAAGAGAGAAAGAAACGAACGAGGTTGTTCCAGTCGAAGTTCTTGGAAGCGAGGGGCGTGAGTGCACTAGAAGTGGGGGAGGGACCGGAGGAGGGGGAGGGGGAGGGTGTGGGTGTTTGCGCACGAGCGAGTTGTGGCGCCGCGATAAGCGCAAGGGACACCAGAAAAACAAAGGGAGACATGGAGGATGACCTGGGATGGGGGAAAGGGACAAGGGATGGATCGTACGTTGGTTGAAACCGTTCATGTTCTTATGAGCCAGCCAAGATGCGGCAGACAAGGATAGCCAAGAAGATTTACGGCGAGGCACAGGACCAAGCTTCCGTGTTTGTGAATGATCCCATCAACCCGCTATCCCAAACGGGGAGAGAAAGGCGCAGCGGATGTGGCCAACATAGACCCAGAACGTTGGAGAAAAGCTCAACAACTTGTTGAGATCTAACCAACAAGTCCCCCAACAAACCCAACAGACATCCCAGAGATTTGTCTTCCGCAGTGGCATCGAGAGATACGTAATACACTTTCAATTTTCTTTCCATGGGCGCTTCCGTAAGGCCGTACCAGCTGCGGTCGTGGCATCTCTTGAATGCTCGCCAAGGCAAAGATAATTCGTTGGGTGAGGTTTAAGCTTGAGCCTATACACATGCCGGCCTGCAACAAGGTTGATACGTCGAGTAGCTCCCGGGTGACGAGGCCAAAAAAATCAGTTCTCTGAACGATCCCTGCGTCTAGGTCGCACACGACGGGGCATGTCCGAATGAGGACTAGTGCAAATGCCCAGACTTATCGCCGATCCAACGTCGGTTCGAGGCCTGTGCAGAAACGTAGCACATCGTCAGAGTTGAAATCAAGCCGTGCCCGCTGGGGTCGGCAATTTTATTTTCCTTTGTGCTACGATGCATTGCCAGTTTAATGTCCAAACACACTGTGGTGGTGCGTAGTACGAAAAATAGAAAGTTGAATCAGAAGCGGAAGAGCTGTCTGTCAACTTGGCCTCTTCGACTTCGATCAGCCCAGTCGCCCTCCCGTCTCGGCAGGAACTCGCCGAGAACGGAACCGTTTCCTCTCGCCGACCAAGTGGCAAACCAAACTCCTCAACGGTGACGGATCTCCTCTCGACCTGAGGTTGAGGCTCGATCCCAGCCCGGTGGCAGAATTGGCCCTTCCAGAGGTTTATTCCCACCTGGATTGATGCTAACATGCATCCGTCACGTTCAGCTTTTATCCGGCTTGGCCTCGAAAGAGATGTCTCTGCTCTTCTGTGTGCCGACTATCATATTTTCCCGTACCGAGGCCGCTCCCCGTTCTTCCACAACATGACCTCCCCAGAATAATCTGCACTCTCTTATAACACTCTCGGCGGCATCACAACCGGAGGTATCACGTCAGCTCGTCTTGCGAGATACACAGGTTTCACTCAGCGGCACGCTGCTCACGAGGTTGTCCCTGGCTATGACAAAATATAATGCACACCTCTCAATCGGGTGGGTCTTCCGACCAGAACCACCGGGCTTCAATGTACAATAACTCGTGGAAGCCCACAAAGAGTCGTTAAAAGAGGTCATTCCGGATGCTGTCGTTGATCTCTCTAACCCCCTCCCTCACACAGCTGACCTAGGTCATGGTGATTTCCGTCGGTCGGTCGTCGTCGGCCGATCCACTCCACCGTCGGGGATGCGTGTCGCTGCAGCAATCCCGAACGTAGTCCCTAACCGGTATTTCGTTGAAACCTCAAACCAATCCATGCTTAGACAACTCGGAGATGGGGGGAGCCAGGTCAGTTGCCAATGACGCCATTTCAAGCCTTGATTCTCTCTGAGTGCGGTGATACATTCAGCATCGATATTTCCATGACCCGCACCGGAAACGGGTCATACCCTTCACGATCAGAAAGGAGTTCGACGTGCGCGATATCTTCGTTGGAGGTGTGGTTGAAGTTGACTGCAGTAGCTCGACGAATATTGAACACCGCCACCGATTGAGGTCCCTCCGAAAAAGAAGTTGCGCCGTTGCGCTCCTGGATATTCTTTCGGCTGTTCAGCCTGTGGGCGATGGCCTATCAGCGACAACACTTGAGAGAGTACGAAAGGTGATCTCACGTGGCGAGAAACGAGTTGTACACTGTGTGCACGAGTTTACATCGAACTGCATGCGGGTCACAGCAGGACAACACCCACATTTGGCAACGACGAAGTGGACGGCCATAAAGATCAATTTGTCTCTCATTCCCAGCCACTTTTAGTGCGCTCGATAGCTCACGGAAACAAGAGATCCGTCGCTCACGCAGCCGAGTGATACCACGATCGCCACGCTGGATCGAAGGGCGACAGTTAAAACGTCGATTCAGTGTTATCAGAAACGGAGACCCACCTAGTGAGGAGACCGTTCTCGACGGCTTAAAGGAACAGACTATTAACGATCTGGTCCATTCTGAAGTATCTGGTCTGTCAATCTGTTCCTCACATAACTTAGCTTCACCCCCACTCACCCCGCGAACCCGGTCCTTGCATTGCCCATGTACCAAACCAGGCACGAAGTGATGAAGACGTCCAGAACTGAAGAGGTCACAAGCCCCACGGCGAATACCCACTGTGACCACGGTGCGGTGGAATCGGTCATCGGGACGTGTGGGAATGACAGGGTATAGCCCTACTCACAGCTACATTGTCCACGAATTCGTCAAAGTTCGCGTAGGTCAACCTGATGGGGTGTGAATCAATTGCTCGATCCTTACAAAACAGATGCGAGAGTGAGAGGCAACGGGAGCGTACATTTTTGCACATGTCGTCGATGGAGTCAGCACGTACATCTTATGGATTGGTGGAGTTCATTGCCTAATCGGATGACGGCGAGTGCCAGCTGTGATATCCGATTAGTTACCGATAACGACAAACGACCGTCCTTGGACTTACGATAGGACCAACGAATTTCAAGCTAAGATCCATTGACCTGTCCGCGTTAAGAGTGCGGGACTCGTGAAATTGGTTTCCACTGTTTCCTGGCCTACCAGAATCCTCCCACGTGACTCTTGGCGAGGCGATCGAATGCACCCGGCAGAAAACAGCGGTGTCAATATATTTGATGTCGGACCCCTTTGCTGATCCGTTGACGACAGCGTCCCAGGTCCTTGAGAACTGTGGCACACGCATGGGATGAGGGGCAGTAACATATATAGTATATACCAGATCTAAAGGCTATCGTTCAACGTTATAACGGTGGGCTGGCATGGAGCCGATCGGGAGAAGGAGATTCGGGAGCCAATGAGAGATAAAGATAGATAAAGAGCCCGATCGACCAATGGGATATCGAGTTTGTGTTCGTGAGCCAATAGGGGAGCGCGTTTGTCTTGAGGATAGGATTGTCGTAGACTGAAGCCACTCCTCGTTCTTCCGCAACCTGACCTCCCCAGGTTCCCGTACCATGTAATGTATGCTTCGCGTGCGCCATCAAGGATCTGCGTCGGGTCAAGATTTCTGTCTTCGGCCCTCATCGATTCCCTCATGGAAAGCCCTCGGTGGCGTCGCAACCGGAGGAATCACGTTAGCTTGCCTTGCGCGAGATACACAGGTTTCACGCACTCGATGGCACGCAGCATGCAGAGTCGTCCCCGGCTACGGCAAAACATACTACGCACCTATTCATCACACCTCTCAATCACTCGGGTAAAAATCTTCCGGTTTTCTGACCAGAATTCTCGGGCTTCAGTGTACAATCATCCGTGAAGTCCACAAGGGGTTGTTATAAGGGGTCCGGATGCTGACACTGGCCTTCAACCTTTCTCTCTCACATAGCTGTCCTAGGTCATAATGGTTTCCATGGGTGTGTCAACGATCCTTCTCGCCTTGGTGACCTGTGTCGTCGGTAGATTCGCTCCGTCGTCGGGAGTGGGTGTCTCTGCAGCAAGCCTGAACGTTGTCCCGAATCGGTACATCGTTGAAACCTCAAGCCCATCCGTTCTCAGACAACTCGGAGATAGAGGGAGCCAGGTCAGTTGCCAGTGACGCCATTGCAAGTCTGATTCTCTCTGAGCGCGGTGACACCTTCAGCGTCGATCTTTTCACGACCCGCACAGGAAACGAGAAGTATTCTTCGCGGTCAGCAAGGAGTTCAACGTGCCTGAAATCTTTATTGGAGGTGTTGTTGAAGTTGATGTACGTCTCTTGGATATCCTTTCGACGCCATAGTACTCCCGACTCATCACAATCATAGGACGGAGAGGTGAGCGAGGTTCTCCAAGCAAAACCCCGCTAACGGCTTTTCTGTAGGATGTCTCTGCGCTATCAGAAGTTGACGGTGTCGTCTCTGTGAAACCCGTGCATTGGTATCCAGCTCCAAAGTAAGGTCATTGCGTCGGGCCGTTCTCCCTGAGCTGAAGCGCGTGGACCCTCAGGCCAGTGATTCTGAGGACCTTGGTGGAACTAAACGGCTCCGCGATTCCCGATCCATTGTCAACCCACATTCTAACTGTAGGTCATCCACCAACGACCGTCCAAAGAGCCTTGTCGAGATTGATTCTAGGGGGTTGATAAAGCTCGCGCCCAAGGGCTCACCGGTAAAGGTATTACTATCGGAGTGTAAGCTTGTTTTTCCGTTGCGCCTGACCACAAGTACTCACACTTTTCGAGTATTGATACGGGCGTCGACTATAAACACCCAACGCTCGGCGGAGGCTTTGGCTCCGGGTTTAAGATTGCTGGAGGGTATGATTTTGTGGGGGATAATTACAACGGGAGTAACGCACCCGTTCCAGACCCTGATCCACTGGATCAGTAGGTGTTTCTTGGTAAAATTGGATTCCATGATATTGACCCAGCACGCAGGTGCGATGGACATGGCACCCACGTAGCGGTACGACATACTACCATTGACCAAAATGTGGCCCCGCCGCTGAACGACTCGTAGGGCATCATAGGAGCAAACCCAGGAAACGAATACAACATCAACGGTGTTGCCTACGATGCCACATTGTACGCTTATAGAGTCTTCGGCTGTACCGGCGTCACCCAAGCTCCTGGTTAGCAGTTTTGCCTCCTCCCTTAGCAATGCCGCGGCTGAATGGAAATTCCAGTCATCATAGATGCTCTTCTTCGTGGGTACAAGGACGGCCTGGATATTTTAACGCTTTCGATCGGATCACCAAACGGGTTCTCCGAGACCCCAGGGGCTGTGGTTGCCAGTAGGATTGCGAAAACTGGGAAGATAATCACCATATCGGGTGTGTAAAACCCACGGTGAAGCGAATGGAGTGGGCGTTTACCTATCATCAGCCGGCAACAATGGAGAGCTTGGTACATGGTATACTTCAGCGCCCGGTACTGGCATAGATGTAATCTCGGTGGGCAGTGTCGACAAGTTCGTGACTGAACACCCCTCTTGGAACTTGGCTAAGCACCGAGTAAACAGCACCGTGACGCCTATTCAAAACGCGACCATCTACTTCAACGGTGAAGAAACTGTTCCGATCGTAAGCCTCTTCTAATCTTTTTGTTTTCCTGGGTTCCTGATGTGTGGATATCAGCAATACTTCAGCCCAACACCCCTGACCACTATAACCACGCCGTTCGAGATCTACGCGACCTCTACTAACACCTCAACGGCTGATGACGCTTGCGGACCCTTACCCATTAACACCCCCGACCTCACTGACAAAGTTGTGATAATCCGCCGTGGGACCTGCACGTTCAATACCAAATTTGAGAACGTTGCAAAGTTCGGGGCGAGACTTTTCCTTATCTACAAGTTGGTGTTCGCAATCCACCCCTTGCATGTTCGGCGGCTGACAACACTTCGCGTCCTCAGCGATGACCAGCCGTTTGGTTCGATCGACCCTGGCAACTTTACCGCTGCTCTGATCCGAGGAGACGCAGGAGCCTTCGTAAGTTACGCAACTCCAATCACCTGGTTGGCACTCTTCATGCGATTTTTAGCTGGTCGACGGCTTTTCTCGAGGGAAAAATGTCACCGTCTCTTTCAAGAATCGTCCGGAGGAGCTGCCGAACACGGATACCGGAGGGATCATGTCCTCATTCTCGGCCTTGGGACCGTCCTACGAACTTGACTTCAAGCCCGCGATCTCTGCCCCGGGTGGGAACATCATCAGTACTCTCCCGTTCAACGCGTTTGGCCGTTCCTCAGGGACTAGTATGGCCAGTTGAGTGCCTCACTTCGCTGTCCCATGAACTTTCGACTGATTTTGCGATCCTTTTGTCAGCCCCATTCGTTGCGGGTTCTGCCGCCCTGGTTTTACAGGCGAGAGGAAAATCGAAAGAGGTCGCGCTCGCGATGAGAGATCTCTTGGAATCAACAGCTTCACCTATCGCATCAAACTTGACGGACAAGAAGCCTCTCCAGACACTCATTTGGTCGGGTGCTGGTTTAATCCAGGTAGACCGGGCTGTCAACACCAAAACACTGATCAATCCGGGACATTTGACGCTGAACGATACGGCGCACTTCCGGCCTAAGTGAGTTTCTTTTTGTTCATACTTCCGATTGTGATTCTAAGTCGGGTCCGCTCCAGCCAAAAGTTCACAGTCACAAATCTCGGAACTAAGCCTGTGAATTATTCCCTGACCCACGTTCCCGTGGGGACCATCTATACTTATGACGGGGTAAGACCGGAGCATTGATCAAATGGTGGATCTGGAGGATTCTGACACGTTCAACGCAGCCTGAACCAGTTCTCCCCCCATTCAAATTGACCTCAGATCACGCCACTGTAAATTTCAGCAAGGAGTGGTTGACCGTCAACCCGGGAGAATCAAGCACAATCACGGCCAAATTTACTCCCCCCGCCATCACTGCAAAGGGTTATCCTGCCTACTCTGGCCACATCGAGATCTCAAGCTCATTGGAGACCTTGAGAGTGTCCTACCTCGGGGTTCTTGGCTCTGTCCACGAACAACAGCTGTTGGATCGCTCGGATGTTCCGTTCAACGCCTCGCTCCCATTCATCCAACTGCCGGACGGAAATATCCAGAACACTACGACTAGCTATACTTTCGCTGATGGAGATTACCCGAAACTTGTGTCCAGGTAGGCTGCTCTTGCTGATGCGTTCGCAGTGAATAACAATGATGTTGAACTCGCGCGATTCTCAGATTGTTGTATGGTTCCCCGCAGTTTACAATCGACCTTGTAACGGCGAATTCCAACACAGGTTCAAATCCGGAGGTGGTAGGCAACGTTATACGGGACGTGGCTCTCCCGCGAACGCCAACCGGAGAGGTGAGTGATCCCCGGCTCTCACGGCGCCCAAATCACTGACACGCCCTGCGTTGATTCACCACGCGCAGTATTTCAACACCACGATTTTCCAAGGCTTCATCAACGGGACAACGATCCCTGACGGGGAATACCGTCTGCTCCTGAAGGCGTTGAAGATTTTCGGAAAACCTGGCAATCCAGAGGACTCGGAAACCTATCTGAGCCCAGTTGTTGTAAAGATTCCGGTGTTGCCTTCCAACAAAACCGCGAGGCCGTCGTAGGCTACCGCTCCATCAGCGTCGGAAGGGTCTGACGTGCTGTAGATTACGTGCAGACCGACCGAGCCCAATAAGATTCTGTTATCTGATAAGACGAACAAGCCGGATTACCAACCCGTGTATGGAGAGCGCCAGGTCGTATCTCCTCTTCATCCTTCCTAGTCCGCCCCAAGATGACGGGAAAGGTCAGAAATAGGAGACAGAAGGTAATCATCGTAGGTGGAGGAATTACAGGATCGCTTTTGGCTCACGAACTGTCGTCGAAACTCAGCCAACAGGGGCACGAAGTGGTCCTCATCAAAGCCAGGTCGCACCCGTACAGTTACCCGGAGTGTTGGTGGGGGGGGATGCGAGTGATGCTCCCGCCGAGTCTGAGAAACCAACTGACGAGGATATCCACGGCGAGTCCTTTGTGCTTGAGGATGGGGAGAAAGTGCCGTATGACGCTTTCGTCCTTGCTACCAGATTGAAGCACAGCAGACCGGTTGATTTTCCCGGTCCTGCACAATGCCTGGCACGTATTGAACGTTGGAGGGTAGTCTTCAAGGAAGCCAAGGACGTCATGTTGGTAGGTGGCGGAGGTGATGCCACCGGTTCATGTTCCACGATACAGGAGTCCTGGTGGGTTTCTGCTGACCCTCCGACCCCAGAGTTGACCGAGAACCCGAGGACTATACTAAGTACCCCGCGCGGGTGCCAGCTTCCATTCTACCGCGTGCGTGGGAAGCCCATATAACTACGTGCAGAAAGGAAAATCATGGTCGTCCACGGAAGGGATTTGCTACTGGACTTGGACGTTTGAACGGCCAGTTCCCTGATAAGTTCAGGAAACTCGAAACGACATAGATCCAAGAAAATCCCTCACACGTTCATCCCCACAGGTTTCTTATCAACATTTATTACATAGCGTTCGCAGCTCGGTCAACACATCACCTTTCACCACGGTGCAACCAGCAGACCCAGCCCCACCGCAGGGGTTACACAGTTTTTCCCTCAGTGTCTCCGTCCCGTGTATCACACCGATTGTGCCCGGTTCTCTTGGGACCCCATGGCGGTGGAGCTCGACTGCCACAACCCATACATTCCCCCAACTCGTAAGATCTTAAGATCCGCCGACGTCCGCTTCGTTTCCTGGTCATCCATCATTCAAGGGATTTCGCTTACGATCAACAGGTGTCCGTTGCCATCAAGATTCAACTCTACATCTGCGTCCTTCTGTACAGAATCGTCCCTGTCAATCAGGTTCGACGTGGCAGCCCCTTCCCAATCCCATCATGTCATATGATGGGGCAGCTTCTCAGATGGGACCCTCCCGCCTTGATCTTCGATTATCCGACGTTTGGAGCGAGCAGATAAGCCGCTTCCGGCGGTTGAATGTCAACCGTTCTCCATCGGCGGGGGTACCCTCAAGGGATTGAAAGGGATATTTGATATCACCGGAATGAGGACTACTCAAGGATGTTCTACGCCGCGGGTGCTCATCTCCGTTCCGCTCAAGGCCGAAGTTCACTTCAGCAACAAGAGAGATAGAAAAGTAAAATCTGCTGTCTTTTTTTCTTACATTTCAGGGAGAGTTGAACCTACAACGTCCGCAAACTTGACGAAAGAACCCAGTTGTGACCGATTACAGACGCTGAAAGCAAATGAAAAAAAACAAAAACAAAAACGATCGAAATTCCGCAAGCTTGAAGGGTCTCTCGGATTAGAATAGGGGAAAAACGCGAGTAGACAAAGCCGAGGGAATAAGTTAGACTATACTACAAGAGACCTTCGCACCAGGAAATGATGATCCGACGAATTTTCACTGGTTTTACAGAAGCCGCGCAGTGGGATTAGGGAAAAGACCAAAGAGTCCAGAAAGAGGGAAAAGAAAAACCAAAAACGAAGTGGGACGTCGAAACGTTGGTGTCACACAACGGTTTTCGACGTCGTGGGAATAGTCTCCATCGAATCCTTTTC
>Ga0307515_10018678_pt1 | contig 12521 bp, 17 predicted proteins | sample 17_EM_MG_FD_194513 | JGI IMG/M metagenome (GOLD analysis project Ga0307515, IMG submission 194513) | Populus trichocarpa ectomycorrhiza microbial communities from riparian zone in the Pacific Northwest, United States - 17_EM | ecosystem: Host-associated > Plants > Roots > Unclassified | place... | reverse complement strand
ATTTGAATGATCGGCATGACGCGTGAATGACGGGACGGAACGGGTCACAGAAAACCCGCGTCTTAACGATGGGGGGTGGGGACTTACCAGGTCGACATGTCGTATTCCAACCCACGCCTCTCAGCCTGAATAGCGTAGCATGGTCCTACAAAGGCACAATCGAAATCAGAACGAAGTCGAAAGTGATTGGGGACGCTGGCGAGGGGGCTAAGCTCACCTACGACGAGAATAACGCCAAGAGCTTTGAGGTGGATAGGTAAAGCTCTATAGAATGGCACTCTCCTGTGAAGGAGCCAAGAACCTGGGAGAGATATGGCTAAGCCAACAGCGATACCCTCGACCGCCCCTCGAAAGGTGGCAGCTTCGTGCTTTTCGAGGTCTTCCTGAGTGACGATCTACAACAAGGAGAAATTGAACACGCTGAGAGATCATGAGCGAGGAAGACTGCAAATTGACCTTCATGATGGTGGTGGTGGATGGAGAAGATTCGATGTTGATGATTTCACTCCGTTCATTCCATCACCGATCCCTGTTCTCACGTGACACCGACCCACTCGAGAGGGCAAGTTTACAACAAACAGCGCGCCGACTGATAATAAGTATCGACAGAGGAGGGTACAACGGCGGGGGTCTGAGACAACTGTAGGGGGACTATGGTGATATCGGAGATTCGTCCGGTTCCAAGAAAAACAAAAACAATTACACTCTCTTCCGCTCCGCCTCCTTCAACACATTCCGAGGCCCTCGTCGTGCCACCGCCCAAATAAAGATCATGATGATCAGAACAAACTGAAGCCACAACCAAATCTCCAACACGAATCCAACAAATCCCGCACGCCTTCTCTCGCTCTCTTTCGTACCGACTTCGGCGGGGCGATCCGGGGACCTCTCTCGAGACTCGTCAAGGTTAACTTCTGCCACGTGTGAGATTCGAGGGGAAGTGACGGCAGTAACAGGTGGTGGTGGTCCCGTAACTTGCTGGACCGCACTTTGGAACATTTCCGTGATCAATGGGGCCGAAACACTCGGCGTCCTCGACGTCGAAAACGCCACATCCTCCAACCTCCCGTCCGACCAACGAGTCGACCGTGCTGAGATAGTCTGACTTAGCAACCTGGAACGGAGTTGAGACCTGTTCCTGTCCAGAGTCCCAGTATCCGAAGGACGATCCCTATCACGTAGGCTACCACCTCGCTGGTGAGCGGGCGCGGTAGGACGTTTGGGTGCGGGAGTTGGGCTACTTTCGATCAACGACGGACTGTGACTGTGCGTCGTACGGTTGGGGGGTGAATTATCGGCGATAAGCGCAGTGAGGCTGAGGAGACTAGTGGTTCGAACATGACGATGTTCGTGAGTGTTTCCATCCGGGCCTTCCCCATATTCACTCCCAAGTTCGCTTCCAAGGCTACTAATGTGGCTGGGAGGTTCCTGTGGCATCAACAGAGGTGAGACGATGGGAGATACACCTCTGGAGAAGATCTTGGAATCGTCCATATCGTCCGAATCCTCGTCTTGCAGGTCCATGAGCGAAACGGTTCGCGTACGCCTCTCTGGAGAATCGAACAATCCGACGATGGTCCCTCGTGACCGAGGATGAGTGTGTTGGTCGTGAAGTTCGTCCTCCGACAACTCGTCAGCGAAGCGTCTGTGGATGTCCTCGTTGATCGTGCGCCGAAGGCTACTAAACCTCATCGGCAGGTCTTCCTCAGGGACGGAATCCAAAGAACCTCCGAGGTGATGTTCGGCAGCGTCCACGAAATCGTCCGAGTCCACAAACTCGACCTCTACGTCCTCTTCGTCGCTCAAGTAATCATACACCTTCCTCATACCCTCCGCACCGATCATCGCCTTCTTCAGCCTCCTGACTGACTCGTTCTGCTGCTCAGATACCTCCCCATTCATCTCCTCGAGTTCTCTGATCTTGTCCATCAGTTGTGAGATCAGATCCACCTCCGCATTATACGATCCGCTAGGGAACGAAACCTGCTCGTCGTGCGAATCGTCTACTGCGAAGCGGGTGAACCTCTTGATGGGGATGGGTGGTGGAGAGAAGTCGATGACTCCTTGCTGCGGATGCTGTAGCTGCTGCTTCTCCCTCAGAGCCAACAACCTCTCATCTCTCTCCAACCTCTGCCTCTTGGCCTCTGATGACCTCTCGATCTCGATCTCCTTCTGCTGGAGCTGCTCAAAAGCCTTATCTAAATCTCCTTTCAGCTTCTCAATCTCCCGCTCAAGTTTCCCAAACTTGCGCTTCGCAGCTTCATCGGCCTTGGTCGCCTCCTTCTCGAGGTCCTCCAGCTGTGAAGTGAGTTCGGTGTTTTGATCCACGAGTTGAGCGAGCTCGGTGGGAGTTATGGATACCCGCTTGCTCCCTTTCCGTCGGTTCGAACCCGCGCTTCGCGTGGAGAGCATAGAGGAAGAGATGATGGGGGATTGGGGTCGAACGAGGGTGGAGTCTGCATTTCCATCTGAACTTGGACGAGAGAACGCGAGGCTGCTTCGTGGGCTGCCAAGAGGGGAGGCGATGGGCGAAGCACCAGGTATGCGTTGGACGAGGGATTCGTATTTGTCTTTCAACGCTCGGTTGTCGTCGTGTAGGGATTTGACCAATTGCGAGGTGAATCCGAAACCTGCATGGATGTATCCGACGTCAGCGACTGCCGATCACTTCGGTGAAAGGGAAACGGTGATAGGGTGACAAGCTTCGAACGGAAAAATGGGAAGTGCAAGATACGTAGAGAGAGAGAGCACGAGAGAGACATACGTTCTTCACGAGATTTAATGATCCCCTCTGCCTTACTCAACAACCCACTTAACTCCTCTCTCGACTTCTCCAACAACCAACAACTCTCAGGCCCAGGTCCATCCCCACCGTTCCCACCACCGTTACTCGCCTCAATCAACTGAGAAGTAACAGGCAAAGGAGACCCCAACACCGAATCCGATGAGCTGGAGTATGGTGGCGGGGGTGAGCCTGAAGTGGCTTTACCCCTGGGAGAGACCTTGATGGAAGTTGGGGAGGATTTACGTGCCCGGACTTTGGCGGGAGGTTTTGGACGTGGCGTTGTCCGGGTTTCGTCTGATAGCATATCGTCGTTTGTCGTTTGTCGTTTGCCTTGTGGTGGTCGTGAGGGCTTGGCTCGTTTGGTTTGGTGTCGTGGATGTGAACGGGGTAGGGGGTAGGGTAGGTGCTTCGAGAGGGGCGGAAAGGTGGTGCTAGTTTATACCCCCAAGAGGTGGCGCCCCAAAAAAGATCCCCTTTGTGTGATTTAGGAGGTCGACGTCCAACGCAACCGTCAGAACGGGTTTCGGACACACGAGGAGAAAGGGGAGAGAAGAGGGATGGATTTCATGGGAAAGAAGGGGGGAGGAAGGGGCAGACCGGAAATTACAGCATATGGATCACGTTCTTGTGGATACGCAACGTTGTAAACGACTGGCTGAAAGGTTCCATCTACCAATTTATTTAGCTGATTATTTCGTTCGTCTAATGCGTTTAACGAGGATGCTGGACCGGACTCTCGACCGAACTCTCGGGATATTCGAATCCGATTCATAGACGCAACACCGCAGTCCAACGAGGCGAATTATTTCACGTGATTGTAACCTACGGGTGTGTACCAAAACAAGTCGGATGCAACGAGGCTGAAATTCAATGGGGTGAGGGTGAGAGCGCGATGGCTTGGCTGGGGTGCAGCGCAGTGGATTGGATATGGGGTGAAGGGAAGGATGAGCGAAAATCAAACATGCGACGGATATCCTACAAAACGCTAATTACAACACAACCCTCTCCAAATCAGCTTCAAATGAAACAAACATAAGCCAGTCGAGTTGGTGTTGGTTCGCCGAGGGAGAAGGAGCCCCATAGGCATATAGACAAAAGGTCGAAGGTGTGAGGGATGGAAGGGCTGAAAGCCATGTGCATACATAGAGGCTTCTTCAGGTTGTTGTCTGGTCGTTGGAAGCGACCGAAAAATCAGAGATTAGTTCACTTTTTCTCCGCCGGCTTCCCAGATGTGAACTGGTTTGTCGCACCAAACCCGGACGCAGCGGGTGTCGTACCGTTCTGTCCCTGTCCAGTCACCCCAAAATTAAATGGCGACGCAGTTCCACCTCCCGTTGATGTTGAAGGGGTTGGTGGAGTAAACACGAACACGGGCTGCTTGGAACCGGTCGTTTCGTTCGTGGCGGTAGTGGAAGGGGTATTAGAAGGGAACAGTGTGTTCGTCGCGGGGGCAGGAGTGGACGGTGTCGTGTCGAATGCGCTGACTGGTGCAGACGTTGTCCCGAACACGCTTCCGTTCGTCAGCGGATTGAGACCGGGCTTGGAGGAATCCTGTTTGGGGGCAGCAAACGGGAACACGCCTTGTGAACCACCACCAGTGGTCGTGGGAGTGGTCGAGCTCGTAGATGGGAAAGCTTCCTTTGGGTCAGGCCCTCCAGCTGGCTTATTCGCAGAAAAACCGAACGAGGGTTGAGAAGGCGTGGGTCGTCCGAAAACTGGTGGGGTGGGTTGGTTGGTAGCCCCGAAAGGTGGCGGATTCGGCTGGCTACCAGTACCAAATAGCGTGGGAGTAGGCTGCGACTGGGTGGTAGTGCCAAGTGACGAGGGAGTCGGTTTTGACTGACCAGTGTTCCCAAAGGGCGAAGGGTTCGCCAGCGACTGTCCAGTGGTCCCGAACGGCGGAGTCGGCTGTAACTGTCCGGTAGCTCCGAATATTGGTTGGAACTGTCCGGTAACTCCAAACGGCGAAGGAGCGGGTTGCGACTGTCCAGTCTTTCCGATCTGTGGCGCAGTCCAGGGAGTGGCTGTCTGAGCGGGGGTCGTGGTCGACGTCGTGCTGGTGGCAGGGGTGGATTGTTTCGTAAACCCGAACGAGAACTTGGGAATACTATCCGCAGGCTTTGGGGGTTCGGAAGCCAGATTTGTGCTCGTCGTTGTCGTCGCAGTCGGGGGATTGAGGGAGAGGGTTGGCCTTGTCGCGCTCTGGGCGGGAGCCAGAGTGTTCGACACCTGAGGACCGATCCTTGCAGCGAGCGAGGGTACATTCGTGGTTGGCATAGGGATAGAGGCAGATTGGGGCTGTTTGGGCTGTTCCACTGGTTTAGGTGTTGCGAATAGCGAGGGCCCAGATCCGGTGCCACCTACACTCGGGAAGGCGAATGTTGATTTTGTCGTGGAGGTCGTGCCGGTGGTGCTGGGAGGTATCGGCTGGCTCGTCGGGAACGAAAATGTCGGTGCAGGAGTCGCAGTGAGGTTGGAGGTGGTGATCGTCGGTGGCGCAGGAGCAGGAGGCTTGGAGAAGAAGTTAGGCACTGCTGAACTAGTCGCAGTGATGGAAAGTTCGGGCTTCGTGGTAGAGGCTGGCACGGTTGTGGTAGCTGGCTTTGTGAAGAAGTTGGGGGCCGGAGGTTGCGCAGGAGCGGGAAGAGTGGTAGAAGTTGTAGGTGCAGGCGTTGGTGTGGCGAACAAGTTTTTTGAAGGTTCTCTGGTCTCTGTTGTCGTGGTAGGTTTCGGCTGTGTGGAAGCTGCGGAAGCAGGGGTGAATAAGCCCGGGGTTGCGGTGCTGGTGATTGAGGTGGTGATCGTCGGTTTGAGCGAGATCGCTGGTGCCGGGGCAGGAGAAGGTTTCTTATCCTCTGCCACCTTCTTCTGGTCCTGAAGCTTCTGCCTGATTTTCGACATAGCCTCCGCCTCCATGTCCTGCTTCTCCCATTTCGAGAACGACTTGACATGCTTCAACCGAGGTGAGTCCAAACCAACGGCCACGGGACTGTAGACTGGGGTATTGATCCGACCTTTGCCAGGAGCGCGAACCTGAGGTGAAGGAGGGAGAGGGAGACCGACATTACTGATGATGGACTGCCTGAAGGGCCTCCGTTCGGGGGTAGGGCTGTCTGCGTGTGAAGTCGTTGAAGCCCAGAGAAGCGCCTTTCCACCCTTAACCGGGGTCTGGGGTTCGGAGGGGGTCTCCATCTCGATATCCACATGAGGAGGGTCCTGCCAAGCCAACTCGAACTGATCCTTTGCGAGCTTGTATTCGTCTTCCGTTAACCAAGCCTCGACCACAACCTCGATCATAACGTCCTTATCGGGGTGCTGAGAGTCAGAGGGCTGGATAGAAGATATTAGTGGGTGGGGCAAAACAAGGGGATCAGCACGCACCATCTTGTACTTGGGCCGCTTCCTTTTTACCAACGCCTGTTGTAACCTATCACCGTTGGGGCCAACCTTGTACTTGGTCCCTCCGATCTCCCACTCTTCACCAACCCGACGGCCTTTACAAAGAGGATCGGTAGAGTAGGGTGGCTCAAAGAAGGGCGAGTCTTCTTGCGCCACTGCTTTCTTTCCTCTCTTCTTCCTTGACCCACGAGTTGAGGAGAACTCGACCTCGTCATCGCTCCCACTCTCAAACGCATGCGACTCCCGACCACGTTTCTGACCACGAGGTTTCCGAGTTGAGACAGTCCTCCGCCTCCTGTTCCTCTTGTGCTTGTCATCAGAATCATCCATCAGTGAATCTTCGTCGCCACCGAATGTCGACGCAGCGTCTCCACGATCTCGTTTCTTTCCGCGTGGGGTGGTAGGAGCTTCATCCGCGGCATCAGCCTCGACTTCAACCATGAGATCGTCTTCTAGAATGGGGGGGTACTCTCTTGAAATCTTCCTGGCGCGTTTATCGCGTCGCTGTGTCACAAAACTATCGTCAAAGTCGTCGTCGTCATCGAGGCCGGCCAGACGCTTTGCTCCGCGGACGGGAACAACATGGTTCTCTCGCTCAACGTTCATCTCGTAGTCCTCATCAGATTGCGGTGCTCCTTCAGAATAATTTTCTTCCACCGGCTGCTCGACGACCTCCGTTTCCGAGTTCCCATCTTCATTAACTAGGGGCTGAGGATGGACCAGGGGGCTGCTGGTCTGGTGGCGGCTGCTCTTACGGGGAGAAGATCGGTTGGAAGAGGTACTGACGTTGTCTTGACGACCAGTTAAGGTGTTGATTGGGTGCACGTGACTCCTATACAGCGATGAGTACGATTCTTAGCGATCTGAGGCAAGAGCGGTACGAACTGTTGTCCGTAAGTTGGACCAAGGTTGGAACGAGCGCGGCCAACCACGGATGGGGATCGGATGGGATAGGATCCAAGACCGCCCGGGACTAGGGGAATGAGAGTGAGGCGAGACCAAACAACATGCAAGGAAACACGCTTACCAGAAGTAAGGGGTGGTCTGGCGTCTAAACCGAATGACTTCCGCGTGGGCGACGGTGCGGGGGAAGCTTCTTCGAGAGTACGTTGACGAAGTTGGAGATTCTTGCGAGTTTCGTTCTCTTTGCGAGCGGTGACGGCGGCAGCGTATGCCACATTGAACGGACGGTTGTCGGTGTCGGGGATGCCGTGCCTCCGTCGGGTTGCCCTGAGAACAATGGAAGGGAGGTTAAATAGAGAAATACACGATAAAACTTGAGAGATTGTGCTCACTTTCGATAGTTAGTCTCCCGCCAGCGGAGGAAACGATGGTAGAAGGTGCGAAGGAAGAGGGCAGAGAGGAGGAACGTGACGGAGTACAAAGAGAGCTTTGCAGCGCCGGAGAGGGTGGACCAATAGGATGGAGGCTGATAGCGTCCGACAGGAAGCTTGTCCCCGCCCAAGATGTCGGAGCCATCGTCGCCAACCATGACCAAAAGGGAGGATGAAGGGGTGATGCGGGGTGACTGGCGTCGTTCTGTTGAGAGAGAGAACAAACGGGAGTCACGGTAGACACGTGTAATGAAATTTTCGCACGCGTTCCTGCTCCTCTTCCGAACACGACAACATTCTTCAAGAAACCTTTTTTTCTTCTCAGAATTATTTCCTTCAGACCCACGGCTTTTTGCCAGGGACATGGCTACGGATTGCCTTCGTCACCTTTTCCTGCTAGTGGAAGATTGACTTTTGCTCAGTCCACACTTGATTGACCCATACTCCGTGGCCGTTTCGAGTACTAAACTGTGCGTACAAACCAATTCTGACCACCATCTATTTACTACTTGCAATACACGTTGTCCGCTCGCATCCGTTGGAAAATCAGCCCTCTCCCCACTAGAAAAGCCTGGTGACATTGCTTTTTACCCATGCTTTCGTCTCCATTACTGTCTATGTGGAATATTGAACATTGCCTCGATGCCTCCAGAGGTCTCCGCATGTATCACCGCAAATTCCTCGGGTAGCCCGCGTTCACTGAGCGTTGGAGAACGATTCTCTACGATCCTACATTCTATGATTTCTTGATTTTTGCCACGTGTGTTTCCCGTCGTACACAAATAAAATGGTGTGAGAGTCGGATGAATATTGAGCGCAGCGTGATTGGACGTCTTTGTTTGCAACCTGCACACCCACCGTCCTTACCCGTAGCTTGTTGCCTCCTCTTCACTTTAGACTCACCCCCTCCCTCCATAATCTCTCACCATGTCAGGAAGAATCGTCACCTACGAGGAGCTCAAGGCTCACTCCACTAAAGACAGTTTGTGGCTCCTAATCACCGGAAAGGGTAAGGGAAAGCACCGATTACTAGACGCTGTTTGTGTTGCTGACACCGCATACAGTCTACGACGTTACAAAATTCATTGACGAGGTAGGTATTGCGGACAATAAGGTGTTCTATTCGGCCGGCCTAACAATGGTATGATAGCATCCCGGCGGTGACGAAGTTCTCTTCGCCGAAGCTGGTCAGTCGATAGTCGCGTTGGGAAATTGACCATCGTCTCACTGTTTCCGCAGGTCGCGATGCTACCGAGGCTTTCGAAGATGTGGGACACTCAGACGAAGCACGTGGATACCTCCCACCCATGTTCGTTGGCGACTTTGAGAAGGATGGCGTGCGTTCCCTCATCGTTTTCTCACTACTACGTAGTCTGACGTTGGCAACTCGACCCAGGCCCTCAAATTCAAGTCCGCAAAGTCCACCGCTGCTTCCAACCCCTCTGTAGACAAAGTTCTCGAGAAGAGCTCGAAGTATGTGCCAAGTCCTCGTGCCCCGCACCCCCCGATGTCTGACCGATTCTTTCTAGTCTCATGTACTTTGTCCCCCTCAGCCTGATGGGAGTCTACTTTGCCTGGAAATACTACTCTGGCGCATAGAACTCACTTGTCTTACCACCCAGTGTGGCACGTTCCTGCTTGTTACCCCCACTGCTTTTCAATGCGCTTTTTTTTTCTACAAGCCTACGTAGACAATATAATATGATCCTGTAGAGTTTGCCGGCTGAAGCGGGGGCGGTTGCCCGTGTTTTTTGATGATTTGCTGAACCGAAGTCCCGAAGCCCTCCTCCGCGAAGCCGCCCCCTAACGAGGCGCCATATCCTCAGGATAACGGTCTATCGAAATGAAACCTACTGTAGCACCTCCGTCCTTGTAACTCTCAAACCAAATTCTTCCACATTTACAGTGTGTAAATGAACAAACGACAAGACCCGGAACTTAAGCTTAGAGTCCCGGGGATTCTCGATATTCAACACAACTCCAATTGGGAGTACCGCGTGATTTCAGTGTGCTCACAAAAAAGTTCAAAGGGCCGTCCCAACCCCATTATTATAATACGCTATTCTATCTTCGTAAAACAGGAACTTCCCGTCGACCGAGGCCATGTATATGTGGCCACTGGGACGAATGAACGTCGCGAGATATACACTCATGGGAACTGTCCTCCCCTGTACGCAACATCAGCAGTTCCCGGGCTCGGATCCGATAAGTTCTACCGCCGAACTACTGGCCGGGCATCGAGTCTGCACGCCGTGAGTTAGCATGCGTTGTTTGAGTTCGAGTTTTCGGGAACGCATCCCGTACGTCATCGCAACCCGCTCAACTCAACCAATTCTGCTTTTCTTTTCCCAAGCCCCATGTTCCCCAACCACCCTCACCGCCGCTGTAGCTGTGAGCCGGTCTCCCATCTTCGATGTCCGATTCCTCCCACCTAGCTCGCTTTTGAGGTTATCATACCCCATTCACATCAACCGCATTCGTTCGCCAGGATGCCACCCTCGTGTCATAATGTAAGTTGTCGAGGAAGGCGGTGGCGAGTACGCCACCTCTCCCAGCAACACCCATACCTCCCCCACAATTTACCATCCATTCTTCGCTAGGACTCTCGCTAGATTGGGGGAACAAAACTCCGCCAGCAAGAGGAAGGCAGTCACCGGAGACCTCCCAGGTGAGAGAGGGTACAACAGCGTATGTGTGTTTCCCCACCCCCTGCCTTATCCGCTACCGGTAAAAAGTGAATGAGCGCAACCTTAACACGGTTGACCTGGGGACGGCGCCTAAAAGCAAATCAAGCCCGAAGTCCACCGCGTATTCTACGACTAAGCCAGCCATCCATACGGTGAAAGAATTCTCAGACGTCTTCTCCCCCTCAAATCTGTTGCGGGAGATCTCTCTGCCATTCTGAAACATTGTGACGTATGGTCCATCTCTCTGGTACTGCATCGTTCGTGAGGCGTACGACTGTACCAGTAAACAATTGCCTGTCACCAAACGATAGAATCGCTGGCGGAACCGCTCGGCATGGCGGCTCCTGAGGGTACGACAGCGCACATGTCTTTCCCTCCCCGTCTCATCCACCTACTCACGATCACGAACTCTTTAGAACGCGAACGAGGCGGGTGCATGGAATTCGGTGTGTATCGAGGGAAACTCATGCTGAATGAGAAAGTGCGTTGTGCCCGACCCGATTCTCCCTCGATATACCATCCTATGTTTCTTTAGGTCCCCAGGCAAGGATCAAGTCAATGGTACTTCACAACCACCTATCTCGCTGCTTCCATTCATGGGATTCATGCACTCGTTTTCTCCCGACCCGGCAGTGGCTTCATAGGAAATTGGGAAGCGGGGTCGGGTCGCCTGTGGCTGTATTAGATATGAATTCGTGTATTCGATACAGACCGCTGTGAATCGACCCTATCTGATACAGACCGCTGTGGATCGCCCCGGATTGATATACCAGAAACTGGATTGCTCCCGATATTCCGAACAAAATCGATACAGGTCGCGTCCGTTTGACCCGGATAGCGTAGGGTCGACCAGGATCGTATGTTTTTAATCAAAACAGGTTACAAATGGACGGTATATATAATAATACTAAAAAAATCCCTCACGGTCGTGCACTAATCTCATTTTTTGAATCCTGAGCGAACCTGGTCGATGTTGGTTCCTGAATCGCGCGGGGTCGCTCCCGATCGTTCAAACTTTTTACTGTGGGTCATGCCCGACTCGTTCTTGGTACGTATCAACTTTGCCTTCGTCCTGCCCCTTTTTTCGTGTCCGCAGTTTCCGACGACATTTCTCTACAGACCGTTCCCAAGGAGCTCACTCAGTCCAAGCGTAAAGTCATCGCCGAGTACTTCAAAAACATGCCATAAGACAAGCGGAAGGGCACCAACCACTTCGATATCAATCTGGGGGGAAAGCCCACCTTGTTCGTCAAGTGCGGCGACGGCGTTCTGGTCGAGGCCAGTACGCAGTCTTTCTTTTATGCTCTCGCTCAGGAGGACGAATTGGCTCCTGGAATCCCAAAAAGTCTACGACGCTTTCTGCGAGGCAGGATATTTTTTCTCCGTCATGGAGAAGATAGAAATCCCTACGCTAAGTACCTGCGACATTTCAGGGGACGATGCCGTGCAGAGCGTCGCCTCTGCCATCAAGTGGCTTCTGGACCAGATACCTTCGGTTCCTCCCTCAATTTTTGGAAGGATTTCGTCGGAGTAGGCGTGTGTCTGGCACCAATTCTTCAAGTAACATCTGGTGCCGGTACCCTTTGTCAACGCCGAAGCGGTCACTAAGTACGTCTATGAGGTATGAATCTCATCCTTGACTGCTTTCATGGCTCGCTATTGAACGTTCAACCATTACTCTCCCACAGGCGTTTTCACGCTCTAACCCGTGCATATCTTTTTCGGACGATCTCGTCATCTATCATTCTGACGTTCGCCAGGACAAGTTCCTTTGCGACATCGGGACCGGGAAAATCTGGGTCGTCGACTTCCAGTACATCGGCGTGCTTCCGGAGCCCTTCTTCGGTATCGGCAATCGCTTTGCTGCCGCCGTAGGCAGACACCTTGGTCATAAGCCGTCCGATATTGCCAACGAGATGACGAAAGCCTCAAGCCTGCGCCTGGGTAGGTATTCGTCCAGTTTAACTGGTACCTAAAGCGGGGGCTAACGTCCCTTTACAGGCCTAGATATGTTTGGCCAGCGTATTTCCAAGAGAAATAGATAACCGTTGCCAGCTCAGGACCTTGTAATCAGTTTGGATCAGTAGTTGGTGGAGAATACTACGACGCCATGTATTATCTCTTTTGCCTGTAACTAATTATAGCGTGAAATTCGACGGTTGGGAATCTACGAGCAACTATCAAGCACTCGTCATCTGACAGCATGCCGTATTTTCGTCGTGCTGCTGGATTTTGAAAGAGGGCTCGTGCGTCCGATTCTCAAAGCGCGCCTGCCTTGTCAATCTCCCGCCCCGGAGCAGGAGGGTTTAGCCCCTC
>Ga0307515_10018677_pt1 | contig 12523 bp, 5 predicted proteins | sample 17_EM_MG_FD_194513 | JGI IMG/M metagenome (GOLD analysis project Ga0307515, IMG submission 194513) | Populus trichocarpa ectomycorrhiza microbial communities from riparian zone in the Pacific Northwest, United States - 17_EM | ecosystem: Host-associated > Plants > Roots > Unclassified | place... | reverse complement strand
TTTATATATCGTTCTTTAAATCTAGTAGGGATCCCTAGATCCTCTTCGTTTTCCAGTTTAATAAGCTACTTAGCTCTTAGTGTATAAGGGTACTTTTAGTCTCTTACTCAGCTGCATCGCTTAGGAGCTCTAAGGGGTAGCCAAGGCCTAGCCGAAGGCTAGGCTTGGCACCTCCTTATAAGCTCCTTAGGCTTACAGCCTCCTTCCTCCCCTATTAGTTCGTCTCTATACAAGGCTATTACCTACCCTTATTACTATATTGTCCTCTTCTATTAACTCCCTATATAACTTATACTCGGCTTACCTACTCCTTACTATATACCCTAGCAATACTACCTTACATAGTATGCCTACCTTAGGCCTATTAGTGATTTTTTATATAGGTGCTCTATCCCTTATATAACCTAGTATACTAGATCTCTTATTTAGTTTCTATTCTTACTATATAAGGATTCTTTACCTAAACTCCATTATAGTTTCTTTTGGTTTTCGCCTTATAAGTAAATCCTTAAAGTCTTCTTACTTCTTAATCCTGGTTTATTTAATAGTCCTTATTCGTGTCCAAAAATCTTAGTCCTATAGGATTCTTAATCCTAAGCTTGCTTCTATCTTAAGCTTTACTCTAGCCTTAGTTTAACTAGGCTTCTATAGTATTCTTATCTTATCCTAAAAGTCTTAAATCTTACTTATCTCGTCTTAAAAGTTATATACCTTTAGGAAACTTCGTCTTAAGCTTATTTATATATTACTAAACTAAGCTATTACTCTGCTTTATTAGTTATCGTCTATTATAGGCCCTTAAGCTTGCCTTATTTTATCTTAAGAATTTTAATTATCTTTTATCTCGTCTTAAAAATCTTAAGTTTTTAGCCTTTTGCCTTTATTAAGTTGTGAGGCATATTTGCCTAGGTGTACGGTAGGGGGCGGGCAAGCCGAGTATGAGTTACGGAGAGTCGATAGAAGAGAGGACGATATGGTAATAAGGGTAGGCAATAGCCTCGTACTAAGACAAACCGATAAGGAGGGAAGGGCTATAAGCCCGAGGAGCTTATAAGGAGGTGCTAAGCCTAGCCTTCGGCTAGGCCTTAGCTACCCCTTAGAGCTCCTAGGTAATGCAGCCGAGTAAGGGCTAAAATAACCCTTATATTGCCCCCCCCTTAGTTAGGGCTAGCCCCTAGCCCATATACCTAATAGATTGATTTCTATGTATAAAGGAAGGTAAGTAATGTAAAAGCCTTGCTTATATAGGGAAATAGGAAATGGGGAGCCAAGCAGCCTTAATAAAAACCTTAACCTATAACTAAAACCTAGTGGAAAAAAAGGTCTATTTTAGGTAGGAAAAGAGCGTCTACTAGTAGGAAGTTAATCGTATACAATTAATAAGCTTATAGCTTATTTATGCGTCTTTATCTTAACGTCTTAACTGCCTTACCCTAGCCGCGCAATTAGTTTTTATAAGGAAGTAATAGCCAAATAGCTATACGCGTGTTTCCTTTCTTTTAAATTATACTATTATTACGGAGTAATATTAGCAAGGCTAAGCTATAGCTTAGGAAGAGACGACCGTGTATAGTTAAGTCTTAGTAGCTCTATAGCTACTAACCGGAGTCTTTGGGTTAATTACGTAGGATCTTTAAGCCGCTGCCATTTTCTTAGGTAAGCTATAGCTCTTAATGCAAGCTAGAGCTCTTAGAGCGACCGAAGCCTTATAGAAAGATAATTATATACAATCTTTAAGCCGTAGCTCTTAAAGTAAGTAGTAGCTTGCGAGATTATATAGGATCTCTAAGCCGAAGCTCTTAAGGTAAGCCATAGCTTACGAGATTACCTAGATCTTAAAGCTGTAGATCTTAGGCGAGCCGTAGCCCTAAGAGACAATCGCTTTTAATTAAATCTTAGTAGCTCTTTAGCTGCTAACCGGAAAGTCTTTAGGTTAGGCTATACCCTTAAATAAGCCATGCTTAGAGATTGTATTTAATCTAGAAGAGAGGGTAGTAGCTATGGCTTTAGAAGCTAGCCGTTAGTTCTTTAAATAGCTATTAAATAGTAATTAGATAGCCTCTAGGGTAGCTATATCTAGGGTAACTAAGCCTAAAGTTATAAGCTAGCGTAAATTATATATAATCCCCATTGTATATAATACCCCCTTAACTCCTACTAGAAAGCCTTTAGATAGCAATTAAATTGCCTTTAGGTTGCCGTCGGGGCAGAGCTATACTGCTGCACTGCCGATTATATATAGGTATACTAATTACTAGGAGATAATCGCGTATAATCTGGATAGCTAGATAGCCACCGTCTTCTTTCCTTCTCCTAATCCGTATCTATCCAACTATTATATACGGATGCGATCTGCTAGACGTCTGCTAGTATACCTACTGTATTATAGTAAACGCAATTATTCTAGGTAGGGTAGAGGATCTAATCCGTATTCTAATACTATTATACGGATGCAATTTACTAGGCGTCTGCTGGTATACCTACTCTATAGTATACGCGATTATCCTAGGTAAAAATAGAGGATTGTGAAATTGCTTAAGGGCGAAGCCCTTAGCTTGCTGCCGGCTACTACCTAAAAGGGTATAGGATTGGTTTAAATATAAGGTATATTTGCCTAGGTATATAGCAGGGGGCGGGTAAGCTAAGTATAAGTTATAGAGAGTTAATAGAAGAGAGGACAATATAGTAATAAGGGTAGGTAATAGCCTTATACTAAGACAAACTAATAAGGAGGGAAGGGCTATAAGCCTAATGAGCTTATAAGGAGGTACTAAACCTAGCCTTCGGCTAGGCCTTAGCTACCCTTTAGAGCTTCTAGGCGATATAGCTAAGTAAGAGCCAAAATAACCCTTATATTACCCCCCCCTTAGTTAAGGCTGGCCCCTAGCCCGTATACTTAATAGATTAATTTCTATATATAAAGGAAGGTAAGTAATATAAAAGCCTTACTTATATAGGGAGCTAAGCAGCCTTAATAAAAACCTTAACCTCTAACTAAAACCTAGTGGGAAAAAAGGTCTATTTTAGGTAGAAAAAGAGCGTCTGCTAGTAGGAAGTTAATCGTATACAATTGATGAGCTTATAGCTCATTTATGCGTCTTTATCTTAATATCTTAACTGCCTTACCCTAGCCGCGCAATTAGTTTTTATAAGGAAGTGATAGCTAAATAGCCATACGCGTGTTTTCTTCTTTCTAAATTACACTGTTATTACGGAGTAATATTAGCAAGGCTAAGCCGTAGCTTAGAAAAAGACGACTATATATAGTTAAGTCTCAGCAGCTTTATAGCTACTAACTAGAGTCTCTAGGTTGATTATATAGGATCTTTAAGCCGCCGCTATTCTCTTAGATAAGCTATAGCTCTTAATATAAGCTAAAGCTCTTAGAGCGACCGAAGCCTTACAGAAAGATAATCGCGTACGATCTTTAAGCCGTAGCTCTTAAAGTAAGTAGTAGCTTATAAGATTATATAAGATCTCTAAGCTAAAGCTTTTAAGGTAAGCCGTAGCTTATAAGATTACCTAGATCTTAGAGCCGTAGCTCTTAGGCAAGCCGTAGCCCTAAGAGATAATCGCTTTTAATTAAGTCTTGGTAGCTCTTTAGCTGCTAACCGGAGAGTCTTTAGGTTAGGCTATGCCCTTAAATAAGCTATACTTAGAGATTACATTTAATCTAGAAGAGAGGGTAGTAGCTATAGCTTTAGAAGCTAGCCGTTAGTTCTTTAAATAGCCATTAAATAGCAATTGGATAGCCTCTAGGGTAGCTATATCTAAGGTAACTAAGCCTAGAGTTACAAGCTAGCGTAAATTATATATAATCCCCATTGTATATAATACCCCCTTAACTCCTACTAGAAAGCCTTTAGATAGCAATTAAATTGCCTTTAGGTCGCCGTTAGGGTAGAGCTGCACCGCTACACTGCCGATCGTATGTAGGTATACTAATTACTAGGAGATAATCGCGTATGATCCGGATAGCTAGATAGCTACCGTCTCCTTTCCTTCTCCTAATCTGTATCTATCCAACCATTATATGCGGATGCGATCTACTAGACGTCTACTAGTGTACCTACTGTATTGTAGTAAACGCGATCGTCCTAAGTAAGGTAGAGGACCTAATCCGTATTCTAATACTGTTATACAAATACGATCTGCTAGGCGTCTACTAGTGTACCTACTTTGTAGTATACGCGATCGTCTTAGGTAAAAATAGAGAATTGTAAAATTGCTTAAGGGCGAAGCCCTTAGCTTGCTGCCGGCTACTACCTAAAAGGGTATAGAATTAGTTTAAATATAAGGCATATTTACTTAGGTATATAGTAGGGGGCGGGTAAGCTAAGTATAAGTTACGGAGAGTTAATAAAAGAGAGGACGATATGGTAATAAGGGTAGGTAATAGCCTCGTACTAAGACAAACCAATAAGGAGAGAAGGGCTACAAGCCCGAGGAGCTTATAAGGAGGTGCCAAGCCTAGCCTTTGGCTAGGCCTTGGCTACCCTTAGAGCTCCTAGGCGATGCAGCCAAGTAAGGGCCAAAATAACCCTTATATAAGTACTAAAGTAGTTCACTATCCTACTTCTCTTACGTCTTATAAAGCGATAGATATTATATCTAGTAGGGTCTTAATCCCTACTAATATTCCCTATTCTATAGTAAAATTATCCTTTATCTCTTATATAACATCTCTAAGGTCTATATACTTCTAGTAAGTTACCTTTATTACCTTATTATTACTAAATATTTCGCCTACGTTAAACTTATTATCTTTAATATCCAATCTATAAACTAGTTTATTAGCTCCTCTAAACTTTAATAATTGTAGCTCCTATAGCTAATAGCTTACGCTATACTTAGCGTCTTTATAAATTTGGTATACGTTATTATAATAAAACGTAAAACTTTTAATTAAATATTCTTTTGTTCCTTATAGTATATTATTATCCCTTTATATATATATATATTATCTGCTAGTCTTATTCCTTTTACTATATAGCAACTCTAACTACTTCTATAGTCTTTAACGTAATAACCCTATTTTCCGCAATTTATATAAGCTCCTTCTTTAAATTATTTTTCTTACTATAGAGTCCGCCTAAACGTCTTCTACTATTAAAATCCCTAGTTTAGCCTCTACTCCTTAAACCTTTAATTACTTAATCCTTATCCTCTAGGTTTCTATAGTTATTTATTTTATCTTTTAGATTCTTTAGTATTACTTAGGTCTATTAGGTTTACACTATACTATAGTTTTTAATTTTAACTTTATTATTATATACCCTACGCCTTATATAACTATAGAACTCTATCCTAACCTTTCTTAGTCTACTCTCTTTAGTAGATCCTATTATTAATCTTAATTACTTAATTAATTAAATCCCTAAAAGTATCCGCATTTTCTATTAGGATAATTATATCCTAGACTTTTGCCTTAAGTCCTTACTTATACTATACCATAAGCGCCTTATTATTCTATTTAACTTATATTGCTAATGTTTAAAACTATATTATATATTTAATTACTAAAGTTCTTTATACTAGGTTTTAAAGCTTTCTTTTTACTATAGTAGTTGCCTCTAGGTCTTTAAATATTTGCATTAATTGTTCTATAAACTTATTTTAACTTAAGAACATATACTATACCTCCTAGTTAGTAGTTATTATGCCGTACTCCTATACCTTCATAAAGTAAGATTTAAACTACTTAAGTACCCTTCTTATTAAAAACAATTCTGTATAAGCGACTTAATCTATAGGCGTTCCTAGCTTTACTTCTTCCTATATAACCTTAAAGTGCATTTACGTAAGGAATCCCTTAAGCTTTAACTTCTCTCCTAAAAATTGCTTAATTAAGGGTAACTTAACCTTAGTTGCTCTGATCCTATTAATCCTTTTTTTTAAATATCCTATTATTATCTATTAATCGATTAACTATTTTCTATAGCTATCTAACAGTAACTAGTTGCGAGTTAGTATTTACTATATTAGTGTTATTACTTAATCCTAAAGTAGTCGCCACTATAGACGCCGTCGTAACTACTGCTTTTAGTGGCATATTATTTAACTTCTTTTACTATAACTTTAGTAGTAAATATATAATAAAGCCTTATAGGAAATATTATAGTAGACTTATTAATGGGCTAGGTATATAGGTATAGAATAGTCAACAACGTAAATATAACTAGTGGAGTAGTTACCTAACATATTAACTCTAATTATATTCTAAGATTTATTATAAAAAAGAGAAACTATCTATAAAGACTATATGTCTTTAAATATATAACCCCTCTTATAGTAAAGGGTTTAGTACGTCGGTATATTAGTACGTTAGTACGTCGCGTTCCTATATTCCCATGTTTCTACGTTCTAAACTTATAACATAACTAGCTATATAACTCGGCTACCCCTTATCCTATAGCTTAATCGGTTTCAGCGCCTCCTATACTATCTTAACTAACCCGTTTATATCTTTCCTTAGTAGTTGCACTACTGCCAATATAAGGTCCGTAATATCTCTAAATATTTATATTAATTATCCTATAAACCTATTCTAACTGGCGAATATATATTATACTTCTTGGTTAGTAGTTATTATGCCGCTTTTTTATACCTCCGTAAGGTAAGGCTTAAACTACTTAAGTACCCTTTTTAATAGGAATAGTCCTACGTAGGCTATTTAATCTATAGGCGTTGCTAGCTTTGCTCCTTTTTATATAACCTTAAAATATATTTATATAAGGAATCTTTTAAGTTTTAACTTCTTACCTAAGAATTGCTTAATAGATAGTAGCTTAATCTTTACTACTCCTATCCCGTTAATTCTTTCTTTAAGTATCCTGTTGTTGTCTATTAATTAATTAACTATAGCTTATAATTGTCTAACCGTAACTAGCTAAGAGTTAGTATCTATTATACTAGTATTGTTACCTAATCCTAATATAGTTGCTGCCGTTAACGGCGTTATAACTACTACTTTTGGTAGCATATTGTTTGACTTCTTTTACTATAACTATAGTAGTAAATATATAACGAAGCCTTATAGGAAATACTACGGTAGACTTATTAATGGGCTAGGTATATAGGTATAAAATAGTTAATAATATAAATATAATTAGTAGAGTAGTTACCTAATAGATTAACTCTAATAATATTTTAAGATTTACTATAAAGAAGAGAAACTATTTATAGAGACTATATATCCTTAAATATATAACTCCTCTCTATAGTAAAGGGTTTAGTACATTAGTACGTTAGTATATTGGTATATTACGTTCCTATATTCCCACGTTCCTACGTTCCAAACTTATAACATAACTAGCTATGTAACTTAGCTACCCCTTATCCTATAGCTCGATCGGTTTTAGTGTCTCCTATACTATCTTAACTAACCCATTTATATCTATTCTTAGTAGTCGCACTACTGCTAATATAAGGTCCGTAATAACTACCTTATATTATGTTTAATATATATATAAAGAAGTTCTCTATAACTTAGCTAGATCCTACTACTAATATTAATAATATTAGTGGGGGGTTATTAATAATATCCCTATGGCAAGCTTTCTAGCAACACAATTTTTAATAATTGCGATCTTAATTATTTAGGGCCTCTCTATTACCATAGTAGCTACTATAGTAATAGAGACACCCTAAATAGTCGACTTTTTAAAAGTTTAACACTACCCTAAGTACTATAGCTCTTCTACAGTAACCAAGCAGCCTTAACTTCCTTTTAATGCTTAGCGCTAAGTCTTATTACCGCCGAGCCTTATAATCCTTATTATATCGCTATAGAGCCTTATAAGCCTTATTATATTATTGTCAAGGCCCTTGGCCTAATTAGGTAGTAGAAGATTGCGGGTTTAGTTCCTATTAGTAGCATATTAAAAATATATTTAAAAAAAGGGTATTTTCTATTAAATTCCGTATTAGTAAGACTTTAAATTAATTATATTATTCTTATCTTATTTTAACGCCCTAAGTTATATTAAACCTATATATTTATATTATGGCCTAATAGGCCACTTAAGAAGTTTAAGAAAGTGGTATAATTATATTAATTTAGCTCTAAATTAAATTAAAGCAATTACAGAACTTACCGTACTACTGCGCCGTAAGGACTTTATATTATAATATCTATAATTTAATTAAATTATAACCCCTTTCTAAACCTTACAATTATATATTTTCGCGCACAACACCACGCTAAGGCTTATAATGCAGGTGTAGATTACGACTTAAGTATAGCTAAATTGCGACGCCGTGGCTCTATGTTAATTAATTAATATACAGCTCTAAAATTAAGATCTATAACACTAAAAACAAGCTTAAAGCCACTAATTTTACACCGGCGGAATCGAAATTGGCAAAAGATTCGGGCAGTAAAGTTACTGCCAAGTGTTACTGCCCGGATCCTGGCCGACCTGGGCCTGGCTGCATCTGAAGCGTATCTACAAGAACTCGCTTGCAGACCTAGGTAACTCGAACCTTGCACAGGCGGCTCTGGATTTAGATTCCGCTTTCGATGGAAAGGAGATACGCATTTGTTTGAACTTGAGAAAAGATTTGCATATCGTTGACTATATCGACGGTTTCAACTTTTCGTGGCATGGAAGACTGGTTCCACCAGGATCAATCACGTCCAAGGGTCAGATTTCCTTGAGACGTCCAAATTTCACCCGGGCGGTCGAGATTGATTTGTATGGGACTCTGAATGAAACAACTGATGTGTTTGTTTTTGTTGAACGTGATGGCTTCGATTTCCGCGAGCGGACAGGGGATCGTTTGTGGTTTCTTCCGAAAGACGCTATGGACGCAGTTCAGCGGCCACTCTACGACTATGAGCTCATGCAACAATCAAATACTGACAGAGCAAATAGCAAGTCCCTGGCGACTGCTTTTGGGTCGGCATGGAGGGCTCAGCTAAAGGCTTTAAAATCAAGACCATACAAGAACGCTCGGTACTGGGACAAGGAGCAGGCCGAATGGCCCGATCAGGTCGCCACCGAGTCTTTGAGTTACAGTACTCTCTCGTCAATGTTTGAAAAGCGCTTTGGTTTCTCTCGCACAACCAGAGGCGTCGAAGGCTTCCTCTTAGCACATTTGCACATATACAAGTGCAAGCATCAGCCAGGTGCAATCACTTTTAGGCAAAGATCATGGCTCGCAAACGCAGCGAAAAAAAGCACTAATTGGGATGGGCTGTCTGCAACTTTTAATCCACAGTTTAAGACCAATCGAACAAACAGGGAGCTAAGGGAAATGTACGAGAACATGGTAGAAGCAACTGACCCCCAGAGATCAAATCACGAACAGTAAACAGCCTGGGCGCGCGCATTAATGACAAGTCAGGCAATCATTCCAAAACTTCACGACGTGGGGAGGGGAATCGGCCCAGTTTGGTCAGCAGATGAAGAAAAGCTTGCTTATCAGCTCCGGACCAGCAAGATGCCGTGGGATCAGATTGCGACTCAGCTCCAAGCGCAACATGGGACGTCTCGGCCCCTAAGTGCGGTACAAGCCAGGTATTGTCAAGTTGCTAGGGCTATAGCACCTGACAGCTTGAGGAAGCAAAGCGCAAGGCCCCACAAGCGAATACTTGGCTATCGGAGTAGATAGCGCTACCGCTTCAACTGAAAGCCAATAAAGAGCCTTGGACGACGATCAAACAGAGATCAGAGACTTTATCTGGGGTCGAGCGCTCAATCGAAGCGATACAAAGGAGAGCACAGAACTCTCACCCCAGTAACAAAGACCTATCTAATAGCTAAGACGATATTGACCATACTGAAGGTCCTTTGGTCGTTCTGGCGGAAAAGCCAAATGGCTTAGGCAACAGCACGGTCAAAGACGGGCAAGCGGGGAACAAGGAGCCTACTTCCAAGACGTCAAACCCTCCATGGACTGCCGGACAAGAATCATGGCTGCGGAATAAAGTAGGTAAGGGGCGGAGATTGGACCGAAAGAGTCTTACTCAAGAGTTCAAGGCTCGTTTTGGCTTTTCTCGAACTGAGATGGCTCTGGTCTGCAGAACTCACCGACTGAGAAAAGCTCAGAAAAAGCAGTAACTAGTCAGGGTAGTTGTGATGATAGTCGAGAATGAAGAATGGCAGATGGCTTCAGACAGCATCACGGTTATCTTTTCGGGGTACGCGTAGAATTTTCTCCTAGAATCGATGCGAATTGATGTTCTCAGACTGGTTTGCGCCAACGCCACGAGCCACATCGCTGGTTCAAGATTCATGTCGCTTGCTGGACTACATATCATAAAGCAAAAGAGGCATTGGACGGTTTCACTCTTATAGGAACTTGCTCGGGAACTTCTATACTAGATCATATACTTACGCATCTTCATGACATTTTAAAGCCGTGATTTGCACTTTTGCGGAACCCCGTTGTGTCTAATATTTATAGTGAAGAAACCCAGAGCTTTGTCCTAAGTCTCAAACTCTCTCCTCGTGCTCAGCGCGGGTGTAAGGTGACTTTCCTCCACAGAACCTCAATTACCAGTCCATTAGGCTTTGGCCATCTTCCTGCTTTTGCAACCCGTACTTCTTGAGGCGTATAGAGTTGATCTCAATAAAGCCGGTCGTCGCAACGGGCGAGAAATCCTCTAGGCTATCCATCGAGCTTTCGGACTCGCTATAGAGCTTCTCCGTTTCCGACCAGCGGCCCAATATATAGCAACTTCCCCTATAGCACCGGAGGCGGACCTCGCCGTTCTAATTGGCTATCAGCATCCATAGTGGGAATGGATGGTTTGACATACCACGCGCTTTTGGGCATACTCGAGGGCATGCGCTACGAAGTCCTGCTCAGGTGAGAAGTAGAGGCCTTATACGCAGTTTCAGCAAGACGATCGAAGCTCGTGTTTCAGGAGGAGCGTTTCTTACCGTTATAGATTAGTTCGGCCCAGTCCTGCGCCAGCCGGTCGCGGATCGAGCGTACACGTCCATCTAGAACCAAACCCTCGAGGTCAAGATGCGCCGCGCGAAGAATGGTCATGGCTGGTTGTTCATAGCACCCCCTTGATTTTAAGCCTTGAGAAAGTTAGAGTCTTTCCTGTTTGCTTCTGGAACAAGGAATAGAGATGAGTACCGATGAAGCGATTCTCCACGATATCTATCCGACCGATCCCATGTACTTTACCGATCTGATTGAGAGCCGTGAATAGCTCTAGGGAATCAGTGATTGACTTCCCTTGCGTGCTGACCTTAATAGGGATCCCCTTTTCGAACGAGATCGTGACATCCTGCGGCTCGGCGGGAGCATGCGTCGGGTCGTCGGTCATGAGCCACATGTCGTCGGGAGGCGGCTTCGACGGGTCTTCTAGCAATCCGCTCTCGTATGAAATGTGCGCAAGGTTCGCATCTATGCTGTACGGCTTGGCCTTGGTCGAAGTCACTGGGATGCCGGTCTGGGCGGCGTAGTCCAGCAGCGCCTGTCGGCCTTCGAATTTTTTGAAAAATTCGGGTAGTCGCCAGGGAGCAATGATCTTGATCTTGGGGTCGATGGCGAGGAAGGCCAGTTCGAAGCGGACTTGGTCGTTTCCTTTGCCCTATGGTACATTAGCCACCGCACCAAATTTCATCGACCCCTCTGCAGAAACAGCGTTGTATTCGTGTTTTGGCGGCCATAATGGAGGCGTAGGTAGAAAAGGGGAGAAGCGGAAGCGCACGTCAGGCAACTTCTAAATTGCTTTCAATTTGATTCTTCTGGCCAACTAAGGCGATTCTCTAAGACAAATAAAAAAGTCCTTACGTAGCCATAGCCGTTCGCTACAATGACTGCGTGCAGTTGGTGGCAGTTGAGCGAAATTGGATGCGCGTAGCGAATTTGAATATCGCTAAAAGGGGGAGGGAGTGAAGCTGGTCGTGCACAAGATTGTAACGTGCAAAGTACCCAGGAGAGCATTCGCTTACCGTGCAGCCGTGACTCAAAAACTGGCATCCCTCTTCAGCAGCGACCTTCATCTGGGCACGCGCAATCACGGGGCGCGCGAGGCTCGTTCCGAGCAGGTAGCGACCCTCGTAGATGGCGTTGCACTGAGTTGCGCGAAAACACAGGCTCTCCACGAATTCGCGCCGCAAATCCATGATAATCATCTTCGAGGCTCCTATGGTCATCGCCTTCTTGCGTACGGCTTCCCAATCCTCTTCCTGGCCGACATTGGCTAAGAAACATACAACTTCGTATCCCTGCTCTAGGAGCCACTTGAGGATACAGGACGTATCGAGGCCACCAGAATATGCGAGACAGACTTTTCCTTTCGAAGGCATGCTGGAAACGGCGGATAGTACCTAGGGATGTGTCGTTAAAGCTCAATCACGTGGTTCAGATGGCCAAAAAGATGTCTTGATACACACAGCAGGGGATTTTTCTTTCAATGCAAGCAGTCGACGGGTTCAAAAGTCTGGGTAGTGTACTCATGGAGCTCCCCCCAAGTTTTTTGTGGGCTGACAAAAACCTTTTATCCTGTGCTATCCGAACTCGGACCCCAGCAAACTGCACAAACTTTTTATTACCT
>Ga0307515_10018676_pt1 | contig 12523 bp, 2 predicted proteins | sample 17_EM_MG_FD_194513 | JGI IMG/M metagenome (GOLD analysis project Ga0307515, IMG submission 194513) | Populus trichocarpa ectomycorrhiza microbial communities from riparian zone in the Pacific Northwest, United States - 17_EM | ecosystem: Host-associated > Plants > Roots > Unclassified | place... | reverse complement strand
GAGCTTCGTATAGAGCTTTATATAGAGCTTCGTATAGAGCTTTATATAGAGCTTCGTGTAGAGCTTTATATAGAGCTTCGTATAGAGCTTCGTATAAAGCTTTGCGTAGAGTTTTATATAGAGCTTCGTGCAGAGCTTTATATGGAGCTTTATGCAAAGCTTTATATAGAGCTTCGTATAGAGCTTTATATAGAGCTTCGTGCAAAGCTTTATGCGGAGCTTCGTGCAGAGCTGGCTTAAGTCGCGATTTTAGCAATTTGCGGTAATTTGCAGCAATTCGCACAGGCTACTTATAAGTAGCTGCGTATTTGTAGCAATTTGTATAGGCTACTTATAAGTAGCTGCGTGTTTATAGCAAATTGCTGCGAATTGCCGCAAATTGCGACTTACGTAGGTTTTGCAGACCCGATTTTCGCTTGCAACAACGTGCCTAAAAAATTTTTTCCTGATGTAAGCTATTATAAGAAAATACTTTAAGAAGTTAGTATTATTATAAGAGATAAGGTAGGGATCCTATTACTTATAAACGTGTTAAGAAAAGATAATAAGGCAGTAATAGAAGTGTAGCTAGAGATATAGAAGCTAAAAGGCGAAATATAATAAAAACAGCCTATTTAAGAACGAGATGAATGGTATTGTTAATAAAAGGATAAGTAAAAGATGATAACTTATAAATAAAAAGAAATTAAAATAAAAGACGTTATTATTAAAACCTATTTTAGGTAAATAGGGATAGTAGTTAGTTAACGCGTTATACCAGACAACCTCCAAATCTATTTATAATAAATTCCTAAAATTAGAGAGGTAAATCCCACCAAATTTTTATTACTATTATTAAAATCCTATTACGAAAGTACTATAAGGAGCTAGGGTGGGAGAAAAGTAGAAAAATAAAAGATAAAGTAAAGTTCCGCGCTAGTAAAGAGCTAGTAATAAGCCGTATTATAAAGTACCTTTCCACTAAGGGTTTCCCTAATAGTTTTAGCTGGAACTCTATAAAGGCTTAATAGAGGCGAAGTCTTAGAGGACTAAAACCCTAAAAGGGGAGATAATTATAACGGAACTCCCTAGGAGGTACATATTCGATAAAATAGTAGGAGGTTTTATCTATATTCTAGAAGACACAGTTAGACAGGTTAGGGGTAAAAGGTTTTACTAGCGTTTTAGAAGGAATATATAGGAAGCTAGTTCCCCTCTAGAGAAGAACTAGCAATTAGTCTCTAAATAGAAGTGGTTAAAAGTATTTATCCTTTAATATATAAAAACTCATTCTACCTTCTACTTACCTTTAACGTACCTTTAACTTACCTTCTACTTACTAGTGACACTGTTAATTAGATAATTATACGTTTTGGTTAAGCTAGCCTCTTACAGGCGATTAAAACACTCTTTCCTAAGGGACTAAGTCTTAGAGCAGTGACCTAATGGTATTTTTCCTCCCGTTAATATAGTACGGGCGTGCTACCTAGAGGGGTACATGCTGTATTACCTCTTACGTCTCCTATAAGGGATCTTTTAGCAGCTGCCAGGGCCAGCCTTCGGCTAGGCCTTAGCACCTCCTTATAAGCTCCCTTGGGCCTATAGCCCTCTTATCCTCCTTATTAGTTCGTCTCTCTCTCTCTCTCTCTCTGTACTAGGGTATTGTTATACCTACTCTTTACCATATCGTCCTCTTCCATTAACTCTTTTAGGACTTATACTCGGCTTGCCTGCTTCCTACTATATACCTAAGTAATATACCTTACATCTCCCTTAGGGTTTTTTATATCTAACTTGGCGGTATTTATCTATATAGACCTTAATTAGGACCGTATTAGACATTAAATAAAATCAAATAATATAGAGTATATATTCTATATACCTAATAGTATTATTGTCATATAAAGCGTATTATATAAACATTATAAAGTCTAAAACTACTTAAGTATATAGTATTACTCCTATATATTCCTTTAATATATAGAGTGTTAATACCACTATAAGCTATTGCATTATATCCTTCTAAAGATAGCCTATCTATTAACTAACTAATATAAACTCTTTAAATTGTTTTATACCAACAAATTCTAGCAATTAACTAAATTATTTATTTAGTATTGCGTTAATATAGTCTTCGGTTAAACCCTACCACTTTAGTTACCCTTTTAATCGCTATAGTTCATATTATTAAGTAAGAGATTCTTAGTCTAGTTAATTAAATTAGTTACTACCCCTTTTATAAGCCGATATAGTATATTAGGAGTTATATATTTATTTATTTATTTACTAAGTAATGCTTCTAAGTAAAGTTTTATTATAGATAAACCTAAGTATTGTTTAATTGTTTAATATTCCTTCTAGATTAGGGCTCTATTTATTATCTTATACTTATATAATCGCGGAACTTCTATTTAGCCTAGAGATTTCCTTACTAGCTAGGCAGTATCTAGTATATAGTGCATTATTAAAGATTCTTTACACCTATAATTATGTTACGGGACTGCCCGCGACACGCGCTACGCTAAACGCGTAGCTTTCCTTTCCTTGTTTAATATCGCTTAGCAGATAGTTTATCCGCCCCGATTGCCCCTATATAGCTTTAGCCGCAGTTACATTTCTGTTAAGGTCTCCAGCAATCCTCTTAAGTCTCCACGACAGCCGTACGTAGCTATTAATTCTTTAAATCTGATGCTTGTTTATCTAGCGTTCGCATATAATATATCGTCTTCGTAATAAATTACAACTTACTCCTTATAGTCTACTATTATTAATAAGATAATAGGGTAATATCCCTTAACCCGCTGATTTAGGTCCTATAGTTATTAATAAGGGACTAGCCAATTAGAGAACCCGGTTTAGTGTAAGTGCTTAGTTAAATCTAGTAGCGAATTCTCTAAGGACACCAACGGGTTAAGGGATACTCTTATCTTTCCATCTATATAGGCAATATAAATACTAGTCTTTAAATTTATTTCCAGCGCTTAAAATGCTATTAGTTAGTAATATATAAGTAGGTAGCTTAAAGTACTTATAGGACAATATAAGTTCTATTGCAATATAATATACTTCTAATTTAACCTACCCTTTTATAATAGGAATAAACCTAAGTAATACTATACTTAGGCGTTTTTATATATAGCGAGTATGGCTATTTAAGTTAAATACTAGAGCGTATACTGGATATATTATTATTTTACCTTATTTAGATAGTAAGGTCTTATTAGTCGCAATAACTAGCAGTACTATAGTAGCGCTAGGCAGAAGCTAGTCCTACTAGTGCTACTAATAGTTGCTGGTATAAACTTCCATATATACCTATAAATTAATGTTATTAAATAGCTGGACTAGGGCGTATATAAGATTTAGGGCGAATAGTTAGTGGCTTAGTAAGGACTATAGTACCTATATAATACTTCTATACTAAATATAATATTTAGTATATTTTATTAAATCCTTTCCTTTACTAATATGCTATATATACCCTTCCTATTTCTTAAGCACAATACCCTAGTTTAATTAATTATATCTCTAAAACAAGTCACTTAAGTTATTTATAGATATCTAATTTTATAGTAGCGGGGCAAGCTAGAGGTCTTATAGAAATTAATTAATAGCCCCTATAACACTTTTTCTTAAATAAAGAATAGGGCAAGTATATACTCTACTTTACTTTAAAATAGATAGAATTTAGTTCTATTGTTATTAGGTAGATTAAGGTATTACTAATACAGCTACGTCTTATACTAGTTTACTAGCATATCTCCTAGTAACCTCTATATAGCCTTCTATCCTAATAAATATTATAGTTAATAATAATCCACTTTCTTATAGAAGGGGATTTAGTTAATCAATAGAGGTCTTTACAGTAGATACCTTACAGTATATAGCCTAGTCGTTTAATAGTAGGGTAGATATCCTATTAGTAGTAATAATTGCTATGTTATTATTGCGCAATATAAAGCCCTTGTCTCTAGAAGATATCTATTAGTTATAGTTAGTAATTTCCAGTATATTATCAGATCAATTATTAGCAGTTTAATGGTTAAATTAGACAGGTTCGTTTTTATCCCTATATTTACGCCTTTTTTTAGGGGCTACTTTGCCTTTAGATTTTATCCTTATATATATATTTTATTTCGTAGCATTCCGCGCCGCTAGTAGAACATAAAATTATACAGTATTAGCTATATATTCTACTTATAAAGTATACGGTAAATAATAGATAACTATTGCGGATTTAGCTATACTATTTAGAACTATTTAATACTATCTAAATCTACTCTATCTTCTATATCTCTATTTTATATCCTACTATACTAGCTTCTAAACCCTTACTAAACTAATACTCTACTCCCCTACTCCTTATTATTATAGATTTAAAAAACTTATAAAAAAAACTCTAAATATAACCGCCACTATTACTATTTTTAATATTTAGTAAAATAGGCTAACTATAACGAAATAACTTGGGAATTTATTAAATCTATTAGCTAGATAACCGCAGTTAAAGCATTTTACGCCCAATACCTAAACTATTTTAAACTACCTAAATAAATATATATACCTCTTTATGGAAGCTTAGACTTTAAAAGGGGGGTATTATTATAAGACTTACTTATAATACTCTTTCTACTATTTCTACTTATTCTACCTATTTGGCTACTTCCTACCGTCTTAACTAATAAAGGTTACCTACTAGTGTGGTGGGGTAAAATGGACCACTGCTTAGTGCCTTGGCATTTTCCTGTATATATCAAGCCTTCGGCTTCTCTCCTTCTCTCTATGACGACCTACTGGAATACATTCTTTCCTTTCTTCTTACTGACTGCTTTCCTACTAATTGATTACGACTGACCAATCGACTGACCAACTGACCGACCGACCGACCGACCGACAGACAGACGGCACTGTGACTTTCCTATCTGAGAGTGGTCGTACCCTCCCACACTAATAACTTTAGGGAACTTTAATCGCCGGGTAAAGTTATCTAACTAGCTAATTTAATTGCTATTAAGCTATAAATATTTTATAACGGGACTAGCCTAGTTATAGTAGGAATGTCTTAGTAAAACACTTAATAAATAAATTCCAACGCATTAACCAAATTCTGTTAAATTTTACCAAAGTTTATTAAAGACCGCGTGCGTATATACGTATATATTAACTACTAAGACCCCTAACTATTTAATTATATAATTCTTTCGTTATTCCTTTCTCTTCTTTATATAACGTCTTATACTCTATAAAAGCTATATACCCTTAGATTTAGATAGAATATATATTATTCCTTTAAATCTTCCTTAAAGCCTTTCCGCGCCCTTATATTACGTTACATTAAAATAACTATTATTAAAATAGTAAATAAACCTAAATCCCTTTTAATAACCACGAGTATTATATCCCTAATTAGGGAATAGTTAACTATAATATAACAGTCCTTTATAGATGCCTTAGCTTAGCAGCGGGCTATATTAGAAGCTTAATATTAGCAATTAATAGAAGCACTCCGCGAAGAACTCCGTAACGCTAAGGTACTTATATTAGAGACCCTAATAGCAATACCCCTAAATAAAATTAAAATAACCGTATCTAAACCCGGCCTATTAAATGCGAATACTAAACTAGTAATAGTAGCTTAACCTATATACGTAATAAACCTAATACCTATTATAAAATTTAAAAAGCTCCCTAATCCTCTAATATTTAATAGAAATTAAAATAACCTATATCCCTTTATAACTAAGCTCCATCTTAAACTTTTAACAAACTATAACTAATACCCTATTAAAGCTAGCAAGGTTAGCTATAGAATATCTTATTTAAGTATAGACGCTATACAAACTATAGATCTATTTTCTTTTGTAATAGCACCTTTATTAATTTTAAAATCTTTATCTCTCTACTAGAATAAACGTATAATAACGCCAGCCGTAAATATATAGCTATTACTAAACTTAAAAACCTATAATAACGGAACCGAGACTTTACTAGCTTCTTTTTAAAAAATTTAGGCCTTATTAGCGAGCTAGATTAGAATAAAGCCGCTAGAGTCGCTGCTCTTTAATAAGCTATTTTGGATAAGATTAGAGCCTAATTAGTAGGTAAAAAATTGCTAAAAGACCTATCCGAATTTGCTATAATATATTAACAAATTAATAAGGACCTTTAATATAATAAACAGACTTGTTCTCTAAAGCTAACTATACCTTATATTTAAAACTCCACGAAACCGGTATATACCCTAAAGCGCGATCCGTCTCCGAGACCTAAAAGCCCTACGTACAACCCTATAAACCTTAATGCTACGTTAGGAAAAAATTTACCAGCATCTGATTTTACTTTTCTGCTATTTTAGCATTTTCTAGCATTTCTAGCATTTTCTAGCATTTAGCTACTAAATGCTAGAAAATGCTAGAAAATGCTAAAATGGTAGAAAAGTAAAATTAGATGCTGGTAAATTTTTTCCTAACGCAGAGGCTCCGCACGAAGTTCTGCACAAAGTTCTGCACGAAGTTCCGCACAAAGTTCCGCACGAAGCTCTACACAAAGCTCTACACGAAGCTCTACACGAAGCTCTGCACGAAGCTCTACACGAAGCCCTATGTACAGAGGCTCTGCACGAGGCTCTGCGCGAAGCGAAGCTCTGCGTACGGAGGATCTGCATCGGGTCCCCGCTGTATTCTCGATAGCCTCTACACGTGCCTCTGCCAAGTATACCCCTATATAGCCACCTTATTTTTTACCCATCCTTCCTTCCTTACATCCTCCCTACCTAGGAAGGCACTAGAACGGCAGCCAGCAGAGGACTGTCGCCAGAACCAGACGACCGTCGCCAGAACCAGACGACCACCGTTCGAATGTACAGCCAGCGAACGGCCGTAGAGAACGATTCGAATCAATACAATCAATCGATCAATCGAATTAGGCAGAGCCTTTGATCGGGCCGGCCCTTCCCCCAAATTACAGACAGGTAGGCATAGACAGGTAGGCACAGACGGTAGGCATAGACAGGTAGGTACAGACAGGTAGGCACAGACGGTAGGCATAGACGGTAGTCATAGACAGGTAGGCATAGGCAGGTATCGGAGGTCCGGGTTAGGCTTAGCATAACCTTAGGTTACGCACGACCCCTTAAGGTCCGCGACATATTATCTAAATATCACCCCCCCCTTTTAGTAGTGGCCCCTACTTTTCGGACGCGTTTTTAAGGCCTAAGTTAGTACTAGGTTAGTATAAAGGACCTTATCGCGCGCCTTTAACCTTATCGTCGCCTTAACAATTTATTTTTTAACCCTCTTCCTATTCTCGTGCCCGCGCTAGCTCCTAGCTTGCGTAGGGCTTCTAGTTTTATATAGAACGGCCTACTATAGTTCTAATTCTATAATATAGAGCTCTCTTCTTCTCCTCTATTAATATTTACGCGTTTAGTGGCTTTATTTACCTATACCCACGCCACGCTTACGCGTCTTCCCCCTAACCTCTTATAAAGATAGAGTCTTTTAAAAATCTTCTTACCCTACAATCTACTTTGTAGTTAAAGGAAGCCCCTATAGCCTTTTCCTTTCCCTTCTCCTATAGCCTCTAAAACAAATTTAAGGCCCAGACGGTATAGCTATATAATATTTATAAGGCCTAGCGCTTAAAGAATACTATAAGGGCGTACAAGCTAAAGTAGAAAAAGTAGAAAGACTAGTATATAAGACTAAAAGGTAATATAGACGGCGCCTAAGTAACAGAAGATAAGCTTTACCTATTTTTAGAGCAGTAAGTTGTTAACTAAAAATTATAGGCTGCTAGCTATTAAAAATAGAAGTTAAAATAGAAAGAAATATAGAAAGATAGTAAGCGGGTAAAGAAGAGGTAGAAAACGGTTAAGTAGGTAGGGTAGCTAGAGGGGAAGTTAGCTATAGGGGCAGCTATAGGTATAGGGGAGAAGGCTATAAAGGAGGAAGGGAAGATATAGGATAAGGAGGCCCTAGACGCCCTATTTAATAAAATAGTTTAATACTTAGTTATAAATAGCTACGTCTCCACTATTATAGAGCTTTACGCGTAGTAGTTAGAAGGTAAAACCTTATAGCCGCTATAGGGGGTAAAGCTCTTAGTAGTACTGGATAGCGTCTACTATAATAAGGACCGGATTTAACACGTTAACTTTATTAATTAAGGCCTATTTATAATTACTAGCGGCTATAATATTAAAGGGCTTAAAAAGGTAATTACTTAGTGCTAGGAGACGGGGTCTAAGATACTAGGTTTAGTTAAGTCTTACCTTTAAACTATAGCCGAGTATTTATTAGGTTTGTATATACTTTACCTAGTTTATACGGCTGCTATTTTCTAACCCGTTCCTTAGGCCATACTACTATTACTTATAGTAAAAGTAAATAAGATATTTAGCTTACTAACCTTATTTTTATTAAACTAGAGAATAAAGGGCCTAAACTGGATAAGTTAGCGCCGTATATAATTATATTAATAATATAAGGGAAGCAGAATTAGTACGGCAAGGTTAAGTATATAGGCTATATACGGAACACTAACCCTATCCTCTACCCCCTCTCTATAGTAGCCTTTTACTTCTTTAACTACTAGGGTAAAGATAGCGCTAAAAGCTTTCTATCCTTTTAATAACTAGAGGATTACTATAACTTATACGTCTTCCCTAGCAGTATTAAAGTACTATAATAGCCGCTAAGCTATTATACGCAGTTTAAATAAAATAAAAAGATATTTTAGGGGGTAGAAATTTACTTAAAGAAGAAAACCTATAGCGCCTATAAGCAGAGCATCTGGTATACCGAGTTTAGCGGCGTTAAGGAAACCTAAATTAAATAGGCTAGATGCTGGAATATAGACGTAATAATAGGAGCCTACCTTAGCTACCTACCCTATACGTTTATATAGTTAATTACCGGCTTCCTAAAGGAAGGAAAGGGCTACTTTCTCCCCTACGCATAGGAGGTGCTAAAGGAGGCTCTTTATTTAAAGATATGGCCTAAGACTAACGTTTAGCTAAAACGCATAAAGGCCTACTACCTAGGTAGGGCCGATAATAAAGTTATATAGCTTAACCTTACGGGCTTAGGATTTATACGCCTCCTCTATACATGTTATAGACGCTTTAAGTACAATATTACAACTACTAGGAGAGGAGTTAGAAGAAGCTAGTTAGTTAATTTAAGCACGGTCTAGAATGGAGCCGATAGAGCTATATAACATGGAATGGTAACCGAGGTTATATGACGTTATACGCAGTATACGCAGTGTATGAAGGGAATGTACGTACAATACGTATAATACGTATATTACGTATAAGAAGGATTTTATAGGAGTACGGTTGTGTATTTAAGAACCCTTAGTCCCTACCTAGATAGTTCCTTCCTTATAGTGATTCTCAGAATATAATTAGAGTTAGTTTATTAGGCAACCACTCCACCAGTTATTATTACGTTGTTAACTTTAATTTACATCACCTATATACCTAGCCTAATAATAAGCCTATCGTAGTACCTGCTATAAGGTTCCGTTATATAATTACTACCTAGTTACAGTATTAAATACAGAAAGTTAAACAACATACCACCAAAAGCGGCCACCACAACGCCATTAACGGCGGCAACTACTTTAAGGTTAGGAGGCAATACTAGTATAGCAGATACTGACTTACAGTAACCTATAACGGTTAAACAACTACAAAAGATAGTTAACTAATTAACGACTAACAATGCGGCGCTGGAAGAAAGGGTTAATAGGATAGAAGCAGTAAAGATTAAGTTACTATTAATTGAGAGATACTTAGGAGAGAGATTAAAGCTTAAAGGATTTCTTACGTAAATGCACTTTAAAGTCACATAAGAAGGGGTAAAGCTACTAACACCTATGGATCGAATAGCCTATGCGGGACTATTCCTATTAGGAAGAGCACTTAAGTGGTTTAAGCCTTACCTTATAGAAATATAGGTAAATAGAATAATAACCACCAATTAAGAGGTGCGGTTTATATTCTTAAGCTAGGAAGGATTTATAGAGCGACTTATATAAATATTTAGAGACCTAAAGGCAGTAACTACGGCGGAAAGAAAACTCTAAGACATTACGTAATAAACCTTAGCAATTAAGTACACAATACAGTTCCAGACGTTAGCTATATAAGTTAAGTAGAATAATAAGGTGCTTATAGTATAGTATAAATAAGAACTTAAGGCTAAAGTCCAGAACGCGATTATTCTAAGAGAAGATGCGAATACCCTACGGGAGTTAATAGATTAAGCGATTAAGATTAACAATTAGATCTACTAAAGGGAATAGGCTAAAAGAGGTTAAGATAGAGTTCTATAGTTATATAAGGCACAAAGTACGTAATAACTAAAGCTAAGTTAAAAACTATAGTATGGTACAGAACTAATAGACTTAAGTAGTACTAAAGAAGCCTATAAGAGATGGAGTAAGAAACTATAGAAACTTAGAGGTTAAAAATCTAGTAATTATAGGACCAAGGAGTAGAGGCTAAACTAAGGATCTTAATAGCAGAAGATATTTAGGCGGACTCTATAGCAAAGCTAGTAATTTAAGGACGGAGCTTATATAAATTGCGGGAAATAAGGTTATTTCGTAAGGGAATATAAAGATGGTTAGAGTTACTATATAATAAAGGGAACTAGACTAGCAGTAGAAGACACATATATATAAAGGGATAATAGTATACTGCAAGGAACAAAAGAGTGTTTAATTAAAAGCTTTGTGTTTTATTATAATAACGCATACCAAATTTATAAAGACGCTAAGTATAGCGTAAGCTATTAGCTATAAGAGCCAAAATCCTTAAAATACAGGGGAACTAATAAACTATTACGCAGATCGGATATTAAAGACGACGAGTTTAATATAGGCAAAATATTTACAGATAATAAGGTAATAAAGGTAGTTTACTAAAAATGTGTAAACCTTAAAGAAGTTATATTAGAAGTAGAGACTAAAACCGCTATAAAGTAAGGTTTAGTAACGGGCATTATAACACCGTTGGATACGGTATATATCGCTTTATAAGATAAAAGGAAGAGTATTTTATAAAGATTAAGCAAGCAGACAACTATTAGTGCTAATTTATTACTTAATAAAGGTAAAAGGCTAAAGGCTTAAGATTTTTAAGACGAGATAAGAGATAACTAAAATTCTTAAGATAAGATAAGGTATACCTAAGGACCTATAACGGACAGAAACCAATAGAGTAGGGCAACGGCTTAGTTTAAAAACATATAAATAAGCTCGGGACAGAGTTTCCCATAGGCATAAGACTCTTAAAACGAGATAAGTAAGATTTAAGACTCTTAAGATGAGATAAGAACACCTAAGCCTAGTTGGACTAAAGTAGGAGTAAAGCTTAAGATAGAAGCCAGCTTAGGATTAAGAATCCTATAGAACTAAGATTTTAAGACATAAATAAGGACTATTAACGAGATTAAGAAGTAAGAAGACTTTAAGGATCTACTTATAAGACGCAAAAGGAAAGAAACTATAGAGGAATTTAGAGTAAGGATAACCTTATAGTAAGATCAGAAACTAAATAAGAGATCTAGTATACCAGGTTATATAAGAGATAGAGCACCTATATAAAGGATTATTAATAGGCCTAGAGTAGGCATACTAAGAGCTAAGTGGCTTACTAAACTAGAATAAGAAGAGGATTTAGGGATTTTAACTAGGTTTAAGGAACGATACATAAAAGGCTATTACGATGTAGTAATAAGAAGATACTTCCTTATAGACGAGCCATATATACTCTAGTAGCTATACTAAAGATGGTATAGACAAAGGCATAATAATAAGTAAGAAGATTTCTATATATGGTTAGATAAGAAAGTTATTTAAAACTACCTAATTATAGAAAAAGCTATAAGTCACATTAAAGGAGCCTTAATTATAACGTTAAAAGATCTAAAGGAGTAATTAGGGGACTAGAGAAGTAAGAGGCAAATCTTAGTACCTGCGAATGAAGTTATAACGCTTAGATTAACTTAGGAGAGGTTTAAACTTAAGGATAAAGACGAGCTAAGAGTTAACCTAAGACACTAAGTATATTATACATTGGTATAAATTACGTGCGTGGATAATGCGTATAATATATATAAAGCACCTAAGGATAAAAACCGGAAGTACCTAGTAAGGATATATTAGGCACTAAATAAGGCAAAATATTAAAATGTTAAATATATATATAGTTGGCATCTAGCAGAAGTATAAAGCTAAGGGGACTTAATACTTTAACTAGGAAGATTCCTTACGGAAAAATGCCTAGATAGATAATAGTGGTGGAAATGCCTAGAGAATATGTATCTATAGTATATTAAAGATAAAAAGCAAACTAAGTATTAGCTAAAGGTGGATTAAGTATAAATAGGATTAAGCAGCTAATAGTTAGGAAAAGTAGAGGCCTATAGAACTAGAGGGAACTAGTAGTAAAGCCTTAGACCCTTAAAGGAATTTAAGGATAATACCTAAACCTATAAGTTAAGTGGTAAGATTAACAGTTTAAAGTATTAAT
>Ga0307515_10018675_pt1 | contig 12524 bp, 15 predicted proteins | sample 17_EM_MG_FD_194513 | JGI IMG/M metagenome (GOLD analysis project Ga0307515, IMG submission 194513) | Populus trichocarpa ectomycorrhiza microbial communities from riparian zone in the Pacific Northwest, United States - 17_EM | ecosystem: Host-associated > Plants > Roots > Unclassified | place... | reverse complement strand
ACAGTCTAGTCTAAGGCTTCAGGAGGAGAAGCTAGAGTTTGATTACAATAGCAATGATTGGACAAATTGCCGACATGTTTTGCGAGGCATTGAAGCATCAACTCCGGTCGACATCAACCTTCAACGCCGCCACAATGGCTTCGAAATTGACTCCGTTCGTCTTCAGGAGTGGCCCCAGAGCTTTGCGGCAGCTACAGAGAACTCAATGGCGGTCGTTCGCTGCCTCAGCGCAAACGCGAAGCGACTCGCTCATGGTTGTAAGTAATCTGCCTTCTTGGCGTGCGCTCCGCGGTCGAAGTCATTCACTAACGTATCGATCAGCATAGGGACACACCAGTCAACAATCCTTCCATTCCGTTTAAGTTCACGCCGCAGAATGAGGAGCTCATCAAAGAGATCATTAGCCGATACCCAAGCCAGTACAAGAAAGCCGCAGTGATGCCACTTCTAGACCTTGGCCAGCGACAGCATGGCTTCACTAGCATCAGCGTAATGAATGAGGTAGCAAGGATACTCGAGATGCCACCTATGCGAGTTTACGAGGTGGCAACCTTCTATACCATGTATAACCGGAATCCGGTCGGCCGATTCCATGTACAATGCTGCACAACAGTATGATACTTATCTCTTTGGCGTGCGACACTACCTACCGCCATAGATACTGAGACATTTTATAGACACCTTGCATGCTCCAAGATAGCGACTCAATTATGAAGGCGATCCAAGACCATCTTGGCATTCACCACGGAGAGACTACCAAGGACGGGCTGTTCACGTTTACTGAAGTCGAGTGCCTAGGTGCCTGCGCAAATGCGCCAATGGTGCAGATCAACGATGACTACTATGAGGACCTGACATATAACACAACGGTGTCGCTACTAAAAGCTTTCCAGCATGCTGCCAAAGTTACCGGGGTTAGCGGAGGCGACACTGGATTAGGCGGCGAGGCTAGGAAGGGCGCTGTAACTAGTGGGGACAGAAATATCAAGAGCGGGAATGAGATTAATGAACAAGGAAGGGCGTATGAGGTTGGAGGGGCCAAGATTCCAACACCTGGTCCTTTGAGTGGAAGGAAGAGCTGCGAACCAGCATCCGGCTTAACTTCTTTAACAAGCGAACCTTGGGGTAACGAGACTTTGAGGAAGGATGGAGCTCTGTAATTGAGTCTGTATATATTGGTATGTACAGTATTTTTCAATTGAGTCATGAAAACTTGGCGCTAGAGTATCTCGTGGTGTAGATAGCAGGGAATAGAAGTTAACATGTTCTCGCAGCCACCCAAATTTTACATAAATTTTGACACCATGTGTCTACGCGACTTTTGTGATTTGTGTGATATAAAATGACACTATGTGAAGGCATGAGGCTGTTCCTGTGATGTGTTGTACGGATGGCACAGTGAAAATCTCGCATTGCACAATACGTTTTTGACTCTTGCCTATCTAGTTAACCTCGAGAACATTTAAACTTGACTGTTTTACTAAACCAAAGGGGTTAATCCATTTTTTTGCAAGCGGGGCCTACAAAGTACCCAACATATGCGAACTACGTCAAGACCGTGACACCGGCTTATTTGCGCCATTGCACTTCCAAAGGACGAGAGGCCAGAAATGACCCTAATGGCTAATTCTCTGTCACTGCCATAGAGTGATATAGTAGTATTACAAGTTTGCAACATGCGAGCTAACTCCATAGGATTGTATTGCGTTTTCCAGGCTGAAAATGCAGGTCCATATTGGCACTCATCGGTCTCCATCTCTTTGATACCTGGGAAGCCAAGAAAGTAGAGACAAGGAAAGCCTTTGCCTCTAGGAAATCCAAATACGTCTGCTCTACCCTCAATATATCGCAGACTCAAATCAGGATCCTACTTGAAAGAAACTTACATCCGATCATCGGGCGGATGGCGATCGTGCCCCGACAGTCGGAGGAAGGAGACTTGCCTTGCCACCTCAAGACCGCTTTAGTACCATTCATGCTTTGGAAGAAGCATAATCAACGCCACGCTCTGGTTGGGAGCTGCTATTTCATGGCTTTGAGGATGAGGCACAAGGAACTCTAGACTGGCAAATAATTGTCTCGGATGAAACTCCTGCATAACATTTTAGAATCATCACAAACGAAGTTTTTGCCCGGGATATTCCAACACATGTTTCCATATCGAGACGGGAGAGGTATTCTGAGAAACTTGGAGGAAGGTATCGCTCCTGCACTATCCCCAGGTTCACGTGACTCCCGCCTCTTCACGGCAGCCTCGGTCGATCTGGGTTCATCGTTAGCTGCAACCCTCTTCTTTACCACCCCAACCACAAACTCCTCTCTATTCTCTACCCCCTCTCCACCGCTATTATGTCAGACTTTGAGCCTTCTATCGGAGAGCCACTCTTCAGAGCCTCGAAGCGTCGGAAAGTTTTGCGAAGACGACTTAACGACGACAACGGCGCGCCATCGGTGAATTCTCAAAACCAATCAAGGCCGCTCACAACATCCTCATCAACTGCAGCATCGCCGTACCCACCTTTAGAAACTGCGGCGCTGGTAGAGCTTGAAGAGCATGTCCTTCCAATGGCAGAAATTCTACGCCGCCGCAAGCTAGCTAAAGCGCGACGAGCGGGCATTGAGTTCTCTAATTCCTCACAGAACACACACAGCAATTCCACACCTCAGCAGGCTTCCGATACGCTCGTATCTATAGATGATGGTCGCTCTGCTGTCGGGGCTGCGGTAAATCGCTTTGCACCTCAGACGGGAAAGGTGGCGGATGTGCTAGACAAACACATGTGAGTGCTTCCCTTCTTCTTGTTCTCCTTAAATGCGCGATTCTGAGGCAGCGACTAATGTATTAAGGATTGAATATATAGATTCCAAGATGACTGAACTTCGTCAGACGCAGTCAAGCTTTATTGCTCCTAGATCCTCAGCCACACAATTCGCAGAGGCTCGTTCGGCCAGCGCGAGTGTTGCCAACGATGCGCACAGGGAGAGGCAGCCTGCTGGTCTGGGGAAGTTGCAGGAAATTGATCTTGGGCCGGATGCGACGGCGCAGAATATTGCGCGGACGGAGGCTGCGACTAAGAGGCTGGGGAACGGGACAGCCGCGATGGATGAAGAGGAATCTGCGCGCGAAGGGAAGGTTAGGCTTGGGAAAGACGGGAAACCATGGAAGGGACGGAAAAGACGAAACAGTGAGGATGTCAAAAGAGATATGCTTGTGGAAGAAGTACTGCGAGAGAGCAGATGTGAGTTCATTAATTGCCTCCATGTCTATAGTCACGACTTGACCACGACGCTGATATTTTAGCAGTGGAAATCTACGACGAGCCTGAGGCATCGGGCGATGCGGATGGTGATCAGGCTGCCGATGATATTATCGCTGAACAATTCCGGCGCGAATTCATGGACGCAATCACATCTCGAAATATTAGACGAACGGCCCCTGCACCACCTGGGGCTGTGAAAGGCGTCAAGAGCGAGGACAGACCCAAAGGACCGAAGTTGGGTGGAAGTAGGAGCGCAAGAGCTGCAATGCGCGCACTAGAAGAGAAAGCTGCGAAAAAAAGGTAACAAGTTTAACGCGGATGTACGATAGGGCTATTAGTACTTAGCAAGTATTAAACCCAGATACACATCAATAAACATATTACCTCGAATAGGCCTTACAATTCGCGAACACCGCCGAAGAAGCAGGGGTCTTTCCCATGCTAAAGCACGTCTTGGCTAGCGTAATCGTCGTTCTAAACTTCTTGGCACCTTCTCTAATAGGGTAGGGGCCTATTAGTATCCCTTGGTCTTTAATGTGTAAGACAGTTATGCCTATTATTAGAAAGAAGCACATTTAATATAATTGAAAGTTATGATTGCTACTTTACACATCCTTCTCAACACTACGACCCGCCCAGCTCGCCGAGATAACCCAAGCGTCTTTGTCCACCGGGGGTATCTCTCCACCCCCAATCCCAAGGAATTATGAGTGGAGGGGAACTTCTTGGCTCCTAGGCTGACGTCTTTAGAAGAATCCCGCCCTTGGCATTCACTAGATATATTCCAGAGCATCCCCCGCTGTCCATGTAGGCCTTGTTTGTTTTCAAGTGTCGCAATCCAAGAGCTTCTTGCGGTATCCTACATATTTACGAGCTATTCTCTCTAGCTCAGGTCTAAGACTATAAACATCCTCCTCAAATAAATCCTTTAGAATGGCGCAAGTAAATCCTGTCTTTCCTCGCGCAGAAGAAGATAACGTAGTCTACGTCGCCGCACCTTCCATCGGACATGAAATTGGCATCATGGTCGCTGGGATTCTTTCTATGCTCTTTGGTACTTCCTGCATCTCAATCTCTTCTGATCTCGTTTCCTTCGCATCCTTGATCCTGATAATACTGACGACGCGAGTTACTAGCCAGTCTGCTCTTCTGGGTTTGGTGGACGTTCAAGTTGAAAGCTGACGTACAGAAGGAACGAGCACGGATCGAGGATTTGCGGCGTAGAGGGCTGTGGAACGAGAGTATGATTCAGAGGCAAAACGAGGGGACAGGCAAGGAGAAAACCATCGAGCAGTAAATACGGCCCAAAAAGAGGCGCGTCGCAAAATAGCAGTCGCAGCGGGTTTTAGCTAGCTCTCGCTACGGACGTTTTTATAACGCTTACCAATTTCGAGTTTATTACGTCTCAACCTATTTACATTTGTGATTTCGCTTTTCCGAGACTGCGTCCCTGGTGAGCTTGTATTACACTCTCCTCTTGAAACGCCGCGCTTCCCTTCTCTCACCAAGTAGGTATAGTATCAACTTAATCCAATGAAACCCGCTATACAACAATGGCGACGGCCTGAATGCACTGCAATCTTCCATATATACATAGAGCTAAAGCCGGGTCCATTATACGATCCCATAAACTCTTTTGGCAATAAAAAAGCATCCGAACCCGAACACTAACAGTCCAGCCGCGATACACCAAAACCACCAAAGGGTTTCAATATCTTGGCCCGGCACAAGGACGTTCATGCCCCACATGCCGGTTACGATATTCATTGGTAGAACAATGGTGCCCAATACGGTGAGTTTACCTAGGATGTCTGAAGTTTTTTCCTGGCGCTCGTTCATACGAATGTTAATTTGTGCGAGGTAATTGGAGTGGGCGCGAGAGAGGAGGCTACCGTAACGGAGCTGTCAACATCGCTCTGCTTTTAGAACGATAACTACATAGAAACATAAACTTACTTTTCATAGTGACTCAAATTTGCTGTCATGGTCACGATATGGTCCTGAATATCCCCTAGGTATAAGCCAATCTCGCTCCTTGGGGCAACATCCCACTGTTCATTACACCTCTTCGCAAAGCCCTTGATTACATCGGCCTTGTTTCCTAAAAGCCGGTATAAACTCATCACCTTCTTCCTGCACTCCCCAACACGTCGAAGCATATCGGCTCCACTATCAGCAGGTTTGAAGTCATCCATTTCAGAAAGCTTCTCGTAATCGCCACTGTTGTTGTCTCGGGAGCCGATTTTGTTTCTGTTTTTAGATTTGCTCTTAGCTTCAGCGACTTCTTCAGGAGAATGCAAGCAAAGAATTGCATCATCAATGTCATCCACCTCCTCTTCGATACGCTGAATTAGGGGGGCGTAGACATCTGTGATATCGTCAATAATGGCGTAGGAGATCCAGTCGGAGCTGAGGATTAAGTAGTCGGTGAGTTGACGGATGCGACGACGGACATTTGCAGGATGAGGCGTCATTGAAAAATGAAACTATTAGCTCCTTGTCAGCTTTTCTGGCTGAAAGAAACGACGGAATGCATGAAATATACTAACGCTAATAACACCTTCCCGGAAAACAACAACATACATGTTGACAGGCGCCAGATAATCCTCATTATTAGTGTCTTGCTCGAAAGTCCTATAATTGACGAAATAATAGTTGCGGAACAATTCGACTTTCTCTCGCGCTTCCTGCATCATTATGTCTTCTGACGTAAGAGGATGGATTCCAAAAGCCTTGGAAATGACCCTCATTTCAGCTTCGGTAGGGGATAGGACGTCTAGCCAGAAGGATGGTCTGGGCCCATAGCGCTTTTGTTTTTGCTTCGGGGTATGAGACCGTGTTGGTGTGCTCGTACCTGTGTATTCGCCTGAGGAATTATGTTTGGTATCACTCAATCTAGAAGGCTGCCTTGTGTCTGCCCTCGAATGAACGTTGACAGAGGGCTGGCTACGATCTGCGCCAATATCACGTCCCTGAGGCGTCTGATCTTCGTCTTCGTCCTCGTCTGAGCTGTCATCTGAAAGCAAAGGTGGATCAGGGATGAACAGGGTCCTAAAGGTCTGGCCGGGTTGCACTAATTCCGATATTGTTTGGCTATGAATGGTGCTTTGGAACTCTTCGTTGAAGTACGTGAATCGATACGGCGCATCTTCTGCCTCGCGATGCCATATCCGCTTCTGCGGACGGAGACGACCACCCACCAGCAATGGCTCGTTGACTCTTCTCGCACGTATTCCCTCCATGGTCCGCTGCTCTTTTTCTTCCTGACTCCACTCTTCTAGGACTGATAGATCTGGCCATCTACGAGCTCTCCGCCGACGCGTCCGATAGTCTCCAGCCTCCGGCCGGTGCATATAATCCTCTTGGCCCAACTCTGACATTCCTTCCTGGGGGAAGCAGACATCATCTGCAGCATGAAGAGCTGTCATGCGCCTTCGGAGATCACCCTGAAGTTCTTTTGGAGATGGAGGTGTTGATGCCGGGTATTTGTTCTCCGCCACATCTTCGTCAATATCAATCAAAGCGTCGTGCGATTGCGCACTAGTAGATCTCTTATTTTCAGGAGATCTACCGCGACTGAGGTCGTTCGTAAGCATGACGTCGTCATAACCCAAGTCTGGACCTAATTGGGGGCTAGTTGGTACAGACGGAGGATTATTGATGTCGTAGTCACCAAGGCTATGTGTGGAGGGATGCGGGCCGTATCCAAGCTTCCGATCCCGGCTAGAAATTGATGATGGACTAGACCTCCGGATGGAACGTTCAAGAGTTTGACCGCTGCTCGATGGACCGCTGAAGCCTCCGTAGTCTGCACCTCGCGATGGGCTATCCCGATGTGATGTGGACATAAGTGGCGTGCGGTCATCAACGTCTCCGTCCTCGTTCTCGTCATCTGTTATCTGTTGCTGTCGGGAAAGTTTGGAGCGAGTTTGTGACCCTAGAACGAGGGCGGAGGGTTGAGTAGATCTATGAGGGGAATGCCGAGCAAAGGGCTGACTTGGACGACTAGTAAAGATGCCCGCCTGTACACTTTGACGTCGGGTTTGCAGAGGTCCCTGATCACTGTATTCATCAAGGGTTAGCTCTCTCCATTAAATTGGCGTGTTGCGCGGTACTCGGTAAGCTTACCGGTGGTCTAACAGAGCCTCGCTTTCCAAGCTTGTATCACTTCGATTATCACGCAGCCTGTAGAAAACCGGTCGCGCTGTCGTCTCAGCAGCAACACCTGCGAGGCTCGGCCTGCCTTCCGAAGTCATACCCCCACCTTCCATGGGCTCTGGTGGCGCTGCGAAAGATTGCCGGCGATTGCGCCGCTTCTTGCCACCACGATGCTTCCTCTTCTTTGCCGTCGAAGATGTCGGGGCATCTCGGGAGGAAGCCACAGCTGCAGATGGGTTCGGTAAAGTCGCTTGGGCATACGAGGCGGCAGCAGGGTTCGATGTAGGATCTGAAGCGACGGTGGATGGTTTCCCGTGCGGATTCTGCGATGGCGATTGAGAAGCCATTGAGCGGATTCGGGGGACAAAGAATAGCAGAGGGCTTGGTAGTCTTCGAAGAAGCTACGGCGATGATATCGGGGGATGGGCAGACATAGATATATAGCGAAGGTGAAGGACAGGGAATCAGTAGTGTTACGGGTATTGAGATTGTGCAGCGACTTTCGAATGCGAGGGATGTACCGTGAAGATTGACGTAGCGCGTCCAAGCTCTATCTATTTTGGGAGTAGCGGATAATCAAAAGAAATCCCCGAGCATCACAGCACATTCAGCGGGATGTGCTGAAATCCATCTGTCAAACTTCTCAAGCCATCATATAGCTATCATAGCTAGCCAAAATACCGAGCCTCTGCACTCCCTCACGTCACCGCCACGCCGTCGGTTCCGCCAGTTGGCCAAACCGTGCACCTCACGTGCCCTATTGCCTCTTCGGGATACCCTTCAAAATTGACCAACTGAACAATTCTGCCCGTTCTCCTCTTAGTAGCTCTCTAACCAGGGCTAAGACCCAAGACAGACCCTGCTCGTGTCTCTTCAAGCCGGTCACGGTCTAAGCCACAAATTATTGGTGCAATGGACATCGGATATTTCCAGCATGCTCATGATAGACACATGTGAAGTCGTTCATCTGGATCCGCTCACTGGGCCCACTTTCGTTCATTGCGTGCTCCAGCGCTCTGGCAAATCTTGGGCATTGCTTTTCCTGCTCATCCGACAGTTGGCTCCCATTTCGCTGCCACTTGTCTAGGGCCCGTTGTCTAATCTTAGACTCTGGACGCGTAACCTGGTAGATTTGCTCAATATGCTCAAATATCAAAGGGGCCTGGGAATACACCGGAAGGTTTATGAACACATCTAGTATCCGATCTTTAAGTGGAATCACTTGACACATGTCGGCCAGCCCGTAGAGAGAGATTATGTGATGCATATCAATTCGGGCGGTTTGCACATTCTCGGTATTTGCACCCGTAAGCCACAATACTTCGGTATTTCCAGTCTTTATGTATTCGATGAAATTACCGAAGATCCTAGGGTTTCCTTTGGGAAGCTCAATACAACGCTTGTAAGATTCTCCCCATTCGCCTTGGAGACTCATCTTGTAGAAAGCTGAATGCCGACAAAGAAGTATCTTGCTGATGAAGAAAGTTTCTGGGAGGGCCTGAACAGCAGCACCAACAACGAACATGATAAGTTGGTCTCTGTCTGTCATGTCAGCTTGAACATTGTGGCCCTGTTGGCATGGCCACACTTACTCTTGAGGGTCCATCGCGCGAGATTAGTTCAAACACGGGAAGAAGGTGAATCAGGGAAGCCGAGAGTACGGGTTGTGATAGCTAAGTAATGCGTGCTTCTTGAAACTTCACTTAGTTGGCAACGCCTCTGTTCCATTCTACGTCGCGTGTTTTAACATATTTTTCTTCACTCTCACTTTGCTAAAACTTTCGGCTTCTGCTAGTTTCACCTTCTCGCACACAAAAGGACTTCGCACTCGCGGGGGGGTCTTGCGCGGGTGTCCTGCTGTGCCTACTTCCTCGTCATCTGCCTTGCAAAGCAGGGCATTCTCGGCCAGGGAACCAAGACAACTGAGCACTTTTCGGTAAGACACAATCTACGTGCCCAGTGAGATATGACACCGTGCTATCTAGAGTCTTGTGAGGCGCTGAGATTGTCGGAAAATCTCAGCACCAGCACTGAGTAAAGCGAAGCGGCATTAAGAGTAGCGAAGACGCTGTCTCCACTATCTCATAAAAATATTCATATAGTTCTAGCGAGCATGATTAAACCTACAGGGAGGGCTACAATACATAACGAAACGCCGGCCCATAATTCTCAACCGCCGCATTCGTCTCCATGGGGACTTCACCGGTCGCTCTGCTGGCCAGCCGCTCCTGCAGCGTTCCATACTGCCGATCTAGCTTCTTATTCTCCCATACCAACAACGCACGTAGGCCTATCACCAAAAGCGTCGCAAAGAACATAAAAGCCGCACAAACAGCCTGGCCTTTAACATAGTAAGGTCCTTCATTGGACGGGTATAATCTAGTTCCAAGGAGCGGGCCGCATTGGCCGATGAGGTTTAGGAGGACTATTCCAGCTCCGCGCCGGGTGTCGCTTCCCTGGTTATCTACATATCATCAGCAAGTAATCAGCGCAAATAGAAGTAACTTACTCAAGACCCAAGGTAAGATATTCGCAATGGCCGGAAAGATACCTGCTGCCGCCATGAAGACCCCAAAATACCGTGCTGCAACAGACTTGGAGCAAGCAAGAATTACATATCCAACACCTCCGACAATCGTGAGAACTATCAGCATAAGGCCTCTTTGCTGAGTCCTATCTGCAATCCAGGTAGTTCCACAGGTAAGCAAAAACGAGAGAAAGAAAGGTGGTGCAGTCAATCCCTGCGCGTTTACAGCGGAGAAACCCATTTCGTTAAGAATCGTAGGTAGAAAAACCGGGAGAGAGGAGAAGCTGACGTTACAGCTGAAATACATAAGCTAAAGTATCCAATTAGTACCCAAGACGTTCTATGCGCTGTGGGTGCTTGGACCTTACTCCTGTGAACCAAGCTTTGAGATCGAGAAGCCCAGCTCCCATATCATTCCAGTCAATCCCGCCTACTCTCTTCGAATTACCGACCTGCCGGATTCCTCGAGACTTCGCGACGCGCTTGTCATCTTCGTTGAGAAATCTAGCTTTCTCTGGTGAATCTGGTAGGAAGAAAAAAGCAACTGCCGCCATCACGATCGTTGGTAATCCCTCGACTAGGAAAAGCACTCTCCAATTCGCAATGCCCGAGTGCCCCGAGGTGATCCCATATGCAAGAGCTCCAGCAAAAGTGTTGGCTAATGGAGCAGCGGAAAGAAAGATACCGCAGCGAAAGCCAAGTTCGTGACGGAGATAGAAAAATGAGAGGAGATACGGTATTCCAGGCCCATAGCCCGCTTCTGTGAGGCCCATGAAGAACCGGAGAGCCATTTCGGCAGCCCAGGTGTGTATGCCCGCCTGCACAGTTGAGACCAGACCCCTAGATTCAGTTACTACTAGTGCAAATCTAGCACTCTACCATCCAATCAAGTATTCCTTACCAACCGAACACTACAAAAGCACCCCACATGTGCGGGGGCACAATCTTCCACATCATCGCCTGGAACTCGAAGATAATGTAGGATATATAGAAGATTGTCAAGAGCCAATCATAGCGATCACTAGTTAATTTTAGGTCTTTAGCCATACCGGCTATACGAGCATTTCTGCGCAGAGAATTAATACTGGAAACATGCAAAAAGATGAGTCTCTTGTAGGGCTCATTACCCAATATTTGAACGGTCAAGAAATGCAAGGAGGTCTACAAATGTGGTCAGCCCAATACCTACCAAATTACGACATATTTTTCTTACACAGGGCCATGACAAGAGGAATCACATGAAAATCGAGTTTCCGAACAAGGCGCCTCTCGAGATCTGAATTCACATATTGATGTGCAGGTATTGTAGAGCCTTCTTCGAGCTTAACATTTTCAGCTTCTTTTTCAATATCAGCGTCACGTGGCTCGGTCAGCGCATTCTTTCTATTGGCCGGCGACGGTATGGAAGGCCCGCGGCCAGGATTTTTGAATACTTTCATATCTCACGAATTAGACTGTAATTGATGGAGAGACGCAATTTGTACAGTGACTAGCGAAATCGGCTTCCGCCCGGCTCTCTAAAAACCTTTCCCCACTCTTTGCCAAGGCATCATTGCGCATGGCTAACCTATATGCGGTTAGTAGTACTAAACCGAGGTAACAACTCGAGGGAATTAATGATATATAAAAGGACATTACCAGATTTCGCCTTTTGTTTGCCCTATCACGGACCAAACCTATATAAATCATAGTGGTCAGCGATTTCAAAGAAGCTGATTTTCCAATTCAGAAGCGTTCATAAGCCTTCTTACCACTCTCGCCGCTCTCAAGTATAAAAAGGAGTCAACCGCAACGAAGGTGGGCAGGGAGGAGGTCTAGGGAAGTTAAAAAGCGAATTCCAAGATTAACACGCGACCAGAGGAATGTCCAAGAGCGACAGCACTCCCGTAAACAGTAGTGCAACTCGGCCGGTACTCGGGAGGCAGCCAAAGCATGCCTTCTAAACCCCAATAGACCCACTGCTCCTTCACAAATATACCATGTAAAGGACTCGGTCGAGAAAGAACGTCGCTAGGGGAACGAGATGTGGTATATAAAACTTCCCTACCAGTTTGGAGGTACGTCCCATCCTTAGAGAACGAAAGGGCTTGAATAACGGCATCAACCTTATGCATCTGCAGCACCACTCCCGTGCTCACGTCCCACAGCTTGACCGTCGTGTCGCCCGATGCCGACGCCAGCACCTTACCATCTTGCGAGAAGGCTACGGCATAGACGGAATTCGAATGGCCCTTGAGCGTCTGTAGCACCGCTCCAGTGCTCGCGTCCCACAGCTTGACCGTCCTATCGTCCGATGCCGACGCCAGCACCTTACCATCTCGCGAGAAGGCCACGGCACTGACCCGATTCGCATGGCCCTCGAGCGTCTGTAGCACCGCTCCCGTGCTCACGTCCCACAGCTTGACCGTCGTGTCGGCCGATGCCGACGCCAGCACCTTATCATCTCGCGAGAAAGCCACGGCATTGACCCAATTCGAATGGCCCTCGAGCGTCTGTAGCACCGCCCCCGTGCTCGCATCCCACAGCTTGACCGTCCTATCGTCCGATGCCGACGCCAGCACCTTACAATCTCGCGAGAA
>Ga0307515_10018674_pt1 | contig 12524 bp, 1 predicted proteins | sample 17_EM_MG_FD_194513 | JGI IMG/M metagenome (GOLD analysis project Ga0307515, IMG submission 194513) | Populus trichocarpa ectomycorrhiza microbial communities from riparian zone in the Pacific Northwest, United States - 17_EM | ecosystem: Host-associated > Plants > Roots > Unclassified | place... | reverse complement strand
TAGTTTTTAAGATAATAGCAACCTAGCCCTATTTTAGCCTCTAAGATTTAATATCTTAAAAACTACTAAACTATTTACTATATAACTTTAATAGAAGCTATAAAGTGTATATACAAGTCTAATTCTAAATTATTAGAATTTATTATTTAGTGGTTGTTAAGATAATAAAGTATGAATTTTCTAATTTTTGGTGGGGTTTTGAGCTGCGGCGCTCGGCCGTGTACGGCGCTCGCTTGTGTAAAACGTTACTAGCGATGCATTCTTTATAGATAACTCTATTAATGGAAAGAGCTTATAAGGATATATTATAAAGCTATTTAGGGGACCAATTGCCTAAAGAGCAAATAAGTAGAATATAGTAACGACGTTAAGTATAAAAGCTAAGTTGTTAGCCCTATTATAGATAGTAAAAAAAGCTATCATTATTAGTAGGCTGTTTAAAGTAATAACGTTAAGGCTAAGTAAGCCCCTAATTATTAATTATAATAATACCTAGATACTTTAATTAATTATAAAGCTCTAAAATATTAATATCTATTAATACTAGCTATATTAAGAATACGTAATAAGACGAGTAATATTTTAATAAAAAGTAATAAAGGAGATAATTACTAATAAACTTATAAAGGCCCTGCCTAAGTAGAAGTTTAAAAGCTTTATTAATATAATTAGAATAGTGGATATTAAGGAACGGCTAGCTAAGGAGAAGTAATTAGAGGACCTAAGGGAGAATATTAAGGCGAGAAGGAAGGTTTTTTTATTTTTATTTTTATATCCATTGTATTATACTACGTATAATACTGCGTATGCAGCCTCTAGGCTATGGCGCTATATCCTATATATATAAATCCCTTAGGGTAGCTTAATATATACTAGTAACTATATCCTAGTAGTTTATAAGCCCCTAAACTAGGGGTTTATAGTTAGTAAAATACTAAGTTATAAGCAACTACTAGGGAATGAGAAAATGGTAGAAAACTATAAGAAATAAGAAATCCTAACGCCTTTCCCTGTCCTTTTGTAATTTATTTCTATCCTTTTACTTACTAATATCTCTTTTCTAGAAGCCTAGTAGGAGTTACCTCCTATAGATTCTGCTGTTATTAGCCACTTTCTAATAGCTATTTCTGTCCTACTTAGAAATAGAAAAAGTGCCTCTTTTCCTTTTTATGTACAAAATAGCTTCTTTAGAGAGAGAGAAGAGCCTAGTTTCTTTCGCATTTCTCTTCTTTCTTCCCTATATAGGTTGTAGTCTAGTAATAGATGTCTAGGGGTTTATAGTGCTCTACATTCCCTAAAGCATCTACCTTCTTTATCCTCTCCTATTACTTTAGTAAAGGATTTAAAATAGCCTTTTCCTAGCTTTAGCTAAAAGAAAGCCAATTATAGCCTTTTAGGATATTTATCCTTAGGGGCTTTAAGAGAAAAGGAATAGCTTCCTTTACAGATCCTAGTATAGTATTTTCCTTTATTCTTATTCTGCTACTAGTTGTTTTTCCACTATTCTAGTATCTCTTCTCTTACCGCTCTCCCTATATAGGCTAAGGAGGTATAAGAAGATTGTAGTTTTCTTCTAAAAAGGCCTTTTTTAGCTAGCTTATCTGCTATTTCGTTCCTATAGATTCCTAAATAGCTAGGAACCCAGTAGAAGTTAATACAGATCCCCTTACTAGCTAAATAGGAACAGCTTTGCGTAATTTTAAAGACTAGTTCTTGCCCCACTGTAAGAGAATTAAGCTGTAATCTCTTAATAGCCGCTTGGCTATCTATGAAGATATAGACTTATTTCTCTTCTAGTCTTTATTATTTTAGGTATTCTAGGGCCCTATAGACTGCATAAAGCTCTGCGTTTATAATTTCTATATAGGGTCCTAGATTCCAGTTCGTTGCATATTTAATCCTATTTCTCTCCCCTATTTTACATATAGCAGCTATATTTAATTTATTATCTTTAGAGCTATCTATATAGTATATATCTACTAGGTCCCACTCTAGGGATTCTTATAGATTTTCTACTAGTCTTAGATGTTCTTATGCAGCTTCTTCTTTACTACCCCTCGAGATAGAAAAGAATGCAGAGATAGGAGGAAAGGAAGGATTTAAATAAGACAATAGTTTAATTAACACATTAATAGGCACGAGAAGGTAGTTAGCTTTAACCTTAAAGAGCTTAAAGCTAAAGGGGTGTGTTAGATAATTTGTATTCTTGGTGGCGTAGGATATACACAAGTTATATGCATAGGGCATATATATCGTAAATCTCTTTATAGAGCCCTAGGGGCCCTAGGTTAATTAACGATTAAGATATAAAACAGATTATTAATTAATTAACCCATTTCATTAATAAATAGCTCTATATACACTATCTGACAATAGTTCTTTAGGCAACTCTATATAACTCTATCCTTCTATAATAATAGGAGGCACTCTACTTAGATCTATTATAATAGTTAAAGGATTAATTCCATTATTAACGCAGTAGAAGTATAAGCAACTATTAAAACGCTCTATTTTGGTTATATATATAAGCTAAAACGCATTCTTATAATTTTTAACATCCCCAATATAGTAGGAATGTATCTATTTCCCAACTTCGTTCCTATTGCTATTAAGAAAAAAGTTATAATCTTAAATTACCGCTAGAGAATCCTATTATCGTTTACCTAAAAGGGCATTAAATAAGGCGCTAGCAGCGCTAAGCTTAACTACAGTAGGGAAGCGATAGAGAATTGCGCTATAAAGATTGGCATGTCCAGATGGCGTATAGGGTGGTGCTTTTAAGTCTTAGTAAGCATCTGCTAGCTCCGCCTAGGTCCCTCCTTTTATAACCTTAAGGTTATTATAATCGTCGTAAATGCTAACGAATTATATTAGTATTATTTGTTGGGTTCTAGTTAAAGGTCCTTTCGCTCTATAAGGAAGGTAAGGTATAGTTATATATACGTCCCCATTTTTGCATAGCTAAGCCATCTAGTTAGTTATATACTTTTCTGCATCTTTAGCGGTCTAGTTTTAGTCCAAGATCTTATAAATAAATCTATTACCCTTAGCTAATCCTTACGCCTTAAGATCCTTTTATTATAATTCTAGGTGGTAATATATGCTAAGTAGGATAATTATATAGTTGTCCTTAGTCTTATTATCTAGAGAAACGCTTCCTTAGATTATATTAGTACCGTATCTACTTTCTACAAGAGAAGGAATATTAATGTTAATATAGCGGAAAGTTATAAAGTCTCCCTTAACGGCGAACTTTGTATAGTAAGGGTAGGAGATAAGTTACTACTAGCTATTAGGTCTAAGGGCGTAATAAAGACGGTAATACTAAGGATCCTACCTTATTAGCTACTAGTAGAGACTATAGACTATTATTCTTAACCAGCCATAATTTAGTCGCCTATTAATTAGACGTTAATAGTAATAGTATATACGCATTTCCTTATTAATTATTGCTAAAATGCTAAAGCCTCGCTACTATTTAAACACGTTTAAAACTACGGATCCTTCTTACTGCTATACTGCTTAGTCGTCTAGTATTATTATCTAATTAAGTAAAGTCTCTCTATTATAGGAAAACCTTAGCGCTAAGTTATAAATAAACTTATATAGTTTTAAGGAGTTAGATAGAACTAGAGGTCTACAAGCTTTTCTAAACTAGGAGTATATAGTAGGGTCTATCTTTATAGTACTAAGGTAGTTATAAGCATAATATATTAAGCGTAGTTTATAATATAGTATAGCGTAATTTAGACCCTTTATTGCTAAACCTATACGTCCTTCTATTACTTATATATGCATCTAGCAGACCTTATATATCTCTGGATTTAAACTAGCCGCCCTATACTAACTACGCAGGAGCTTTATTATCTTAGTTAGTTTAATTTTAGTAGTTTAGTTTAGAGACGCCTTAAGATAAGCGGGTATTTTATTCTTATAGTTACATCCTCATTTTATATAGAGCACCGCTATTGTATAAACAGCATTCTTAATATACTCCATATTATCCCCCATCTTAATAACGTTTTTATTAAATATTAATTTTACTCCTAGCCCTCCTACTTCCAGGTAAGTAATTATTAGCCTTCTTTTTAGATTTCTTTTTAATAAAGATACTAGCAGCTATAGGGGCGAGCTAATAGGCGTTCTAGCTGCGAGAATGCTCTTATTTATAGATAATAAAGGCAAGCTAACTAATATAGGTAATCCTTATTAGGACGGACTTGGCATAATACTAACGCCTCCTCCTTAAATAGATACTAATGGCTAAAAGGCTAAGGGATTTATTATGTTCGAAGTATACTATAAATATATTTATAGTATAAGGGCTAAGCTCTCTCCTACTTGTCTAATTCCGATATTAGTAATCTTTAGTTATATAATAGTTAGTCTTTTACTTCTTAACAGTAGGTTCTTATTTAGAATAAGGAAGCTAGTTAAGTATCTTCCTAAACTATACTTATTTACCACCTAGTTTAATATTAAACTTCCTAATATCTTAGAAGCGAGCGTAAAATCGGTTAGCTATAGTTAAGTAGTGTTTTTACTACCGCGTCCTAGATATTTAAGCCTATTAATTAGAGCTTTATTAACTCTCACTATAACTTTAAAAAGTAGGTAGATTGAGAGCTTTTAGATGGCGGAGAGGAAGTTATAAAAGACTACGTATTTTTAGCAGCCTGTTAAGAATATTTTATCCCTAGGCCTTTTAGATAGTTTCCCTAGCTTTATTATATTAGTTTCTCTAATCTTTAGCCATTTTACTAACTTTGGAGATATGCTTAAAGATTAATATAAATGCGTTCTTTCCTAGAGATGCTTATAGTCTATTATTTTAGTTAATAAAATTAACTACTATACTAGTAGTATCTGCGTAGTTTTCTTATAAGAGCAAAATCTTATTATAGATTTGGATAAGTACTACTCGACACTAATAAACTGCGAAGCCTCTAACTTCTGCTAGAACGTTATTAATTTATTACTTAGCTCTTTTATAGAGGACTAGTAGTTTACTAGATAAATATATAATAAGTATACCATTATTTTTAATTCTGCTTAGTTTATTCTTTAGTTAATTATATCTATCTATAAGGTTTTTTAAGGGCGAAAAGGTAAAGTTTTAAATGGGGTTTTTTAATCTAAATAGTTTACTAAATTTAGGTAGCGGTATAAAGTTTTACTAGCTCTAATTGCTAAATAAACCAATTATAATTTTCTATACCTGGTATAAAAAATTAATATTAGTTTAATAAAGGCGGTAAGCGGAACTAATATCTTTGCAGTAAATAATACTAGATAGTTATACGTAAATATTCTTCTGCCCTTTTCTTACTATTAATATATATTAGATTTATAACTAAAAAAGCAAATAAGAAAGTATAATAGAAAGAGCTTTAGGAAATACGGTGAATAAATGGATTATATAGCTGTTATTTGCATCCCCTCCCCTACCTTAGAACTTAACTGTCCCCTAGTTAAATATTTTATACTTAGTTCTATTAAACGATCTTTCTAAAACGCGCACTTTTTAAACTACGCAGCGTTATAATACTAGTAGATTTTATATATCTTTCTTAGGCTCTAGCTCTACTATTACTTTTTATAATATAGTTCCGCTTAATTGGTTAAGCTAGTCTTTCTAGCGGACTTCTAACATCTATTGTTAATAAAACCTCTTTAATTTATTGCTTAAAGTTTAATTATGGAATAGAATACTATTAACATCCTTAATTAAGTACTATCCTTTATAAGGGTAGCTCTTACGTACACGGAATGGGCCTAGCCATTTTAGATTTAGCTTATACCTACTAAAATAGTTTTACTTTAGCTACGTGTTATAAAGTATAACTATATTCCTAACCTTAAATCTATTCTAGCGAATATAATAGGTATCGTTAAAATACTCCTTATTTACTACCCTTAGTCGTCTTATATATATAATAGCCTCTTATATATCTACGTCTCTTTAATTAAACTGCTTTATATAAAGTGCTAGTAGCTTTATAGTAGTCTGGACTATTTGCTAAGGTAGTGTCTGCTAAGTAGGTATATAGAGTTTAATAGAAAGGACATACTTATATTCGTATATAACTCTTACTAGTATTATTCCCGTAGACCGCTTAATAGTTATTCTATCTGCCTATAAAACGGTATAAAGATTGTCTAGCTATAAACTATCCATCTTTGCTAAAGCGTCTACTATAGGCTTATAACCTCGCTCTATTAAGCTTTACCCTTACGGGTAATATATAGAAGCTATAGCCCTTTTAATATTATAGAGCTCTACAAGCGCAGCGGTTATATTAGCATTTTCTCTACTACTATCTATAGAAAGCTGTTTAAATACTCCTTATTTACAGATAACGTCTTTATAGAGGAACTTCGCCACGCTTTTTATATCCTTTTTCTAAAGGGCTTAAGCTTCTACCTATCTAGATACATATTCTTAAGCAGTAGCTAGGTATTAGAATTTAAAACGGGTTATTAGTATAAATATAATATCTACCGTTACTTGTTACTATAAAGTAGACTCCAATATAGGGTGTATTACTTCTTCTTCCTATTCTAACTACTACCCCTAGTATTATAAATATGACTTAATATACTATAATATCTGATCCCATAGTCCTAGCCACTAATATCTATTTAAAACCCTTTAATACGTTCTCTCTTACCTATAATATCTACTCCGATTATAAAGGCTCTTAATAATCTCTTGCTAAGTATTCTTATTATTAATTACCCTCCTCATTAGTATATTTTTTAACTATTAGTAAAAGAGCTATTAATTACGCACTATGAACTTCAGCGTATGCTATTTAAACCTTTTAAAAATTTTAATATTTATGTCTTTTGGATGTCGTAAGGTTACTAGCTATTTTATAATCTTCTAAAACCCCCCTAAATACGAGTCTTCTAATAGTAGATCCGCCTCTATTTTAACTAGGCTAGCCGTATATTCTAAAGCACTTAGCTCGCAGTTAATAAACTCTTTAATATCCTTAGTTGGCTTATTATATCGTTCGCTATTTAGTAGTTATTATAATAGTCTATTAGCTAGGCTATTCTTCTTCCTAGGTATATACCTAATATTAAAGTCCCACAGCTAGATCTATGCTAGCTATTATATTATTAATATTAGTCATATAGGGTAACTCACAAATAATGACTACTCGAGTAGGTTATAGTGATGTTGGTTAATAAAGCTTATTGATTAGAATGAGGGAGGGCGAGGAGCCTAAGACTCCTCGCCACGCTAGTGCCGCGGCGTCACGTGACGACCGCTTGCCTTATTCCCAACACTAGTAACTCTTTTTTTATATTTGCCATCTAGATATATATACTGCTTAACTAGCGTAATAAATACCAATCCTCCTTACTTACTATTACCATTATAATATAAGTCTCGCTATCCTAAAATTTGCCCCTTAGCACGTAGTGCTTTCTTACTTAGAGTTATAAATGCTTATTATATTAGGGCCGCCAAGGCGCTAGTTATAAGCGAGCTAATAGCAATTTTCTATCCCGGGGATAAAAAATCCTAATTAGTTAGTTAGAATTAGGGTCTATAGATTAATATACTCCTACTCCCTTTTAACCTAACTTTTAATCTATATATATAGAGTATTTGTGTTAACAAACGTTTCTAGAGCCTTATTTAGGTTTGCCTTCATTATTATATTTACTAGGTTATCTTAGCTATTAATCCATTAAATCTTAAAAAGTTCTCGCCGTTTATAGGATTGCTAAAGTGCTATAATATTAATTATAAGACGCTTCTTCTTTATAGTACTAAGCTTAACTAAACACTTATAGAGGGAGTATAAGTCGGTGCATATAATTATGGGGATAATAGGAACTTTAAGTTAATCTATAATTATCTTTAGGGTAGTTCTAATTGCAATTGCTATATTAACTCCGCTAACTATTCTATATATCTCTAACACTAGAACGCTTTAAGTAATGCGCTTACTCTTAGTTAAGCTCTAATAGATAAGATTACCGTAGATTATAAGTTATTTTCTCTAGTAGATTTGTTCGCGATAATAATCTTATATTCTAACTAAAAGCTAAAGTCTTTATTATTTATAAACGATCTATTAATAAATATAAAGAGCTTAGTAGTAGGAAGATTAATAGGCATATAGAGTAGTCCCTAATTTAGATGGTTTATTTACTAGGAAAGACGTTTATTTAGGGTAAGAACGTCATCCTTAGTTAGTTCCTAGTATTAGGTAGTAACAGAGAGATTAAATAAAGCCTTAGGTTAATAGATAGAAGCAATATAAGCTTTATAAGCGCGTTACTCTACATATCCTTACTTTAGAGAATTAACGCTAATAACGTTAATCTTCTTACCTTAACCCTTCTGGCGTAAAGCAATAGAATCCTTATTTAGGGAGAGGATGCATTTATTAAAAAGTAATAATGTTATTAAATTAAGCTTTTTCTTTAGCTTTGCTATAAGATTTACCTTTACTAGCTCGTCTTCTTTAAGAGCTAAGAACTAGTCATCTCCTAAGATAATTATATTATTAGTTTATATGCTAATAATTCTAAATAGAGTTTCTGTAGTTATAATAAGGAAGCAGGGATTAAATATAGAAGTAGTTATTAAAAGCTTCTCTTTATAGTGCTTACTGTAGGTAGCCTACTAGTAAGTTCCTACCTCTATAATTCTATATAATGGCTTAAGCACAACTATAATTGTATTTTTAGGATACTAGTGGCGAATTTGCTCCGGAAGGTATACTAATAATAAGCGCTAAAGGTGCGTCTCTAATTAGGTATAGGCTTAAGTAATATCTTATAAATAAACCGCTATTCTATTCTTTATTAAGGAGGGAGCTAGTGCAATAATAACTTACTAACTAGCTAGTTAAATTATAGGAGATTACGTAAGAATTACCTCCTTACTATTATTATTATAACCTTAAATAATAAGGCTTAATTTCTTAAATAGGGCGTTAATAGCTTTGCCTTTAATCTTATTAACTATTCTTAACTTAAAGATACGAACTCCATCGAATTTAGTAGGGTTATACTTCTTAAATTTAAAGACTCCTCTTGCAATAAGACTATCAATCTCCTACTTATTAGATGCTTAGAAAGGAGCTCCTAGAGTTATAATACGACCTTCCTTTTAGAGCTGTTTTACAAGCTCGAAGTTAGCCTTCTCTTTAGCTATTATAAAGGCCATTAATAACTTAACTCTATTCTTAATAGCGGCAACAAATTGCTCTTTAAAATTAATAAGGTATTAGTAATTTTATAATCCCTTCAGGCGACCTCTACCGCATTATAGTTACGGCATATCTACTATAATTATATTAGAATCATATTCGCCTTCTAGAGTACGTTAATTATAGTTCTCCTCTAGGGTATCTTTTAGGGTATCCTATAAAGGCTTAAAACTGTTATCTTTATAGTAAGGCTTAATAACAGTTAAATGGAATTAAGTGGGTCTATAAGGCATCTAAATAGTATAAGTTTAACTATTAATTACAATAAGTTAATATAGGCCTAACTACCCTCCCTTTTTACGCCATACGCGTACCTTAGACTAGAGTGGCAGATTAAGTATAATTAAGGTGTTTAGGCCATTTCTTATTCCTAGTATATCGTTAACCTAGCGTGTAACGTAGAGATATTATACCTCCTTTATTACCTTATAAATAGCCTTAGCTTATTATATAACGGAGGGAGATAGTAAAGAATAGTTAGTTATTTAAGGGTAGGCGCTAAAGACTAATAATATAGGTATAAGTTTATCTAGGTTAGCAGAATTATTAATAGCTTTAATAGCCATTTATAAGGTAAGTTCTTTGCTAGTATTCTCTAGTTCTAAAGAGATAATCTTATATACGCGGTGTAATAGCGCGTAATATTGCTTTACTTTTCTAATACTATTATATACCTTAATAGGGACTTCCTTAACCTTAATTGCCATTACCTTTATTTATTATTAAAACTCTATAGATAAGAAGTTCTTTCCTACGTTATAGACAATTTAATTAAGGGGTCCTGGATAGATATTAATCTAGCATAATTAAAGGGTATCCTGTACGTTCCTAGCTAATATATCCTTTAAGAAACGTGCGGCTTAGGAGGTTAAAAAGTTAATAACTTAAAGTACTAGCTTACCGCTAAGATATATAACGTTAACAATAATATAGAAGTTAAAGTTATAGTTATCTTTAAGGGTAAACTTAAATTGGCTAGGGGACTTCTAGTTTATTTAGTAGTAATAGTAGTACTTTATAAGATACTTAATTGCCTTAATCTTAACTTTATAGCCTACTCGCTAAAGAACCCTAAGCAATTAATAAACGGATAGGTGGCTAAAATAATAGTGTAGTTAACATAACTCTAACTTAGTTAGGTGGCTTTAAGCAACACTTCTTTCTAGTTAATAAAGGAGCAACTAAGGGTAACCCCACTTATATACGACAGGTACCCAACTATCTCCCTATATAAGTATATTCTTAAGGTTATTAAGCTTATCGCCTAATTTATCTATATCTCTAATGCAAAATAGAAATAAAGTATTTATGGGAATAATATAAAAAGTAATGCACTCTAAGAGGGTTTAGACCCGAATTATGCTAAGAAAGATTATAGTACCCTTGCTAAAATAAATCGTATATTAGCCTACCGTTTAATAGTTAATCTAAACAGAGTTATTAAGCTGCTAAAGGGCTTAAACTTAAGGTTCTCCTACTATAGATACTCCTGCGGCTCTAATATCTAGTATAATACTATAGAAGATATTCGCCAAGTATCTATTATTAAAGGAAAACGCGGAGCTCTCCTTTAGCTTATTAAAGATATTTAACTTTGTAATAGAATAGAGCGTAGATTGGTTATTAAGAATAGTAATAGTTTATATACTATCTACCTTACCATACTTAGTGAAGTATTGGTTGGGTAAGTAGTTCTTAATTTCTATATCTATAAGGAGCTATTTGGCCTTATTAACCTCACCCTTAAGATTTTTTACGCTTTTATATTAAACCAGGAAGCTTTAGAAGTAGGCTATAATAACCTTATAATTTCTAATGCTTCTTATACTCTGGCGAAACTTATTATATGCCTCCTTTTGCTTATTAAGAGAATGCCTAGTTAACTAGCAATTCGGTTTCTTACAAACGTAGCACTTCTTTTAGCGATTACTTTAAAATAAACCTCTATAAAGACCTCCACCTTTACCTTATAGTCATTAGTTATACCCTCTACCGTATTGCCTACTACGGCCACTATATATTTAATTAGTCTAGTTATAATTATATTAGATAGGCGGGTTAATTAAAATAGGTTAAAGTTAGGCGTTAAATTGCTATACTTTATAAAAGCGAAGAGCAGTACTAATAGAAGATCTTAATTAAGTATATATATCTTTATAAGTATTTATAGGATTAAAGAGAGTAAGGTTATATTCTTTAACGCCTTAACATATGCTAATAACTTAATTACGTAGGCTAAAATCCTCTTAATATAATTTAGATAAACCACACTAAATTATCTAAAGTTAATTAAAGAGCTTTTAAAGATAATTAAGTTAAGGGACACCTAGGTTTATAGCGATAATCCTTAAAAAGGTAGTCTCTCTCCATTCTAATATATACTGCTACTTATTCTCTTCTATTTTAAACTAGCATTTTAACTTATATATTATACGGTTAAAATCGTATCCTTTTCCTGCCAAACGATTATAATAGAAGGTACTAGCTCGGCCCTTAAGCATAACGGAATAGGCGTTGTAGTATTAATTAGACTCTATTCCTACCTTCTAGCAATAGTTATAGAAGATACGTAGTTTCGAATTAAGAATATTATATAATTCCCCGCTAAACTTCTTTTCCTAATCTAAATAGAGCCTCGTAAGCTCTATAAGCAATTTTAAACTACCTCCAATTTAAGATTAAGATAGAGGAGGTAGGAGTTATATTATAGGCTATAGTAAGGACGTAGGTCTAATCGGTAGAGTCTAAAGGTTAGTAAATTATAAAGTAATAGAATCCTATACCTGCTCTTATTGGGGTATAATATCCAAAGTTAAAGTTACGGGTTATATTAGATACAGAGTTAAAGGCGGAGGTAGATTCGTCTCTTAAGGTGTATTACTTAGATTCTATTATAAGTTAAGCTTCCTTATAGTACGTAGTTAGTGCTTAATCTCTTATAGAGTCTATTTATACTCTTCTTTTACGTTAATAACCTACTCCTAAATATTGTCTCGAACCTTTACCGCGTATGCAACCTTACCAAAAGGTGGCGCCGCACTTCAAAACGTACGCATACCCATCTTCCTATCAAAAACAATCGATTTTCAGACTCTCAAGACCCAATTCCTACTGCCTAGCAAGCTAGAGGTGGATTTATCTGCCTTTTTACCCCCTTTTTACCCAAGAGAAAATTCTCTTAAGGGGTGGTCCTAGCTTATAAGCGAGGCAGGGGTAGGAATACCAAAACATCAAAACATAGACTTTTTCTAGGTTTTTCTTCTATAAAAAGTAAAAGCCTAATAA
>Ga0307515_10018673_pt1 | contig 12524 bp, 11 predicted proteins | sample 17_EM_MG_FD_194513 | JGI IMG/M metagenome (GOLD analysis project Ga0307515, IMG submission 194513) | Populus trichocarpa ectomycorrhiza microbial communities from riparian zone in the Pacific Northwest, United States - 17_EM | ecosystem: Host-associated > Plants > Roots > Unclassified | place... | reverse complement strand
GCCCCCCCGCGGCCTCGCGCGGGCGGGGGGGGGGGGGGGGGGGGGGTTCTCCCCTGGGTATTTTCAATCCTCGGATAATTTTACTACAGTAGTAGGATGGATATATAACCCGGTACTGGATCTAAAAATTCACCCGCCTCTGACGGCGTCGCTGGGTATAAAATACCATGGGACTTAGACTTTTTAATAGTTTTCTTGTTATTTACTTTAGTCAAAAAAATATATATTTCATGAATAAGAATCAAAAAAAAAAACGAATAAAAAAAAAACAAAAAAATCAAATATATATATATATATATATATTTGGATTAAGGACGTCTCCTCCGCTGCGCGGGGAGACTAAAATGAAATAGTAGTAGATAATTCTTACTAGGTATTGTGTCTCTACCTATGTATTTAATTATTGTTAACATAATTTTGCTAGGCTGAAGCCTTGGTTTAGTAAATTAGAAAAATAATAAAAAACAATGTTATATTCATTTTCATTATTTTCTATTTTGGAAGTCTTATTAGTAATTGTTCCTGCTTTATTAAGTGTAGCTTATGTTACAGTAGCAGAAAGAAAAACAATGGCTAGTATGCAAAGAAGAGTAGGGCCTAACAAAGTAGGTGTCTATGGTTTATTACAGGCATTTGCCGATGCTTTAAAATTAATTTTAAAAGAGTATGTGTCACCTACACAAGCTAATTTAATTTTATTCTTTCTAGGTCCTATCATAACTTTAATATTTTCATTGCTTGGTTTCTCCGTCATACCTTATGAACCAAGGTTAGCAATTAGCGGTATGAACTTAGAAATCTTTTTTTTGTTAGCTGTATCTTTTCTCGGGAGGTGAAGTGCTAATAGCAATTTATATGCCTTTTTAGGCTTCCTGAACAGTTCCATAATTAGATGTTCATTAGTCTCAAGTTCTGCCATACTATTAGTTATTATATTAACAACGGGTAACTTAAATATTACTGTAATCACTTCAGAGAGAGCTATTTGATTAGCTCAGTTTCTCGATTTTTACTTAGACTTAGACTTGGTTTTACTCATTGTGGACTTGCTGCAGCGGGTGCAGCAGCATTATTTCTATTATTTACCTTATTTTATGACGAATGAAGGACTAATCTCTGGTCTTACTCTCGTAATTGAAAGTTCTCTTCTGATCTTACTCACCTTTATCTGAGCGACAGCCCCTCTCTCTCCTATACGTTTTGACCAGTGAATGTCTTTCCGTTGAACAGTAGTTCTATTTCCAGTCCTATTTGCTTTAATAATAGTGGCGGCTTGTATTTTACAGGGTTTTGATGTTTTGCCTGCTAACTTTTCTTTATTGTCTTGTCCTTTTACAACGTCATCATCAATAGATAACCCCCAAGCTAAGTCTATAAAAATGACAGATGATGAATTTAATCAATGGTTTACAGGATTTACAGATGGGGAGGGGTATTTTGCTATAGTTATCCAAAATAACACTGTAATTAGTTTTAGATTTAGTATAAAGCTACATCTGGACGACAAAGAGGCATTAGAGTTTATTAAACATAGATTGAATTGCGGTAATGTTTTTACCCGGACCGACCTAAGATCTGCTAGTTTTGAATTGAACAAGATTAGTGACATTCAGACTATATTAATTCCTTTATTGGATAAATTTCCTTTACTCGGAGTTAAATACTTAGACTACTTGGCATTTAAAAAAGCAATCGCTATAAAGTTTGACGAATCTTTATCAAAATCTAAAAAATTAGAGTTAATAACTGCATTAAAAAATAGTATGAATTTTAAAAGAGTAAATTTTGAAATGCCCTCGGGTCACGCAGCAATAAGAATAACTCCATACTGATTATTAGGCCTTATTGAGGGGGAGGGAACCTTTTGCCTTAATAATCCTAAAACCATGGGAATTTCTTTCTCTCTTAGTCTTACTGCTGCTCAAGCGCCTCTGATTAATGCAATTAAAAATTTTCTAGGTTCTTATTTGATTGATGGGGGTGTTCATCTTAAATCAGCCCAGGATTATCTAGAAATAATCAGTAAAATAGTTTTTATATACGCTAGAGAGCAAAGAAGAGAAGCTGATAAACCCCAGATTGAAATTTCAATTAAACAAGTAAAATTTCTAGTTGAGAAATTTATCCCTATGCTATCTAATCTTAGTTTTGTAACAAAAAAATATAAGGATTTCTTGGATTGAGCGTTTATTGCTTCTTTAATTTATAAAGGAAAGCATACCACCGAAGCAGGTAGAAAACTAATTATTAAAATAAGTAAAGGTATGAATAATAATCGTTTATCGACTTTTAAACATCAACAAGGCAAAGTAGAAGCTCAAAGTTTAATCGATGAAGTATTAAATATGGAAGATATTTATATTAAAGACCAAGACGGTTTACGTATAAAAGCTTCAGATCGTACACTTGTAAGTAGACAACTTTTCTACATCTTGGCCAAAGGATCAAATGGTGAAAATCTAATGTTTAAAAATTCTGAAGCGTGCGCAGACTACTTTGGAGTAACTTCGGTAACTATTAATAATAAAATGGCCAAAAGACTAACTATAAGTGATACAAATAATATAGAATTTATAATCTCACGTAAACCAATATAATATATGTATGTAAGCTAATTGTAATACCTCGTCAGTGCGTTTTGGGTAAACGCAGTGGTGGTAGTGCCCACACCATAGGGTTTAAACTGTCAAATTCCGGGAATCCCCTAAAGCTTATGGTACCAAGCTGTAGTTGAAAAACTATTAGTGGCTGAACTAATTTCTCAGGTAAGGTAACAAGCCATAAGATGAGTGAAAACGAAATGGGCAATCGCGGATCTAAGTCAGTAATATTTAATAGCAAGCAAGCAAGCACAATATTGCTGTAAAAGAGCAACGAGTAGACGGCAGTTGATGTATTAAGCAGTGATTAATACATTTAAAATGTATTCTAAAGTATTTCGAAAGAAATTCTCTAGTCAAAAACCCTTCTAAACAATTAAGTATAAATAGGTTTTCTACCTTGCCGGCTAGAAAATATCCGGCTATTTAGGCAATGACATATGTCTATAGCTCCCTGCCGGAAAACTAATATTTAATTGCAAGATAAATTTGATGAAATGTATGGTCCGGGTTTAGCTGTATCAGATTATCATTTAGGAATATTATATATGTTAGCTGTATCTTCGTTAGCTACATATGGTATATTATTAGCCGGATTAAATAATAGTCCATCGTCGTCGTGAGACGACGACAAAAAACTGGGTGAATTTCAAGAAAGACTTACATTAAGCCGATTTGAAGCGAACCATCGTTTAAACTTCTTAGTATATCTTGTAATTATAAGATGTATAAGAGTGTACCTTTTAATTAATAAAGTGTCCTCTTGGTTTAAACATGAACGTTCAACGACTAGTAGATGAGTCTCTAAGAAAGACAATAATTCTGCCTCGAGTGCCCAGGGTCTTGTTTTATATATTACTTTTTTATTTTACACAATTTTTATTAAAACAAATATACGGTCAATAATGGCCTGACTTTTTTTCTTATATATGTCCTCGATAATCATAGACTATGATTGCGCATGTGCATTTTTTATTGTTACTGCTAATTACACTACAAATTTACCTATAAATGACAAGACAGAATTAAGTACTGAAGATTTAAAAGCTTTACATTATATATATATAAGAGAGCTTTATAAAGATAGAGAGGCTCCTGTTAAACCTTTTGATCGTAAATTAATTAAAGCTACTTGCTACGATTGCTTGGATAAGGAAAAAAAATCTGAATTTTTAAGTAAGTGAGGATCGGCTCCCCTCCAGCCAGGCCGGGAGGGCCTGATCCCTCGGCGGAGGAGCAGGCCGTCCCCGCCCTCCCGCTGGAGTTATCTGTCTATTTTGGCCAAATTCGAATTATACATTTATAAAGTTAGTATGGAGACTTCTATAAGTCAGATTGTGTTTCTTTCCTTCAATACGTGGAAAGGTAACAATAGTGAACCTGCCGGCTCCACCATAAGCAGGTTGTTGCAGGTTGTTATACACAATTAATAAAACCTTTATATCAATTTTTTTTTATCAGATATAGATTAAGCTTCAACAAGGATTAAACGCCTCAATTAGTGCCTTTTTACTTTATTAATCAAGTTACATTCATTTGTACTGGTCCACCCACCTCGAAGCAGAGATGGGCGGGAAAGATTATATAAGGTTAATTTATGTATCAACTGAAAAGTATGTCTTTACATCTACAATGTATCCATTCAAATGTCCGCCGTCACCTAGAGTGTTAGCTGCGAAAGAAAATCTTGATCCCTGTCACAGGGTTTTTCGATGCCGAATGATGTTTTCACGTTTCAGTAACAAAAAGGAACGATAGAGTTTCTCCAGTAACTATATGACAAGTTAGGTGTATTTTCCAAATTAGGTTACATATAAAAGATTTACCATTATTGTACCAAATTCAAAAATATTTTAATGGAACTATTTTTAAAGACCCTCAAGGAAGGTTTGCCCATCTTACTATTGTTAAACTTGAAGGATTAAATGTCATAATTTCTCATTTAATTAAATATCCTTTGCAAAGCTCTAAAATAATAGATTTTCAACTCTGGCAAAAATGTGTTTCCATCATGGAAAATAAGGGCCATTTAGTGAAGGAGGGACTTAGTGAGATTGTATCCCTAAAATCTGCAATTAATTGGGGCTTATCCGAGAAAATAGCACAAAATTTCTCAAGTGTTAAGGGATAGACCAGAGTATTTAGTTAGTGATAAACCTTTGGATCCTTTTTGAATAAGCGGATTTTCAGATGGAGATGGTTGCTTTAGTGTGACAATAACTAAAACTAACCAAGTAATTATTAGTTATATAATATTCCTTAGCAATAGGGATGTTTCTTTATTAACCTGTATTCAAAAATTTTTTAATGGTATAGGGAGAATATCTGAAAACAAAAAAAACAAAACAGCAAGGTATATAGTAACTAAAAGGGAAGACCTGATAAATATTATTATACCTCATTTTGATAAATATAAATTAGAAGGAGATAAAGTTTTGAATTATTTAGCTTGAAAAAAAGTCCTTTCATTGGTTTCTTCAAAAGCCCATTTTACCCCTGAAGGGTTAGAGGAGATTAAAGGAATAAAGAGTAAGCTTAATAAATAACTCTGATTTATTATATTGGAAGAACTACTAACTTTAGAAGAAGATTTAACAATCATCTTCAAGCTGACACTGTTAGCAAATTACATGTTTTCCTGAATCTGGTAGGTTGACAGCATTTTAACATTTCTATATTAGAGGAATGTTCTCCTGAAAAACAAGGAGGAAGAGAAAATTACTATTTACAAAAGTATTTACCTTTATTAAATACTACTTTTTCTTCATCTTTTTCCGAATCTGCTATTTATACAAATCTTACAAATAAATTGGCTACTCTTAAATCAACTCAAAGCAGCAGCAGCAGCAGCAGCAGCAGCAGCAGCAGCAGCAGCAGCAGCAGCAGCAGCAGCAGCAGCAGCAGCAGCAGCAGCAGCAGCACTAATAATGTATCCCTGCAAGTAAGTCTAAATAATTAAAGTAGTATTATATTTTCTTTTCTATATGTTAATTATCTAAAAGTAAAGTTTGTTAACAAACTAACAAACAAACTAATATAGTTGGAAAATAGTTTCAGGGCTGGATTGTTATTCGATGACAATCTTTGTAATTTCTATCTCAATGCAAAAATTAATAATTTAAAACCTTTTGTCGAGGTTCTGAATTATTAATCGTCAAGGTCAAAGTTACTTACGGTAGGACGCCATCTGGGTTTTATAATAACCTTACTTGTTTTCCCAGGCGTTTGCGTCTCGAGGTTAAATTCAAGAGGAAGAAGTAAAATTTTACCAATATTAATTTACTTTAAGTTTAATCAATTTTATCTGCGTTCTTGAATATTTTATATTCTTATATTAATTTAATATTTAAGGTCTCTTGTGTATATTAGAATATAAGTTATATAGTGTAGGTGCATAATAATCAGAGGGGATATCTAACGACCGCGCTTCGCCCACCTGATGAAATAATATCAGATCTTTATTAGAAAAATGAGTATATAGATATAAAAAAAACTTTCGATGAAATTTTATAAAAATACTAAAAACTTTACAATGGGTGCTTTGTTCGAAAATAAAGTATTTTATTCATCGCTTCCGCCTGCGATTCCAGGCGGAAAAGATAAACCTGAAAATTTATATCCTGATGCTGATGTTGCTAAAATTCAGATCTTATTAGATAATAAGAATAAATCGGGAATTTATCTTTGAAGAAACAGGATAAACGGTAAAAAGTATGTCGGTTCTTCCCAAAACTTGAGTGTCAGATTTTCTAAATATTTTAATATTAATCATTTAATTAGACAGAATTACATGTATATCAATAGAGCGTTATTGAAGTATGGATATGCTAATTTTGCTTTAGAGATTTTAGAGTATTGTCCATGCTCTGAGTTATTAGCAAAGGAGAAACATTTTATTGATCATAGACCAGAGTATAATCTCTCAGATGATCCTAGTCATCCTTTTTTAGGTCGTAAGCATACTGAAGAAACTAAAAGATTAATGTCAGCTTCTGGTATGGGTAAAATACATTCTAAGGAATCAATAGCTAAGATGATATTAGAAAGACAGGGAATCCTTAAATCTATGGAACATAAAAATAAATTGTCTCTTAGTAACCCTAATAGCAAACAAATAGAAGTTTTAGATTGTGAAACTTCTTCTATAACTACCTATCATTCTTTGGGTGAAGCATCTAGAGCCTTAGGTCTAGATAAAAGTTCTATCTCTAAGTATATTAACCGTAAACAGAAAAACCCTCTAAAAGGTAGATATATTATTACAGTAATATAATATTTTTCGAAGCTCGTAAGTTTTATACAGGCGTGTACCTTTGTGCTTCTTATACGTACTTTGCTAGGTTAGGTTTTTTGTAATATAAAAACCTTTACTAGTGGGCAATCTCTACCTATATATGTATACGAGATAAAAGATAGATATATAAATAAAACTTTTGTTAAATATGATAGTATTACGGAAGCTAGCAGTAAACAGGGTATTGCTAGAGGAACTCTTGGTATATTTAGAGATACTAATGTACCATTTAGAGGAAAATTATATTTCACTCAACCTATTAAAGATTTTGTGTTAACAGCTAAAAATATATCAAGTGATTTAAAGCTTAATAGTAATATAGCTAAAGAGGTTTGAGTTTATGACGCCAAAACATTAGAGTTAGTGAAAGGTAGTCCATTTTCTTCTAAGACTCAAGCATCTCGTGTCGTAGGTATTAGTCGTAATGTTATTAACTATTTCATAGATTCAGGTAAAGCAGAAGGTATAAAAGGTACATATTTATTTAGTAGACAACTTGATACTAAAAAATTCAAAAATACCTTGAGTCTTCACAAACATTAGAATTGGGTAATAAAGTAGAAGTTTGAGCATATTGTGCTAAAACACTTGAATTAATAAAAGAATCACCTTTTTCTAGTATACAAGCTGCCGCTAATTATTTTAATGTCAATTATCGTACTATCAGTAGACATTTAGATACAAAATTAGCTACAATTCAAAATAATATTCTTGTCTATTTATTTAGAAAAGAAATTAATTCAGTCTTAAAAAATGAGCTTTTAACAAACCTAAAAAGAGCTCGTAACGCCCGTAGTGAAATATGGGTGTACAAAGTAGAGGATAATGGTGGGTTAACTTTAATACCTAACAAAAAGCTTTTTTACTATAAGTATGCTAACATTATTAATAATAATAGATTTAGTCAATGCGATCACTTTAAGACGCGAATTTTCAATATTTAATCGGGTAGCCATTCTCATATTGCTATATTTTGATCTGTTAAAATATATTATAGCTCCTATAATATATTTAGTTACTGCACTTTATGCCAGACGTATAGTACAACCTATATTTCCTTATAATCGTTTCGGACCAGCTAATGGATTCTTCTCAAAAGGTTATGTGAAAGCATACCGAAGTGCAGTAATGTGTATATCTGTTACTATATTGCTATACCTTTGTACCTCAGGAATAGGTATGTATAATGGTTTATTCCATTCCATAGCAATATCTCATAGTTTTAATTTATTTATAGATATTATGTGGGCTATAATACTATTATTTTGCCCGGAATGAGGCACTAATTCACTCTTATGTTTAGTTACACCTGTTGTAGTTTATAAGAACTCTGACCTTGAAAAACAGAAGATTCTTAAAGAAAACAAAGGTAAGTCAGGTATTTATCGTTGAACAAATTTAGTAAATGGATCAACATATATCGGTAGTGCTATTGATTTGACTAATAGATTTTATTCATATTATAATCTTGATCATTTAGCTAAAGTAAAAATGGTTATTAACAGAGCGCTAAAAAAATATTCACATTCTAATTTTAGTCTAGAAATCTTAGAATACTGTGCAAAGTCTGATGTAATAGTTAGGGAACAATATTACTTTGATCTTTTAAATCCGGAATACAATATTTTACAAGTAGCAGGTTCTTCTTTAGGATTTAAACATTCGTTAGAAACTCTTGAAAAATTATCAGCTTTACAGACAGGTCGTGTATTATCAGAAGAAACTAGAGCTAAATTAAGTAAAGCTCATAAAGGTAAACCTCTCTCGGAGAAAGCTCTTGCAAAATTAATAGGAAGAAAACAATCAGAAGAAACCAAAGCTAAAATGAGAGCTTCAGCTTTATGTCGTCTAAATCATAACAGAGGTAAATCCATAACGGTTTTTGATAAAGAGACGAATGAGACTTATGCTTTGATTAAATGAGTGAGTTATCAAAGATGTTTGGAGTAAGTCTACCGTATTTTTCTAAGCATTTAGGTAGAGGTAAAAATAGTTTTGTATATAAAGGTCGTTATCTAATAGAGAAGACAAAGAAAGATTAATACTCGAAAACCTTAATAAGATTTTTTGGTAAACCTTTATAATTTAAAACTAAAAGGGAAGCTCTTCGTGTTCTCGGCCTTCATTCAAGTGTGCTAAATGAACATCTTGATTCTTCTAAACAATGTAAGGGATTCCTTATTTTTAGTTCACCTCAACTTTCGGAGGATAAAAGTAATTAGGTAATTAACATGAAATATATAAGTAAACTTTGTCACAGTTCCATTTTTTTTCCGTGTAATAAGTGAAGGACTCGAATATAACTAACTTCGTTCCTAAGACTTATGTAATATATATACAAGGCTATGACATAGTCTGAGCCATCTCGTGAGAGATGGAAGTAAAAATTTATAGTTTTTACGATAACAATACTGGATCTGCTAATTCTAAATATGCTTTTTTAGGGTCAAAATGGCCCGTGGTAGAATTATTTCTTCCAATGTTACAAACTATAAGCGAGAAATTCATCAATAATTTGTTAGGTACTTTATGTGTAAGTTGCATTTTATGCGCCTCTAAAGTAAAAATCCTTTCAAATATGAACAACCCGCAAGTAACCAAAGCGTTTAACTCGTGAGTAGGAACTTCAGAGGCCATACGTTTGTTATCTATAGACACTAAATTGAGAGGTAGACCGCCGGTTAATAAGGGGTCTCACCTTAATTCTAAACGAGAGAAAAATCTTCATTTTGTAACAGGGTTTGTAGATGCAGAAGGTAGCTTTCATATTTCAATTACAAAGACTGATTCAAATTTCGGTTGAAAAGTAACTCCTCAGTTTTCTATAAAACTTCACATTAGAGATTTCGCTTTATTATATAATATTCAGAAAATTTTTGGGTCTGGTGTTGGAAAAATCACAAAGGGTAATGGCTACGCAGTATTTAGTGTTTTTTCTCTAAAGGAATTAACCAATATAATTATTCCACATTTCATTAATTATCCTTTAATAACTAAAAAACAAGCTGATTTTTTACTCTTTAAATCCGTTATTGAATTAATGAATAAAGCTGAGCATCTAACTAAGGAGGGGTTTAATCAAATATTGAGTCTTAAAGCTTCTATGAATTTAGGTTTACCTGGTTCATTAAAAGCTGCTTTTCCTTCCGTCTCTCCGGTGATAAGACCTGAAATAAAAGTACCAGAAAACATTAATCCCTATTGGATGGCCTACCCCGGAATGGCGTGTGATGAATACTTTTATCCGTTTTAGATGAAAACCAGGACAAAATACGATAGTAGGTGCATAATAATCAGAGGGCAGATCTAACGACCGCGCTTCGCCCACCTGATGAAATAATCTCAGATCTTAATTAGTCCCGTGGGAGGTCGGCGTAATCTTAACCGTATCTAGATTTGCCCACCGCCCACGGGAGGACGACGAAAGTGACGTCTAGTAAAAATGAGTATATGAATAAAATAAATATAACATTTATGAACTTTTTAAACACAAACACTGAATTTGGTTATTTAGGCCACAACGTTGCAAATGGTAATACAGATTTAGAAATTTGAGGTACAAACCTTTCTTCAACTGTCGGAGTTAAATTTACTCGAACTCAGTTATCAATGGTTAGGCTCCCTTGACACATCCAAACCATTATGGTAGGATTGATCCTTTCAGATGCTTGGGTTATATTTGATAATAAAACATATAAAAATGCTCTGTTGGGGTTTAGTCAGTCTGGAGCTAATTCTCAATATTTTTGGTTTGTTTTTTCTTTACTATCTCATTACTGTCCTTCCTTCCCTTTAGTAAGAATTAGAAGTCGTTTAGGAACAAAAACAATTGCGCTACAGTTTAAAACTCGCTCAATGCCATGTTTCACTGCACTACATAGTTTATTTTACCCAGGCGGTACAAAAGTAGTTCCTACGAATATTTACGTTCTATTAACGCCTGTAGCATTAGCCCACTGAATCATGGGAGATGGGTCAACGGAACGTCATGGTTTAATAATTTGTACTGATTCTTATTCTATCGAAGATGTTGTGCGATTAATAAATGTTCTGATTATTAGGTATAGATTAGAATGTACTTTACGGCATCATACCCCAACTCAACCACGTATTGATATAAGACAGCGTTCTATGCCTTTACTGCGAACTATAGTACGCCCCCACATGCATTCTTCTATGGCAAATAAACTAGGGGAATTAAAGGCTCACTATACAACTGAAGGCTGTTTTTTTATTAATATTCAAAAATCTAAAACACACATAATAGGATACGTAGTAGCATTACATTTTTTCATTACTCAAGATTCACGTGATGTTGAACTATTAAAAAGCTTTATTAAATTCTTTGGCTGTGGTAGAATTAAATCAAACTCCAATCAGTCTTGAGTTAATTTTGTAGTTACGAAATCGGGGGATCTAACAAATAAAATTATTCCCTTTTTACACCCAATAGAAGGTGTAAAATCAGCTGATTTTTCTGACTTTTGTAAAGCAGCCGAACTAATTAAACACAAAGGTCATTTAACGTCTTCTGGCTTAAAAGAGATTAATACATTAAAGAGCCAAATGAATCTAAAGAGGGAGCATGTGCTCCCATCATTGCTCAGCGATACCTCCGACGAAGGAGGAAGTAGCCCTCCGCTGTTCGACCAACTTTAGTTCACAAAAATAAAGTAAATTTAAGCCCTAAGTTTTATGAATGACTAGCAGGTCTAGTAGATGGAGATGGAAGTTTTCATTTGACTAAAAAAGGATACGCAAGTTTAGAAATTACAATGGATATTAGAGATGAACATGCTTTACAAATTATCAAAAATGTTTACGGTGGATCCATTAAGTATCAAACGCAAATGCATTGAGATATTGTTTACGTCATAAAGCTGGGTTTTTAGCTTTAGTAAATGATGTTAATGGATTGATTAGAGATTCTAATAGACTAGTCCAATTAAATAAAATTTGTATTAAATATGATTTGACTTTAATTTACCCTGAAAAATTAAGCTATGATAGTGGTTGATTAGCTGGATTTTTTGACGCTGATGGTTCTGTCACTATTAACACTACTAATGGGCAACTAGCCATTAATATTGCACAGAAAACAGCTGAGTTGTTACAACCTTTAGTTGAAGTTTATGGTGGTTCTGTTTACATTAATAGATCTGGACCTTCATTCAAATGATATATTACTAAACGAGAAGATATCCTTAATATGATTGAGTATTTTAAAAAACATCCTGCAAGATCCGAAAAAAAAAATAGACTCCATCTAATTCCAAAATGTTATGAGCTGAAAGATTTAAAAGCTCATAAAGCAGTACCTGGCACTTGTTTAGAAAAAAGTTGACGGTATTTTATATCTAAATGGTTAAAATATGAAGATTAAACAAAAATTTAGTCCCAATTAAAAAAAATCGAGTGTTTATATTTAAAGATATGGTCCATATATTTTTTTTATAAAATGTAAGCATTAAGAAGTACAGCTCAATTAATAAGTTATGAGTTAGTATTGAGTTCTGCTATATTACTTATTATTCTATTTACAGGAAGTTTAAATTTAACTGATATAGTAGAATCTCAAAAATCAATATGATTTATTATACCTTTATTACCTGTATTTATAATATTCTTTA
>Ga0307515_10018672_pt1 | contig 12524 bp, 5 predicted proteins | sample 17_EM_MG_FD_194513 | JGI IMG/M metagenome (GOLD analysis project Ga0307515, IMG submission 194513) | Populus trichocarpa ectomycorrhiza microbial communities from riparian zone in the Pacific Northwest, United States - 17_EM | ecosystem: Host-associated > Plants > Roots > Unclassified | place... | reverse complement strand
TAATGAAAAAGAGTTGAAAATTATTCAGCCTTCTACTTAACCAAAAAAAGCAAAGGAATTACATATATGCCTTGAACCCATTTCTTACCTAAAAGTTGTTTCAACCAAGGAAATAACATTGAAATTTCAATTTAATTATGTATATTAAATATATTTTAAAACTTGATCTAGGATAAGGCTTGAGTCATTGATTAACTTAGTTTGACTAGGGTTAACTTAGAAATAATTTTTTTTTTGAAATATGATCAAAAAGACATTGTTTTAATAAAAAAATGTCAACAGGTTTTTTATCAGGTAATTCTTTGGAATCAACCTAGATCTTTTGTTAGTCAGGTCAAGTCAATTCCTTCTATTTTTTTTTTTTAATCCTGAACTTGTCTAGACTTCTAATGGTAGTTAGGCCATTATAAGTTTTATAAATATGATTTTAAATGCGAATGGTATTATATTTGTAGGAATCAAAATCATCCAAAGACATTGACCCAAAAGAAGCAAAGAAAGTTGTTTTAATTGACTGATTAGAAAGAGAAAGGAATCTTAAATTAATGAAGTACTTTAGAATAATGTGGATTTCATTTGCATGCAAAAGTTCTATTCCTCTAAAAATAAAAGACGTTAAAAAGCAGCTTCCTTCAAACCTAATCTCTTTAGCGTAGGTCCAAAAGGGTTTCTACATCAAAATATGATCCTTGCATGGACTATAGTTTCTTATCAATAAAAGAAAGCTCATTTTAGCTCACTTTAGAGTTACAACCTTTCCTCCCTCATCTTTCTTCCTTTCTTTCTTCTTTGATAAAAACATTGATTCTACTATAAAACTAAAGAAACTTTGTCGTATACCATTACGCAAGAAAAGAAGAGAACTTTGTCATATACAAAGGATAATGGGTTGATTATTGCAGGTGTACAGAACATATATTCTACAGAAGATGAAAATTCTCACACCAAAAAGATGTTTACACTTTACACGATCCGCTTGATGCGATGTTTGGACCCATAGATTCCACTAATGCCATGCTTTTAATCGGTGCTCTCGATGATCAAGTCTTGGCAAACATATCATGTCTAGAAATGGGCCCAAAATTAAGTTTTAGTACCAAATAACAATATATTATCTATGTATGACCTAAATATGATCAACCCAAGAAAGCATACTAGACCCCGAATGTCAAAAAAGACAACAGAAGAAGAACGGTGGTTTAGTATATTGGGTTCGAAGAGGGAACATAAAGGCTGTTGGATCACATGCACATCACATTCTTTTTCCTCTTCCTCTTCTCTTCTTTTGATACTGTGGCTGATGAACGTTAAAGAGAGGGAGGAAAAAAAAAGGTGTTTAAAAAAAATATTAAAAGGGATACCCCACAAGTTCAAGGCTGCTGCTGCTGCTCTACTACTACTCCTCAATCCAAGGGATTCCTTTGTGATGATCAAAAGCCTTATTTGGGTCCCTCCATCATCCTCGCCATCATTTCATGCATATATATGAAGACCCACCTCTACGTCCATTACTCACAAAGCAATTATACGTTCTTAAAGTGATTTTTTTTTTTTACTATGATGACATCCAATAATTCAAGATACAAAATATTGGGCAATCTGGCTTCAATATCGAAATTCGATGAGAGTTATGATCAGTAAATTGATCGGATGGTGATCGATTCATTATCTTCTGGGGAAATGAAGTTATCTTCAAATCATTTGCAGTGTTGGGCTGATCCGGGCTGTCCAGTTTTCTCTTATATATTTATTTATTTATTTATTTTCCCTCTTTTTAACATATTCCTATAATCATACAGATATTATTGCCAACTAATAATCCACTGAGGAAACCCTTTTGGCTGGTCAATCATGTCAATCAAAAAGCTTTGTGAAAGATCTGTTGTAGATCACTCAACCAGCGCACAAAATTTTGATGGTCCCTAATCGAAAACTATCCGCTCCAATTTGTTCACTATTTGATTCTCACGCGCAGCGATATAGCAAGTACTAGGCACCCACATAAACTGTACTGGAGTCATATTTTTGGATCATCAATGTTGTAATTCAAGGGGCTACCATATTAATGTTGTCTGTGTTGCGTTTTTATTGGAAAAACAAACTAGTTTAACCTCGTATAAATATTGTGAAACCTGAAGCAAAATTCATTACCATCTCCATAAATTAATAATATTCTTGACTTAGATTTAGAATTTAAATAATATCTCGATTAATTAACCACCATATGCGTCGCGTAAAGTGTGTGATGGTTCCCAACTTATTGATGCTTACTCTACACGCCCCAACAGCTTTTCAATTAAAAAATTATTATTTTAAAAAGGAATTACTTCATTACTCTCAACCAAACTTACAATTAACTACAATGAACTAAATGTATTGTATCAAAGAGTACATGCATAATTTTATTGTTTATAAAAAATTAAAAAAAAAAACACCTAAATACCCCTACACGAGACCACTAATGTTTTGACTTTTAGGAGTATTTTGGTTATTTTATGGTTCACAAAACATTGAATAGACACAAATACTTCCAAACAAATCAGTAATGACTAATGCACCTCATGCAAATACCAAAATAATCATGGTCCAAAGGCATGTAATTTTTTATAGGAATGACAAAATAATCATTATACTATAACGGTGAACAGACAAAAAATAAGAAGAGCTATAGTGAATCCTCCTTTTGTTTTAATTGTTTGTTAATAAAACTTCCTCTTGCCACAAACAGTATAATTAGATGTGGCTTTTTTATATATGTAGTATTCTAAAAGGACAATATTTTCAAAATTTTATTTATATAATGCTATAAAGAGAGGTGGATAGTTAGATTTTATTTATAAACCGATAAAAGTACCCGACTGAGAAATTTTTGAAACATTTGAGACCCAAAAGATAATTTTTCTTTTCTTTTTACATTATCTATTAAGAATTGGGTTCTATGTTAGGGAATAATCATAGATGGTTAACCAAATAATTAGCAAGTGCAGTAGATGCTCGCTGTTAAAGATTTCTTGGGCACGGCCTAGCTAAAATGTATAGGCACTGCCATAGAACTTGCGCATGCTAATATATAGTTAGACAATTGTAAACTAAGCAGTTTCAAGAGAACGAGGTAAGAGTAAAGACAACACCTCAAGCTAGCTACGCAATGGAAATATTCCATATATATTGGGGACCCCTAGCAAGTTGCAACTGAGCTAGCCTCGTACCCGAGGCAGGAGGTGTGGGCATAGCAAGATGCATGTTCAGGTTTAAAAGGGAATAATTTTGACTGGTAATTATAAGAATATAAATTGGAGAAAAATATAACTCAGGGATATATGTAAAGGATCATATGAAAAAAGAAGGCAGGAGAGATACAAAGTGGAGGTAAGCGAACAGAGATATCATGCCCTAATACCCCACAAGTGAAAGAAGAAAAGGAAAGTAGGAGAAAAATCAGCTTTATAGGGAATAAGGAGAGGATTGGATGATTGAACTCTAGTAAAGTCACTCTTCCATTAAATTTTGAATGTTCATTTCATGTCTAATTGTACATTTTCATCCAAGTCTTTATAAAAGAGAGAAGGTAGGGGGAAAAGGCAAAGGAGGCAGGCATTGACAGGACAGAGATCGGCTAGGGTTTGCGGTGGAAGTGGAGGTGGAGGTGGAATAATAATAGATAGCAGATAGTTATAATCATGGGGGAAGCATATTCACTTTCCTCTTTGTCATCACTTTCTAAGGCATGATTAGAAAAAAGTTCATCAATCTTCTCTCCTCCCCTTAAAGAAAAGCATTCCTCTTCCTCTTACCCTCCACTTTTGTCCAATACTCACCCAATCAAAAGACTTGCTTCCCAAGGCTTCTACAATACTACTCCCTATATATATATATATATATATATATAGAGGAGAAAAGTTGAAGACCATGATGATTAAAATTATACCTTGTTAATCAGCTATTGATCTTAATTGGATTGGCTTGAAGCTTCAATTACAAGATTGTATGTGGTGGGTCAATGAACATTTAATTGCCTGTTTAACTACCATAATACTTGACAACACACGTTTCCATGAGCCGATTTTGGACCCCTTTTTATGAGCTAAAAAGGTATTAGGGTTTATAACTCACCTCCCTTCAATCATACGCTGACAAATATATATAGGTGGTAAAATTCAACAAAATATTCCCTCTCCGGACATTCATTTTATGTAATCTTATCCCAAAGAACCACCTAATTAATTCAAATTAGATCCATGCAACACCCATTAATTTATTTATAATATTGGATTTTATATATATATATATATATATAAGTACATGGGTTTTTGTGCATAGAGACAAGCTTAGCAAGGACGCTTCGTGGGACATTCTAGCATACTTCGTTTGATGCGTGGATCTAGTCCTAATTCTAACATACTAGATCTAATTCAAAATCTATCACAGTATTACCGAGAAAATAAGAGGCTGTCATAGTAGGAGTACTTAACTATGTTCCAGCTAGGCCCAATCCAAATAGACCATTGGATCAAAATATTAATCTCGGCCTAGTTCAATAAATTAACCTTAAAAAACTTGAAATCCAGATTCTAATTTGTTTGAGTTTCTAGTTAAATAGTGTTGACTTGATAAATCTTGGTTGATTTTATTAAACTTTTAATGGTTTCATTTATATGATTAAATCCAATACAAACTTAATCAGTTAAATATATCAAAGATTTTTTTTTAAAAAAAAACCAACGTCTTTTTAAAATAAATAGTTAGAGACTCACTGTAACCCTAATCCTTTTTCAAATCAATCCCTAGATTATTCATTTATCGAAAAACATTTAACAACTAAAAAAATAAATAAAAAATGAAAATAAAAGGGGAAGGATGAGCCTGGAGAATTTTAAAATACCATTGTTTATTTGCTGATGAGCCACTGATAAGCTTATAGAACCACTGGATCAACTTAATGTGCATGGTGAAATTTAGAATGTAAACTGTAATTTTTAAAAAATATAAAAATAAATATAAAAACAATTAATTTATAAAATAGTTAGGGTAATTTTCCAATAATTATTTGCGTTAGCAATCAACGAAAAACTATTTTACTGATGAATTGAAAAAGACACATCCATAAGCCTATTATTAAGCGAGAATCAAACAAATGTTAAACCAGGCAGTGCAGCCCAGCATCAGTTTCGTGATCAAAATGCTCGTGGTCCAGTAAAAGGAAATTTAGTGGGACGGATGACCCTGTATGTCGTCGTCAGGCCACTAATTGATTTACAATAAACCTTGCAAACATGAAACACCCTCTAAAGTACTGGCGGTGCCCTCTAAACTGGTGGTGATTTTGATATATATATCTTTTAACCTGATCTAAGCTAAGTCTTCATTAACCTAATCCAAGCTAAATCTCAAGTCAATAGTTAAGCAAAATCTTGTAAGTTGTAACTAGAAAATGAACACGGAAGGTTAAAATCAGAAATATTAATTCAAGGTTAATGTTAATTAAATTGACCTATACGAGACTTTTTTTTATATGGTTTAGGCCGAAGGCCCAGAATGGTAACTGGCCTTGGTTGGATCCCTTCCATGGGCTACGAGACTTTTTAAGAGGCGAGGAGTGACTTTAGCGTCCGTTTGGAAATCTGTTTTTTATTAAAATTATTTTTTAAAAATTTAATTAATTTTTAGTGTTTTTGAATTATTTTATTATGTTAATATTAAAAATAAATTTTTAAAAAATAAAATAATATTAATATAATATATTCCCAAACAAAAAATATTTTAAAAAAACAATTTCCCACACAAACACCAAATCAGGATCCATCCAGAAGAAATGGTGGCCACTGCTTTCACTTCTCAGGTATATTTGATATTTAATAACGTGGTTGAAAATGACGTTCCTTTAATTTTTTTAAAAAAATTTATTTAAAATAAATTATTTTTTTATGTTTTCATATTGTTTTACATGCTAATATTAAAATTAATTTTTAAAAAATTAAAAACAACCATCCCGATACCAGATACACCCTCGTATGACACCGCACCACAGTTACAACATGGAAATGCCATCAAGTAATGCAATGATCGACTATCAGTACAACAATAAAAGGCCCTATCGGATACAACTCCATGAATGTAAGACCAACTCTGTTGGTTGGCTTTTCAAATTTGAACCTTGCCAATCTCTCACGTTAGTCAAATTGAAAGGCGTTCAACCATGAAAAAATTTGTCGAATCCCCCTTGCATCTCACCATACAAGGGGGGGCTCACCGAGAATAGCTGCATGATTTGCCCACACCTCTTCATCATTGAAGATTTCACAATTACATGCAATATGGTTTTCCTCCATACAGCCCTTACATCTCACAACACATAGCTGCATCACACTCCAGCAACAGCCATAATCTTATGCCAATATATAGCAACAAATATCAACACTATTTTGATGTTACTTGAATCACATGAAAAGAATCAACCACGCAACTGTTACAAGATTAATATTCTTACTAAAAAATGTAATGATATATATCGTAAAACTTGATGTAAAGTAAATGGAATTAAAAAATGTAATGAAATATTTGGCAAGACTTGTGAGTTATTGCAGTATAAATTTCATCCATCGGGGAAAAATGGAATTGAAAAATACAGTCGAATCATGTCGAAGCATAGCTAAAGTATACCCAGGCTTATTCTAAACCATGCAATTCATTAAAACAGAGTGCTATGCTCTAGATATCCCTAAATTAAGAACCTCGCAATTTCCGAGACATATGAATAAGCAGACAAGGAACTCGATCTATGTAAAGATTGAGAAACATACTATAGATTGAAGTTCCAAAAACAGCAGATATTATTATAAAGCAACTCAAGATTCTAATAAATACAAATGGAAAGAAAACATCAATGCTAGATCGTTATCCTGACCTAGTTTCTAACTAGAGCATGTTTTCTACAACAATTGACTGCCTTCATCTTTTGATAGTAGATCAACATCATTTGATTACAGAGTAATTAACTCTTTTTACAAATCATATCAAATAAGTTTTGCCTTCGCAGATTTAGTGAGCATAAGCCTATATAGGGATGAAGGTAATAGCACTCCGCCATGTGTTAATGGCACTCCAATTTCAGCCAAAGAAAGATGTGGCTGGACAGACAAGTGGAGTGTCATTAGCACTTGATGCAATGCTATTAGTCACGCTCCTAAATTAGCAGAGACAAATTTGCAAGTTATTGAATGAGATAGGACAAACCTTCCAAAGCAACAAGTGTCATAATTCAAAATACTTCAAAAAGAAACTTCAACATGTCACCAGAAAAATATATGACACAAGAAGAATTCACTTCTACATTTTCAAATTGTTTATACCAATTTTCAGTTCCTTTCAATTCATACACAAACCATCCAAATGGATAAAGAATCCCCTTGCACCTGGAAGTCTTTTTGTATGCAGAACGTTTGAAGAAACATTTACACCACAAAAGTGCAACAGCAACTAGTATGCAAGCAATAAGCAATTATGAAAATGCCATGAACAATGCACATAACACTAGATAGCATTAGAGATTTCATATGTATCCCATTACATATAAACTTCCATGCCAATAAACTTGGAGGAATGACACAGGGGACAAAAACTAAGCTTACTTTCACAATCCTTACAGAGGCAGAGATGCTTACAAGGTAACAAAAGCATGCAAACTTCATTGACTCTGCAAGCCTTACAAGTCATCAGCTCCTTCATGTCATTATTGTCATTGGAAAGCAGGTGAAAATCAATGGCACGGCCATTGCAGCACGAAGCTGTATCATCCACCTCACTGTCACCACAACCTTCTTTACTATCTCTACTTTGAGCATAGACTTGCTGGATGTTAAACTTGATGGCATTTATCATGTTTTCATTGTATCTGGCCCGTTCCTGCCATGCACCTGCTTCCATAGACAACTGTTCCATTTTCTCTTCAAGTTCCATGTTCTTCTTATTGATGCTCTCCACCTCTGCTTCTTTCTGGCGAAGTTTTTGAAGAACCTTCTCTTCCACAAGTGAGATAGTTTGAAGTTGGTCGGCTTGGACCTTCTCTAGGATGGTTTGCCGCAGTCGATCACCCTATTAGACATACAAGCAAGTTAGAAATATTTTCCACGCACCTCACACTATGATAACGTGATAGGCAAAAAATAAAATAAGAAAAAAAAGACATTCAAGTAATGCAAGAACAGTTCCCATCAAGTCCAGCAGGTAAAACCAGTTTGGTGTACCCCATCTTCTCCTCCACAACCATCAATTCAATCAAAAGCAAAGAAAAAAACACTTCAAACAAAAGCAAAGCCGATCAAATCTTCACAGCAGGAAGGACATGAACAGCCAAAGGAAAAAATTAAAGAACGACACCCTCCAGAATACCTCTATAAACATTTTTCACACTAACTTCCACAACAAATGGAATTCCGGAACTCTACTTAGAAAGTTGAACGCAGTCATTGAGTTCCAATGATTTTGAATGTTTTACATGGTGCCACCTAAGAGAATTACTGAACAACATAAAGATCCTCAGACAAAAGACAACCACACCACCATGCATCTAGGATTAGCAATTTCCATCTTTGTTGTTGAGTCTATTGATTTAATGTAGTCCAACATTAGTTTTAAACCTACAAAAACAATTCACAAAGCAAATGCTTACATCTAATTGAATAAATATATTAAACTAGATACAAATAAATAGTGAAGTGATACTGACAAGAAGCATTATCACCAGAGAGAGAAACAGAGGACCAACTCTTCCCAATTATCTTTATATTTCATTATTCTAGATTTTGAAAAAACTGTGCTTTTGAAGTTAAAATGATAAACAGGCAGACTTCAAATTCCTAGGAGCAGCGTGGAATTCATGCATCATGAAGTATCACTTTGAAAGCCTAACTGTGACAAGAGGCAAACATGCAAAAAATATTGCATAACAATATAGAAACAAATCCATGACCCAATACACAAACTGCTTAATTCTGAATCATGGGATGTGAAGTAATCAAGTACTTACTTAAACTAACAGGTCATAGATGACACACATCAGTATAAGAAACATATTAAATGAAGCTGCAGCAACCAGTATTTGCAAATTAAATGAAGTGCAATGAACTAGCAAGAAAATGTAACAAAGTGAAAGAGAAGCAAATAAACCTAAAAAATGGCAACAGGTAAGGTCATTTTGCATTGAAATAAAGCTGTTATCTTTAAACAAATCCCAACCTGAATTTTGAGGAATTTATCAACCTCCACATCCTGTCGCTGCAATTCACTATCAATATCATCACCAATAAGCGATAACAAAGCCGAGTCACCAGAAGATGAAACACGGGTATTGTCAAGAGACAACCCTAACCCAGTTGAGACTGATCGTGCTTGCAAGAAATCAACAGAGGAAATCTGGGAATTATTCTCCAAAAAGTCTTGCTCCTTCAATCTCTTTCTCTTGGGTTCTAGCCCATAATTCCACTGCAATTCAAGTCCCCCATCACTGCCATCATTCCCAGGACCCGGAGCAAACCCCACCACATGAACTAGAACAACAACCACAAAATACCCAAGATTTTATGACTTGATTTAAGACCATGCTAGCTAATTACATAAAACTTGGTAGCCAAATTGTAAATAATCAAGCTTGATTTATCCTAAAATTGATAGAAAATTAGTAGCTGATATTTTTTAATTAATTAACATAAGCAAATAAATTAAAAAATCCACCGTCTAGTTCGCAATGACTTCTTAGCTAGAAAAATAAATCAAGCAGTAAAAAGAGAAGTCGGGAAACTTACAAGGAGGGACATAGGGAGGATGCTGAGACTGATCTTGCAAATTAGAGGGATTAAAATAAGCCACTGCCGGAGAAATCTGGCTGTCGATTGCATATAAATTCCTGGATTGCATAAAAATTGATAAAAAAAAAAAAAAAAAACGTTAGCCTTGGAAGAAATCAATGTAAAAACTGTCCTTTTTAACCTAATTTACCTCAAATTCTTAGGTTGTTGTTGTTGCTGTTGCTGTTGAGGTTGGTAGTGCTGTTGAAACTGGTGTTGGGGATGAGCCATGATGAGAAGGGAAACTCTAGAGAGAGAGGGGGGGAAGAGAGATGGGCTCTCGGTCCATATAGGGAAGGGCGAGGTGGCCGATGGCGGTGATTCTTAGTATTTTCCAGAAGGGCCTGAAATTATTGTGAGTTTGTGTTTTGGCATCGATAGTTTAGCTAATTAATAATTTGGCCGGTTCTTGGTTCACCGTTTGACTCTACTAATTGGGCTAGGTCCGGTCTAGTGTATTAGCTTCCTGTCCATGTTTGATGCTAAACTACGTCGTTTATATGATTTCTACGTGATTAGTATTTGATAATAATTTAAGTGGTTGTTTTAGTGGTTAAGAAAGTTTGTTTTATTTAAGTTTTTAAATTTAAATTTCAGAGATAATATTTAAGAAAAAAACAAAAAGGTTTGTTCGTCACCTTTTGTACTTAAGTCTAAGATTAATAGATTTACGAGTCTGGGAGAGAACATTAGACATAAAAACCCTAGAAATTGTTATATATAATAAAACTACATCATTGGAAACCCTTCGTCTCACCTGCCCAATAATTATATCAACGTTCCCTTATTTAAAGATATGTTCGCTGGCAAACTCAATAAATTGAAAGAGAAGCCTAAGCTTGAGGTAAATTAATAATTGTTTATGTGAATAAAAATAAAATTGAGAGATGAATGTAAATTAGGGTATCTAATAACATAAAATAAAGCATTCACTTTATTGTATTTACTGAACTTATTTATTTAAATTAATAAAAGATAAATTCAAATTCTAAAAAACCTATGATTTAAAATATAAATACAAATGAAACTGACTGAATAAACTTATCCCATAAAAAATAATACGCAAGGCCGAACACATTAGCAATATTATTTAAAAATTAATATTTTTTATTTTAAAAAAATGAACTTAATTTGTTAAAATAAATAAAAAAATTATAGATGAATTAGAATAATATCTTGAAATACCAAACAAAAACAAAAACATAACAACTAAAAAAACACTTGTATTCAAAAAGGCATGCAAAACTCATGACTTAAGTTATGAGACCGGGATAAACCCATAGAAAAAACTTAAAGATAAACATAAAATTAATATTATGAAAAACAAATGCATAATAATAAGATTGTACAGAGCCGAATCTCTAACAAATTAAATGTTGAAAGATGAAATCAGGAAAAAAAATCAATTATACAAAAAGATCTAAACAAATGAGGGTGAAAACAAAACATTAATTAGAGGGATAAAAATTTTCAATTGGAGGGTTAAATTGAATTGAAAAATAGCTTTAATAAAAGAAAAAACAAATCAAAAGAACAAAATAAAAAATTTAATTGAATGATGAAATTGAAAGATAAAAAAACTTCAACAAAAGTGTCAGGGAAAAAAAAGGACCGAAATAAAAAACAAAACAGATGAGAAATTACAATTGAAGAACTAAATTGAAAAAATAAACTTCTATAAAAGGAATAAGAAAAAAAATTAGAAATTAAAAGAATAAGGACTAATTTAAAAAAAAAACATATTAGAAATTATAATTGAATGACTAGATTAAAAAGATAAATACTTCTATAAATAGAAAACGAACAAAATAAAAGGAAATTAAGAGAATGGAAACTGAAATTGATAAATAAGAAACAAAAAGGATAATGGTGTATTTTATATGTTAGGAGAGAGAAATATCAAACGATCACCGACGATAATCCAACCACCATAAGTTGTCACGCATCACTCCATATGAAAGAGGGCACAATGACGCATCTAGGGAGACAACAAAAGGTCAATTTTAGCCACCGGGTGACGTCACATATGCTGCTTGATGACACAAATGCTACCCACTCGCTGGCATGGGTTGAACGCACATCAACAACGTTTTCTTATTAAAATATTATTTTAATGGTAAATTACTACTTTAGCCCCATGCAAACCAACAATTAACAAAAAAAATCAGAGCCAAAAGACTCTAATACCCCTGAAATAATTGTACATTTGTAAACCTACTATATATGAAAAACAAAAAATACATATATTCTCGTACCCGAAACAATTAATTTTTTTACGCTTGGGGGTGTTTTGTTGTTTTACTATTCATAAAAATACTGTATAAACAAAAATACTCCCACACAAATCAATAATGATGAATGATCCATGTAAAAATACTAAAATACCCCTAAATCAAATACATCTATTTTTTTTATTTTTTTGGCCAAGGCAATAGATGTCAGCCCACTATTGTAATAAATAATGTACCGAGTCTATGACTACGGTAAATCCTCAATACAATTTAGTATACTTGTTATAGTCTATTGTGTCTTGATTTCTCCATTTGTGGATTGGCCAGTGGGCTTGTGGACTCATGAGTTTGGACTTGAATTTGGTTAACGGGAAATATTTGCTATTAAGTTCATTGACCAGTAATTTCTCTTAGTCTCTAAAATATTTTAGTACATGAATATGAGTACATT
>Ga0307515_10018671_pt1 | contig 12524 bp, 14 predicted proteins | sample 17_EM_MG_FD_194513 | JGI IMG/M metagenome (GOLD analysis project Ga0307515, IMG submission 194513) | Populus trichocarpa ectomycorrhiza microbial communities from riparian zone in the Pacific Northwest, United States - 17_EM | ecosystem: Host-associated > Plants > Roots > Unclassified | place... | reverse complement strand
TTCCGGGAACACATTACAGTATAACAAAAACAGATATTACTACAGAATCACACACATATACAGGAGGAAAAAAGCAAATTCATGGGTTATAAGAAAATGGAAAACTTGGGTGGATGAGTTTCTACACGAAGTGGAGTAGAACGGCGAACAGAAGAAACCTATATATCAAATCAAACACCATAATTGCTCCAAGAATTAATGAGGTTGAAATTAACTGATAAAGTAGTGCAGAACAATAGAACAAACATGAAAAATTACAATATGATCAAGAACCTACCGTGCCTAAAATCTCTTCTACGGCTCGTATAATTTCAACCGATGAAGGCATTGTGGAGATATAATTAATCAATTCCCCGCACCTAACACACAACATAAATTTGAAAAATTAACCTAAACCTTTCATAAATCAAACCTAAACTTAAGCTTTGACATAAGATATAGATGACTTGAACTAAAACCATGTCAATACAAAAGAACCATAAGAACATCACATCACACGTAAAAAATCTTCAAATCCCCTGGTTCTGTCACAGTTTCTCAGCACCCAAACATATGATATAAAATATACAACAATCAAGGTGAAAATGAGTTGGAAAATGAATTCCCAACCCCAAAACCCCTGCTCCTATTTTCCTGGGCATCGCATGCAGTGGTGGCCGGATCTGGATTCTTAGAACCAGATGAAATGTCATGCACTTTCGTTACGTCAAGAATTTTTTCTCCAGCATAGAATGAGAAGTAAAGCTAGTCTCCTACAAAGAATTCTCATATACGTTATAACATTTCATAAAAAAACTTAAAAGCCTAAAAAAGAAAAAAGAAAATAAAAGGTAGTACCGTTGAAGTTTTTTTTAAGAAACTAGAAGGGCAATATTGAAAATTCCAAACTATAGGGGTAAAACAGAAGTGTAGCCTATTAAAAGAAAAATTCTCTTCGCGGCAAGTACGTACAAAATTAACAGAAAACCTCCCAGCATCGTGTCACCCTCTGTAGCTCCATTTCCCGCAAAAATCTCCTCTCTTTCTCTATCTTTCAAATCCTCTCGCTTTCTCTTTCTACGTTTTCTCTCTCTGTCAAATCCTCTCGCTTTATCTCCTTAACATTCTCACTCTACACTCACAATGCAATGAAGAACCTGATCGATTCAATCAGTACCGATTTACATCCATGTCGACAACCAATCACCATCATGAAGCTCCTTCATCGTCGTCGTCGTTAAAAACGATGCCGTTTCCTTCACCATCGACTCTCAATTCCTCCTCCTCCTCATCTCCTTCCTCTTTCAAACTCCGAAAAATCCCTCCCATTCCAATCCGCCGAATCCAGAAACCCGAGGCTCCACTGAACGACACCGAATCAATCAACAATGACGACGGCAACGACACAGATTGCGGTGATAAAAATGACGACAAGGAGAAATTGGAGAAGAGAAATTATAAAGCGGACGAGAATTCGCCAATAATTATGGCGTCGGCGCTCGGGTTGAATCATATAAGGACACGTTCCCTTCCGATTCCTTCTCCGCTTAGGTTTTCGTCGTCAGCTGCTACGCCGTCGTATTTAGGGAATGCTCAGGTTAATAATAATAATGATGATGAGGTTAAAACTGGAGTCGACACGAGGCTTAATGGATCGTCCTTTGAACAAGGTAACTAACTAACTAATTATGTGATTTTGAATTTTTTTTACATGATTAATTCAGATTTCAATTATTGTTTGCTAATTTTTGCATGGTACCCATCCCATGTATTCATGTGTAGTTGCATCCATCACGACTTTTATATACCTTCATGTGGGACCCACGTACCATGAGTTCAGGAGTTAGGCTCGTGTGGGATTCACGAAAAATTATTAGATATATCAGAAATTGTAATTTGTTTTTTACAAAATTCACTATGAAATTTATTTATGAGTGTTAATTTTATGCAAGAACTCAATGCTATATTTAATAATTCTTTTTTTAATAACTGTAGATTAGTAAAGGGAATAAATTGTAATGTGTTTGTTAGTGGAGGATTTATGGTAGTTTAATTAAGTTCTTTTTTGGTTTAAATACAGGGAAAAAGATTTCGTGGGGTGAAGCGAAACCATTTAGAGCTCACTCGCAACTCAATCCAGCAATGGAGGTAATGAATTTGGTCATGTTAGTTGTAGTTTGATATGTGTGATAAGAGTGTGTATATGTTCATGTTAAGTGGCTAAGCTAAATTAAATTTGTGTTTTCTTTTTGGGCAGAGTAATCATGCAGCATTTTTTGCAAAGGAAATCCAGTCTCCGCGTTTTCAAGCTATATTGCGTGTTACAAGCGGTAGGATGAAGAAGAGTCCGGATATTAAGAGCTTTTCTCATGAGCTTAATTCCAAAGGGGTTAGGGCTTTTCCAGTTTGGAAGTCCCGCGCATTTGGTCATATGGAGGTGCATTGGCTTTGTGCTTTCTGTTCCTTTTTTTTTGTGTTTGTATTTGCTGTCCATTTGCCTTCCTTTGAAAATTTGATTGTTTGGTAGAAATAACTTGATTTGTGACAATACTAGGAAGTTATGGTGGCAATCAGGATGAAATTCATCAGGTTAAAAGAGGAAGTTGATTCTGATTTAGGTATATTTGCTGGGGATTTGGTGGGTATACTTGAAAAGACCTCAGACACTCACCCCAAATGGAGAGAGAGTTTGGAGGACTTGTTGGTTGTAGCTCGACAATGTGCAAAGATGTCTTCTAACGAATTCTGGGTGAAAGGTGAGGGTATCGTCCAGAACCTAGACGATAAGCGTCAAGAGCTTCCAATGGGGATTGTCAAACAAGCACACACCCGGCTTTTATTTATCCTCACTCGATGCACTAGGCTTGTGCAGTTCCAAAAAGAGAGTGGTTATGATGAAGAAAAAATTCTGGGCATTCATCAATGTAGTGATCTTGGAGTTTATCGTGAACAGATTATTGAAATTGCACAACAGGACTTTAGCGGTCCATTGGTGGGTTGGAAGACAGCGGGTGAGAAGCAGAGAAAGAAATCCTGTGGTATTGAACAAGACACTCAAGTTACAAAGCAGGATCAAGTAGATCAGTCTTTGGAGGTTGGCACTGCAAAAAGTGTTGATTCAACTGCAAGCAGCTTTAGGATGTCATCTTGGAGGAAACTTCCATCCGCTGCTGAGAAAAATCGGAAGGACACTGATGTTGTTCAAACACCTTTCAAGGATAAATCAGAACCACTACTTGATAGAGATGATTATTCTGAAAATCTTGAAACTCCAGACCATCCTCCATCCCCAGGAACAAAAAGAGTTTCTTGGGGACTCTGGGTGGATCAACACAATGTTGCATATGAAAATTCTATGATATGCCGGATCTGTGAGGTTGAAATACCGATTGTACATGTAGAGGAACACTCTCTAATTTGTACTATTGCCGACAGATGTGACTTGAAAGGCTTTACTGTAAATGAAAGACTTGAAAGAGTTGCAGAAACTCTTGAAAAGATACTGCGCTCATGGTCACAAAAAACCACACCAAAAAGTACACCAAAAAGATGTGATACTCCAAGAGTAAGTCCTGAGGTTGAAAGAGTGCCCACATCAGGTATTCATGAGGTGTCAGATGGGTTATCACCAAAACGAAACAACTTTTCTTCTTGCTGCTCTGAAGAGATGCTTGATGTTGTGCCTGATTCTTTTGTGATGGAAGATCTCAATGTTTTTCCAGAAATTTCATGTGAAGCACGTTCCACTCAAACACCTGATGCAGACAAAATAACCTCATCAAGAGAAAGCTTGACACCACGATCACCATTATTAACTCCACGGACTAGCCAAATTGGTTTGCTATTGAGTGGACAGAGGACAATAACAGAACTTGAGGGTTGTCATCAGGTATGTAGTTGTGTTAAACTGTTGTTCTGGATGATTCACCCTGGTTAGGGATTGATCTTCTTCTGAATATATATTGGTTATCTTTGTTAGTATGGTATCTGCCATAATCATTTTCATTACTAGCCTTGCTTTTTTTTGTTGTCATATTCTTTTAGTTGTTTCATGGTAGAAAGATTAAAATCTCGTGAACTCGAATTAGATGGCTTCAGCTCTAGAGAACTTTATCACTAGAATTGTGCATTGGTTCTACCTTCAGCCTCTCACTCAAGATTGCTCCATCCTTTTCCAAGTAAATTTTGTTCAGCATCAGGCTAGTAGTAGTTTGTTTGTTTTTTCCTTTCCTTTTCTGACAAATACTATAATTCAAATTTGACTATTTAAAGTTTCTACCACATGGTTCTTTTCCTATATTAGACAAATAAACCCATTAATACATTTAGTAATTTATCTTTTTCATCACTGAAAAAACAGATGTTCTTAGTAGTTTCCAATCCATAAAGAATTAGACAATTTGGCAGTTTGGTTTTCTGTGGTTTCCTTGATGCTTGATGAAAAAAGATTTCTTGATGTAAATTGAAGTATATGCATGTGTGCAATGACAAGAAAGCATTTAAATTAAAAAAATTGTTATCACATCTAGGTCATACAGCCTACAGATCCAGTTGTATTCTACCTTTGATATCTCCTTTCTATAATAACCAATAACAAATGGCAAATGCAGATAATTTTGGTGTCATAAGCAGCAGATCATAATTTCATGTTACCTGCTGTTCAATATACCTTGTATTTAAGTGAAAGTAAATCTGAACACATATGGCTCAGTCAATTAACTTCTCACTGCAAATCTTCATTCTAGGTTGTGAAATTGAGCACACAATGAAATTTCAGTGAATATGGTCATTTGACTGACTGTTGTTATTTCATTGAGCTCTTTGTTTCTATTTCCTAAATTTTACTGTTGCATGACAGATAAGCAAGCTACTGGATATTGCTCGCTCTGTTGCAAGTCTAAATGACAATGACTATAGTGCACTAGAGAGCATGCTGGACTGTCTGGAAGACCTAAAATATTCTGTTCAGGACAGGAAGGTGGATGCCCTCATTGTAGAGACTTTTGGAAGACGCATAGAGAAATTACTTCTGTAAGTCAGTTTTCAAGTTCAAGCCTTGTTATCTATATGAAGCTTCAGGAAGTTTTCTTTTTAATAATTCAACTTAGCATCTTATCCTATAACTAAAAGAATCCTACTTTTAGCTCTAGTTACCCTATTGCTTCATCTTCTGTTTGTGTGTTCTGGTTGGTTTTTAGTCTGGACTCTATTAATTTTTCTGATTATTAAGATATTAATTACTCAAAAGTCCACTAAAATATAAAACAGATTGATGGATAGCTTTCGCATAATAATTTATAATGGTTGTTTTCTTGCCATGTGAAGATTTCTTAAAATTGTCATCTTTTGACACACATTCAACAATTGATTAATTTACTTATCATTAGCATCCTTTTGAATTCATTTGTATATTTATTTTGATTAACCGAACTTTAAAATTTTAAAACTAATCAAATAATTTTAGTAATAGAATCAGTAAAAAAAAACCTTAAACAACCATCACTTCGAAGTTGTTTACCGAGTACTTCACCAGTGAAAAATTTATTATATTTCTTTTTCTTCAAATCTACAGGGAGAAATATGTGCATCTCTGTACCCAAATAGATGATGAGAAATCGGACCCATCAAATCAGATGGCTGATGAAGACAGTTCTGAGGAAAATGATGCAGTTCGCAGTTTGCGTACAAGTCCTGTTAACATGTCTTCCAAAGACCGAACCTCTATAGATGATTTTGAAATAATAAAACCAATCAGTAGAGGGGCCTTTGGAAGGGTTTTCCTTGCCAGAAAAAGAGCTACTGGAGATTTGTTTGCTATAAAGGTTAGCATCTAACAACACCATGAAAGTGGCTGTCATAAATACATAAATGCATAGAACATGCTTTCTTAATCTTTATGATTGAACATGTGAAATTGACTATTGTCCTCTTGGTAGATATGATATCAGATGGCCAGGGATTTGCATTCCTCCGTTTTCTTAAAGAATATTGCAAATTCTGATTCAATTCTTAAGAGTCTATATTGTTACATGGTTTTTATATATCTATCTTTGAAGAACCAAATTTCTGTATGATGAGATTGGGGATTAGATAGGGTATAGAAAGTTAGAGGGACGGATGGTACTATGCCTGATTCATGCTTGACTGTTCACTACCAAGATGAGGACAAAAGCAAGGAAGCTTGGATGATAGGCTGTTCCAGCAAAGATTTGCAGGAGAAAAGGTTTCAATCAAGAGAAAAGCTGTCTGAATAGCAATAAATTATAAGAATTAAATACTGTTTTCTTTTCTTTCACTGCTATATTGCAAAGTAATATAGGTTTGTCTTTTGTTTCTAAGAAGGAAGAACTGATATCGAAACAAAACTGCATTGCCTTTTGATTTGGCTTTCCAGTTTTGCTAGCCTATCTTTTTTATTTTTCTAATTCCATTATTTTGTATCCCTTATCTTTTTTATCCCTTATCTTTTTCCTCTTGAGAAAACACATGGATCTCCAATTCTTCCTTTTTCCCTGAATCAATTTGTTTTTTCTTTACTACCTTTGTTTATCAGTAGATCTGCTCTCCTAACCAATTTGGAAAGAGACATACTCAGTCAATTCAAACCAAGAGATCATATTATGTATCTTAAATTTGTTAATAATTTCCATCTTGGATTTTTATTATTTTTCAATTTTGTGTGGTTATGCATGGTCGTTGTTGGAGACTATTAATGGTGATTTACCACCCCTTTTTTCATCAGCCTCTTGTTTCATTGGGAAAACCCAGTTTTGCTGATGAAATTGAATGCTGAAAAGTAAATTTGAGCTACTGCTTTCAGATTACCATTACAATTATACATAACTGCATGCCAGCCTGCTTGTAAATGTATACGCATCTTTGCAAGCTTGGGAGAATTAAATGCCTGTAAAAGGTTAAATGTGGTCTTTTCTTGATGTAATGATTATTTACTGAATACTTTTTCCAGGTCCTGAGGAAGGCTGATATGATTTGTAAAAATGCAGTTGAAAGTATTTTGGAAGAGCGTAAAATCCTCATATCAGTGTGCAATCCTTTTGTGGTGAGCATGCGTCGTATCATATATACCCATTTTATGGGAGTATTGCATGTGAAAGCGTGTTATTCTAATGTCTGTGATTGTACAGGTTCGATTTTTCTACTCCTTCACATGCAGTGAAAATCTTTATCTGGTCATGGAATATCTAAATGGTGGAGATCTGTACTCTTTATTGAGAAACTTGGGCTGCTTGGATGAAGACATGGCCCGTATGTATATTGCAGAAGTTGTAAGGGCTTCTTTGCATACCTGTATCTATGGCCTTTTCGTTCAAATATCAATTTATAAAACTTTCTAACAAATGGTACAAATAGTTGGTTTTCTATTTCCCAGGTTCTTGCTTTGGAGTACTTGCATTCTTCAAATGTCATTCATAGAGACTTGAAGCCGGACAACTTGTTGATTAATCAAGATGGTCACATCAAGGTTGATATTTTGAAAATTTGAAGGTTTTTTTTTTATTTCCCATCACCTAGGTGGAAAAGGAAACTTCTTCAAAAGTCATATGTGTCTGTCTTTGTGCACACATCTCTATATTAGAAACACATGGGCATGCATGTAGAGAGAAGTTTTCTTGGCTCAATGTTTCATTTAGAAAATAGAAATGCCGAAGAAAGTTCTGTCTTCATATTCTACCTCCCAGAATCTTACATTCCATTTGGACCATAACTGGGTATTACAGGCTTCATGTGTTTTGGTAACATTAAATTGTTATTGAGCATTGAGTTATAGGTTCCATATTTGATGGTAGATTGTTGGATTTTAATATAAGAATATTTTTGTATGGTTTTCAAAATAATAGCTGTATGCCACTGCTTATGAGAGATCCATAGAAAGAGCAAAGGTAACAAGAGTTTCATTCTGTGGCATGATGAAGTGTCGGACAAATATTCAAGTTTATATAGAAGGCTAAAATGGATTTGCCTAATCTTTCATGACCGTGATTAGTGTTCAAGGGATACTGTATTGGAGTCTTCGGTTGAGGTTAAAGGTATATAGTATGTTCAAGAGAATAGGCATGCAGTAGACCAGATGAGAATCATCTCTTCATGCTAGGTCCACTACTAAAATATGTTTAATTGGTGTTGTTAGTTTGGATGCAATTATTATTTTGTAAATTGAATTTTATTTGATCATTATTCCGTATAGTTATTCAATTTGCCATCTAGTTTTTCTATGTTTCTTCTTTGTGTTCCTTTAACAAATACTTTCAAGAATGCTGAATTATCATCCTGTATTTTACTGCAAAGAACATTAAAACAATGCTTTCACTATTTGGACTAGAGTGTTTAATAGATTATTACATCTATGAAGAACACTCACTGTGCTTTAAAAGATGTTTTATATAGTATTTTAATTGTTTTCTTCTAAATGTCCATTCTGCTACAGTTGACAGATTTTGGGCTATCAAAAGTTGGTCTTATCAACAGTACAGATGACTTATCTGTTCCGTTAGTCAGTAGTTCTGGTTTTCTTGATGATGATGAACTAAAGGGTCAATCGTCATCCAAGAGAGAAGAGCGTCAAAAGCATTCAGTTGCTGGCACTCCTGATTATTTGGCACCTGAGATACTTCTCGGCATGGGCCATGGTTAGCAATTTTCTTTTCTTAACTTTGATAGTGCATGTATGATGCATGGTTCTGTTTTATTTACTTATTTATTTATTATATGTTTTTCATCATCGGACATTACCTTCTTGCAGGTGCAACTGCTGATTGGTGGTCTGTGGGTATTATTCTTTTTGAGCTGCTTGTTGGTATACCTCCATTCAATGCAGATACTCCACAGGTAGGTCATCCGAACCTTATGAATGGTTTCGGTCAGCAGACTGAATTTGGTTATTCTCCTTTTTAATTCTTCTATTTAGTTCGAGTTGTTGATATTGGTTAAGTTACTAACTTGGTTGTAGTTACTTTCCTAACATTTTGCTGTGCTTCTAACCATTTGTCTATTCCTATTTTGTTAAAATGGAATATGGACTGTACCTTTTATACACCACTGTGGAGCATGTTATGTCATAAGTTACCATTTCTAATATATTTACTCCTAAGTTGTATGCATGCAAAGAGTGTTAGATGGATATGGCATAGAGATCTTTAATATATTGTTTTTTAAACTATCTTTGGCTTTTTTATCCTTCAAATTGGAACATAATATGTTGACCTTCTTGGAGAAACTGTTCCTTTTAGTTTCAGAACATTTTATGCGAGTAGCTTGATGTCATACTAATAGGCCATATTTCTTGCAGAAAATATTTGACAACGTAATGAATAGAGATATACCCTGGCCCAGGGTTCCTGAAGAGATGAGCTTTGATGCCTGTGATTTGATTGACAAGTAAGATTGTGTGAAATCCCTAGATGTAACTTGTGCTACTTCTTTCAAGATATAATGGTCTTTGAAGCATATGATTGCATTCACAAGATTATTTGTGTTTCCTACAAGCATAAGCGAGGACAGTTGGCTTCTCTCTGTATCATAAGCTCTTTCATATATTGGAATCAATTCCATTGGTACCATATGTAAATTATGTTTTTGGTACTATCAAGGTCCTCCTTTAATTTATAAACCATTAAATTTCTACCTTAATGTCACTTTCAGATTGTTGACAGAAAATCCACTTCAAAGGTTAGGAGCAATAGGAGCTAGAGAGGTAAACTCTTTATGGTCACTGATGAGACTTATTTGCAAGCAGAAATGATTTGAAAATTAAACAGATCAATTTTCCGGCAGGTTAAGAATCATTCTTTCTTTAGAGACATAAATTGGGAAACGCTTGCAAGGCAAAAGGTTGTCTCAGTTTTATTTTTTAAATATCTCGAAGTCATGTTTTTTTTTTTTTAATAGTAGTTATCATCATATCTGAACACTTAGTAAGTTCTCTTATTCTCTCCAGGCTATGTTCATTCCATCGGGAGAAGCACATGACACGAGTTATTTTTTGAGCCGTTATATATGGAATCCAGAAGGTGAAAATGTTCATGGAGGCAGTGACTTTGAGGACTTGACAGACACATGCAGCAGTGGTTCATTCAGCAATACACATGATGACGATGTAAGTACATATTGCAGTTGAAAATTGCTCCTATCTCTTTGCATATATTGCTTTCAGTTCATTGTCACTTGAACATGGCTCTAATCTCACTAGATTATAGTGGTTCCAGCTGCCAACAACAATTATGATTTTGAAATTATTGCTTTTATTGATTTGGTTTAGAAAACCATTATTTTCTATATGAGGATTTATTTTTAGCAACAAGGTGCTGGGAATTGATTTATAGAAAAAGGTTAAATTCTGAATTCAAATTAAAGCTTAATTTATAGAAACATCTTGGCCTAATGGAAAGAGAATGAAATTATTTGGGATGGGAACTCATACTTAAAGCTCATCATTGGTGATTGTAGAATGGTTTAAGAAATCTTCCATTTGAAGTCGATTCAAATTGATGCAAGTGATCTAGTACAAGGGTTAATGACCCAATTTATCCTTATATAATAAGGTAATTCTCCAATATGTTCTTATATTTCTAACTGAGGCAATTTTATCCTTGAATACACGTTAAGTTTCTAATCTATCATTTTGACAAGATTTTCAGGTCAAACCACTAGAATTAGTCCCTTGATTTACACATGATTATTTTTATTTTCAAAATGCTCTTGTAATCCAGAAAAAATGAAAGGCTTTTATGTGCAAATCACGTGAATAATTCTAGTGGTTTAGTTTGAAAATCTTGCCAAAAGATAGATTAGAAACTTAATGTATATTAAAGGATGCAATTGACTCAACTAGGGATATAAGGACATATTTGAGAATTACCCCATTGCATAAAGACAGATTGAGCCGTTAACCCCTGATACAATCATCAGCGTTATGGGTGCATTGTCTTCTGATTTTACTCTTTTATGCCAGGTGGATGGATGTGGTACCATGGCAGGGTTTGGTGCTCCAACTCTTGATGTGAAGTATTCTTTTAGTAATTTCTCATTTAAGGTGAGTCATGCTAAATTTTATTCAACAAGATTAGATGTTGCATGAAATTGAAATCATCTCTCTGTTTTTTTTTTAATGAAATATTCTTCAATGTCCCTACATGCTTGCACAATGTATCGATGCACTTTTCTATAAATTTCTGGTAATAAAGTTCTATTATGGTGTTTTAGAAAAATTTCCATTAATCTCCACAATCATTCTTGCCAAATGAGTTTTGACTTTCCCCATTAAAGTTAATGTTATCGTGTACAAACTGTATAGCAGTAGTAATTGAATGATGAGAAATAATTCTTCACGTTATGTCCAAGCTCCTAACGCCTGCTTACTGAGTTAATGTTTTTGCATTTTGAATAAGAATATACTTCTATTTTCAGAATTTGTCTCAGCTGGCATCCATCAATCATGATCTAGTTGTTAAGAGCACCAAGGAAGCAGCAGATGCTTCCAAACCACCAGTTCAATGACATTTTTACGCGGTCGTTTTGGTGAATATATGTGCTTCCACGACCCACACCAAATCTTCATTTGCAACCTGCTGAAGTTCCTTCCTAAAAATTTTACACAGTAGCTTTACATGGTCACTTTCATTTTCAATTCTTTCATCTGAAAATTTCAGAAAGAGGCTTTCCTTGAACAGGAGCAGAGTTCGAAGAAGTAGCCTATTAGAAATGCTACATGCCCCACTTTACAGGTATGTAGCAGCCAAACAAAATGATAGTTCTGCTTTTCCTTATCTCATGGCATATAAGCTTCAGCACAAGAAAGTGGAGTTTTGTTGCTGCACCAAACAACAGGTCATGGACATTTTTTATATCTCCACTTGTCTTTTGTATATACATAGATCTTCCTGCTTAGAGAATGAAATTATTTGGCACATATTTTTTCACAAGCTCTCCACGATACTAGGTAAGCTAGACAAAGAGGGACTGAGAGTTTGGAGTTTCCTGAGAAAGAGGAATTCAGTCGACTGGATAGCGCATTTCTCCTTCTGGACACGATAATTATTTTTTTGAAGTTGTGTGGTACAAAAATTAATTTTTATGTTGTTCAAGGTTGTTTCAGTGGAGAAATTCTTGTCTCACTAAAAGGGATAGAATAAGCTTGTTTAATTCTCTGTATAAGGGTTAATCCGGGTTGATATAAGGATAAAATGATTATTATCATAATTTTAAAACCTGATTAAAGGGTTGACTTGGGATAAGACCTGAGTCACAGGTCAGGTTGACCATTGACCCGGTCAACATCAGGATAAAAGTGATTATTATCATAGTTTTAAAATTCAACTCAGGGTCGATTCTGGGTAAGGCTTGGGTCATGGGCCTGGTTAACCATTGACCCGAGTCAACGTAAGAATAAAAACGAATATGATCATAGTTTTAAAACTCGATTCGAGGGTCAACCTGGGTTGACCATTGACCCGAGTCAAGTAAGGATAAAAATGATTGTTATCATAGTTTTAAAACCTGACTCGGGGGTCGACCTAGGGCAGGCCCGA
>Ga0307515_10018670_pt1 | contig 12525 bp, 7 predicted proteins | sample 17_EM_MG_FD_194513 | JGI IMG/M metagenome (GOLD analysis project Ga0307515, IMG submission 194513) | Populus trichocarpa ectomycorrhiza microbial communities from riparian zone in the Pacific Northwest, United States - 17_EM | ecosystem: Host-associated > Plants > Roots > Unclassified | place... | reverse complement strand
TTTGGAAGTGCAGCCAGCAGCTACTGCAAAATGCCAAATTATGCAAATTGTGGTTGGTTCCGTTTGCTAGATGAAGAGATCTTTATCCTCCATCACTTGCCCATCCATAGTACCTTTATCCTTGTTTTGTGATGCCTTAGTACATTGCTACGAGTATCTCCTACTGACATGCAAAATAATCAAATGGTATGGCCTGGCTTAAAAATGGGTTGCCGCATGTTATTATGCTTGGAAAAATCCACCACTTCGTTTTGAGTACATTTGGGTTGATCAGATCCAATATGCTAGCAGCAGACTTCTTAGATTCCAAGCGATACCTTTTTTAGGCTGGCACATTCACTCTAAAACTGTGGAGAGAACTGTAGTGTTTGAAACAAAATAGTCTTATAACAGAGGCGATACAAATGAAAAATGAAAACATGGAAGTAGTGCACGGGGTTCCCTCGGGGCCTGTTTCAAAGGCTGTTTAGAAGTTCATATCTGCCAGCAGAGAAAGATGAAAAGTACTTTGTGCTTCATCTTTCCATAGTTTATGAGTGTAGTTGAAGACTACAGCAAGAACTGAGCAACGTATGGATCAGTCATCGTTCATACGTCGGAATGTCGAGAATGATAAGAACACAAAACAACCTCCTCTTCAATTGTTGTGCAAGATTAACTCGGGTAGATGATCCTCGATGCAAAAGGTTCGATTCCGTTATCATATACCACAATTGTGAGCAATACTCACAATCGAAACATCATGTGTCCAATCGCTAGACTCGAACAATAGAAACAAATTACATGCAACCAAATCCTTGGTTTTTTCCTCGCTTGTAAGAATTTCCACACCAACATCATGGGCTCTCACTCTTTTACTCTCAAGTTTCTCGGCTGATTGAAGCAAAGACACTACAACTCTATTTCCCAACCGCCAGAAAAGGGGGAACCCATGTGATGTGAGCTCGCAATGCATATGTCTCAGCAGAAGCTTAGCGAAAACTGAAACTAAGAACACCATTAACTATAATACTGCAAATTATCCACGTAAATATCATTGGGGGAGGGGGGTGTTTCTCCCACTTTTGGGGTCAGGTTCTTGCTTTGACCAAATTTCTCCACTGGTTGAAGCAAAATGCACTAGTACTAAAATTTTACCCCGATTACTAAAACAAGGGAAACCCAGCTCAAATAAACTGACAATGTATATTACTCCGCAGATGTTCTGGATAACATAGAGCTAACCATTCTATAAATACCATTAGCTACCTAACACAAGAAGAAAGAACTGATTTTGACAAATGAAATATGGGCCACTTCCAGTAAACCAATGCATTAATCTATCTCTTAGTAGTTTTAATTAAAATAATTTTTTAAATCTATATTTTTAAAACTACAAATAAAAATGATATTTTTAACCCGCTTTTAAAAAAATAGTGACCGCTGCAATGCAAGACTGCTCCCTCCCCCATTACAGTGCTATGCTATCTCTACCTTCAGAGACTTTCGCAGGTTGCTAATCGAGTTTGTCCCGCATCATGACCTTGGATTCAACTGTTAAAACCTCTAAATCTTAGATGCACATGTATGCATGTCAAGACGGAGTGTTGGTTTTTGACTGCATAAAATTCCAAGGCTAGCAAATGACAAACTTATTCTTAAACTCCCTCGTACTTTATTGATCATTAGAGGTTTTATTTAAGCAACCTTAGCAAGTAACAAGCAGCGGCTAAATCTGCTATTCGTTACATATAGAATTAAAAAAGAACATAAGAGAAACAAAGAAGATTTATGTCAATCCTAACAGACTTTAACAATTTCAAACCAGCATGTGTTTTCTTAAATCTAAAACTCTTATCAGTTCCATATCATCAGTAGTTTCCAAGACATCAATTCAGCACGGAGTAAGAATTACTACTACTCCATTAAAATAATTTTTATGTAGTGAAGCTCCTTAGTTTGTATTTTCAAACTTTTTTTTCCTTTCCCTTTTTTTTTTTTAATTTTACTTTCTTTTCTTTTGATTTTACTATTCAATATTTTATTAATTTTAAATTTATAATTGTAATATATTTTAGTTTGCTTTATATGATGTTATAGAAATCTTAAATAAATATCTCAGTATTTGACGATACTCAATTTTCTGCAAGTGCATATTTTTTTTATTATATCATTAAATAAAAATATAGAGTTTAACAAAACAAATTTTTTAAACCCAGTAAAGTCCATGATCCGAGTTGTGTGTCTTATGAGTTAAGACGTGAAGTCCGAGTTGATCCAACATGTTATTGTCTCAATTTTAAAAAAAATATGTAAACTTGAAATGTTTTTAGAATCAAACCATGCTTTTATTGGTTCCTCAAGTTCATGTAAAATCAACTTTCATATGTGTTAATTTTAAACTGGATTAGACAAGAAGTCAAGTTGAGTAAATATAAATATAAAAATAATTATTAATTAAGAGTCAAATTAGATCACAAATTGAGTTGATTATTAATTCAAGTGAATATAAAAATTAAAGAGTTAATATTATACTTTTAAAAATCAATTTAAAAGTCGAATCGAGACCGAATAATCAAATTGCCCTTTGTTGTGTAATGGAAAAGGCAGTAATTCCTTCTTTTTTTTAGTTTAACGTAGGTGTCCGGGCCAGCTTGCGCGCACCTCGACTAATCCCACGAGCCCTGAAGTTAATGACCATGTAAACCTCCAGTGGCCATCATATGAGCAACCACATGGCTCGAACCTGAGACCATAGAGAGAGCAAACCTCTTGATCCCGAGTTCTTATCACTGGATCACCATCTATATGGTTAAAAAAAACAGTAATTCCTTAAATTGACCTTTCCAGGAGAGAGAAGGCGAGGGCAAAGATGCTTTCAATTCGGCAATGGTAACATGTCGCCACCAGTTAATTGAAATCGACCAAGGTATCCTCGAAGGAGCTCTCACCTCTCCATAGATGCGTTCGATAATTATTATTAGGCGGGAAACTTCTGGATTCCAAATTTGCTTAGAGTGTGACTAACACTGTTTCATCTAATTTTGTTTTTTTATTTTTTAAAAAAATTAGATTATTTTGATGTTCTATTTCAAAAATAATTTTTTTTTTAAATAAAAAATATTATTTTAATATATTTTCATACAAAAAAAACTTGAAAAATCAATCAATATCATTCTCAAACACCATCTTAAATCTACAAAATTATAAACGGCATCATCAATCTTGAGACCAACTGGAATTGCTAATGGTCAACAGGCCAAGAAAAAAATTGAGATTTATCTGATAACTGCCTAAAAGACACGTCTGCATAATAATAATAATAATAATAATAATAAAAGCAATTAAAATAGAAAAAATGAGACTCAAATGCACAAGGCATGCTGTCCACTATCGCCATCAACTTCTAACTTGCAGACTGATTACATTGTTATATCCTTATGGGTGTAAATCACCCCTTGATCAGCATTCACCACTTGTCCACAACCTCTGAGAATCCTGCATGAGCACAATATGAAGGTCAATATTTCTAGCATAAAATTTTGATAAAATAGTTACGAGCAACAAGTTCCTTCCAATCCTGGTTTTGTCAATTTTTCTAGTTAATACTAAATTCCTCTGGCTCAAACATCATCAGAGAGCAAGCCAGGCAGACAGTCATGGCTACCGAATACTGGCAACCATTCTAAACAGCGTAAAACAACCCCGTGATGCTTATACAAATGGCAACTAATATATCAAGAGACAAGTTCGGGTATATTTTTTTTTATAAAAACCATTTCAAGTCGAACTACACACGAGCAGATTCTTACCATCTAGTAGTTAACAATCCCTCAACCCCTACAGGGCCTCGAGCATGAATCCTGCTTGTGCTTATTCCGACCTATTCAGCCAATAAGAATCAACTACGAGAAGTATGAAACCTCAAATGATGCTCAAAATAATTGTGAGATGACATTTTACCTCTGCACCTAATCCAAATCGAGCCCCATCGCAGAATCTTGTGCTTGCATTATGAAAAACAGCAGCACTGCAAATGACAATAACAAGAAACATCACTTGGCTGTCTGTTGTCATTAATGTGCTTTGCATATATGTAAGGAAAGATTGAGTCATCTATAAAAAACTATGATGATAGTCTCATGTTGAATGTTGGAGTTCAGATGATCACAAAAACCCCAAGCAAGGTTAAGGAACGGGAGAAAAAAATACATTCTGTTAATAATTCTTGCCTGTCAACTTGACGTAGAAAGACTTCAGCAACATCATGGTCTTCTGCTACTATACAATCAGTATGTGCACTGTCAACAAGAAGAAAAAAAAACAGTAAATCCACAAACTATACATGTCTGTGTGTGCATGTTTATGTAGGGTAGGAAATGCCAACATCATTATAGTAGAAAAAAAAAGAAATCGACATGCCTTCCATGTTGATGGATATGATCAATGGCGGCATGCTCATCATCAACAATTTCAACAGTGCAGGCCATAGAATTGTACTCGTGATGGAAAGTATGGGCCTCTGGAATGTTCAATTCCTTGCATGCCCTTTGTCCACCAAATAAAGTAACGCCTGGAAAAGAAGCACCAATTATCAGATCCTTGATTAGTATGTCATGCCGAATAGTCTCAGGGGAGTGGAAGTCTTAAGTTGCATACAAGTTTTTGAAACCAAACACATTGTTGAAGATCAATATTTAAGTAAAATAGATGGAATACAAAGAGTGAACAATACTGATTGGAATATAGCTTAAAATCAGCTGTAATGCCCTCATTTTTGGGAAAACATTTAAAGCCCTGGTTGTGACATCATATCAAGAAAACTTAATGAAAATTGAACTTTAAATCCATACAAATAAGATCTAAGAACTGTTATATGGAACCAGGTAGATTTCCAAATTATCCAACTCCTATCAATTTAACTACCTTCCATGAATTTTTGCAATAAATCATTAATCTGCTATTGTAAAACAATATGCTATCGAATAGCTCATTATAAAATTATAACATAACCATGATAAGTGGCTGCTATCATGGAATTCCTACCTTCAGTGCGAAGATCAGCAATAAGCTCATTGAGCCCACCACTATGCACCAAATCCTGATGCACAAGAAGTGTTTCCTGGATATAGAAAAAGAAAAACGACCAAAAAACTTGCCAAGTCATGAACAAGCAAAGTAGATGTGCAAATGTTTATCCAGACTCAATAAAATAATCATGGAAAATGTCAGAAATAAAGTTGAAATGGACACTAATAATGAATAGAAAATATAGATGAATACACATACCATTGCGTTGCAAGCTGCTGGATAATCTACTTTGGCATCCAAGACAACACGCTTTGCCATTTCAATGTTAGCAGACTTATCGACATAGACATGACAAATGCCATCTGAGTAACAAAGGGAACCGCTTTACTAAGAAATCTAGATATAGTATGAGAACAGAGTAGGCACTGAACTGTATAATCCAATTATCTGTCTCACCAGCATGACCAAGAACAGGAATTTTAGTGGATGACTTTATTTTAGAAACAAGTTTACTGCTGCCTCTTGGGATCACAAGATCGATAACATCATCAAGCTGAAGCAAAAAAATAATAAGTTCTAACTTCTGTTTTTAAGACCATCATTCTTAAACACTGTTTTGCTGGTCAGGCATCCTTTAAGATCTACACACCTTAAGCAGATCAGGAATTTCATCAATTGAAGTCACTAGCCCAATAAGTTTTCCACCAACAGTGTCTGGGATGGCTGTAGTGATTACCTACATAATTAGCAAGGGACGAGAAAAATACAGACATAATTTTATTGACAATCTTACATCTGAAATACTATCACAATCAAGTAATATTCATAAATATCTGTATTTAAAGAACCAAACCTTGTGCAAAATTGCATTTGACCTCTTGGCCTCCTTTCCTCCTTTCAAGAGGAGTCCATTCCCACTTCGGATTGCCAATGAAGCTATCTACTCCGCCATGTAAAAAAAGGATGACAACAAACACTTAAACAGGATATGGGATTTACATACTAGACCAAAAAAATAAAGAGTCTGTTTCTAATTTGAAAGAACAAGGACCTTATGAATGTTAAAATCCAAGAAACACATTGAAAATTGAAACAAATTTTCACAATTAGTCCATGTCACTCAAATAATACCAAGGCAGATTCTCAGGTCCATGACCTACTGCCTTATGGGCTCAGGAAAAAAAAAGAGAGAGAGAAGAGAAAAGAGAAAAGACTTTGAAAGACAGCCAGTAACTTAATATTTCATATCCCAGTAAACCCATTCATTCATTAAAAAAAAAAAAAAGCAGATATTTAAACTAAGAGGCAACCATAACCTAGTGCTAGACTATGTTTTTATCCTGCCTTGACAACAATACTAAAATATCAGTCTTAAATTACCTGCACTAGAGCATCTGGTCGAGACTCGAAAATAATCAGGAGAACACCTAAAGGAGATGAGGTTTTCTCCAGGACGAGTCCATCTGCCAGCTGAAGACATGAAAGTAATTAGAAACGTCACAAATCATGCATTCCAGAGCCATAAGTCCAGCAATAAGTATATTTCTAGTAAAATACTTTAATTCATGATTCTGAATTGCACATCTCATTAATTCTTATTAAATGGTTGAGGTGGTCTCATTTTTAGCTGCATGCATTACATCTTAACATGTATAGCAAAAACATCAAATTATTTTATCCATACCACCGGTGTACCAGATGAATGGAAATCCTTAAAATCAGGTAGAAGAAAGGAACAAACACATGTAAAACACACTTTCCTTACCTCAATTCTCTTCAAAATACAACCAATTGGGTCGTCCATGTTAGCAAGCACACGAATAGTGTTCGCAAGACTCTTAATCTGTCAAGGTCAGTGTATTTTTATTTAGACACAAGAAATATAAGAGGAGACCATTCACTAAAACAAGGACATAAAAACAATCAAATCATTATGCTAGATGGCAAATTAAACTGGAAAGAAACCAGAAGGTGGAAAATGGCAACAAGAAAAATTAAATGTATAAAAAATGGAGCTGTCTTGCCTTCCCAGGCTTTAAAGCCAGCCGAGATATCAAGGATTTCTCCAATCCAGCCTCTTGTGCAGCAACAACATCAGCCTCATTTTCAATGTTGATCAGTTTTTCATTGGCTTCTAGCGCATCAGCTACGTCCAGCAAAATCTTTTTCCTATCTTGTGAAGACAAGGCCTGCAGAACAAGTTTCTATCAAGTTATTGTGCTGTTAAGACAAAAAGAAGGACAAAAAGAAGGCACACCTGTGTGCTACTTCCATTTGTGAATAAAAAACGTGTATAATAGCATAAACATTTTAAACTGTTATCAATGTCATCATACCAACTTATTGTGCTGTTAAGACAAAAAGAAGGCACACCCGTGTGCTATTTCCATTTGTGAATAAAAAACGTGTATAATAGCATAAACATTTTAAACTGTTATCAATGTCATCATACCTGGAGCCTTCTGGAACTTTCCCTTGCTGCAACTGCCATCTCACGTCCACCAACTTCTTTATCTAGGGCCCACAAATGTGCATCTTGATGAAAGAGGGTGCCCACACGCTCTCCTTGAAGGACTTTAATTATGTTTTCAGGTGCATACCCACTTCAAAAGATCGAGAACAAGAAATAATTTCACACTAGGGGAAAAGAAAACTAGTTCAAACCAGTACCACATTGTAGGAAGCTCAAACTTTGGATTCAGAAAGATAACTCTACCAACTCCCCAAGTAAAACATTCATTATCATTCAATTTTTCAAGGAAGCTAAGAAACGAGGGTTGATTTTCTCTTGCCCCATCCATTCTCCTAGGGGCACCCACCCAATGTGATGGGGAGCAAAAATAAGCAGCAGTTTTGCAACAGCATAAACTTCTTAAGATAATGTCGGGCATGAAACTCCTGTACAAATGTAATCTTTATTTTATGCTAAGACTTTGTTTTATGCTTACAGGAGGACATATTTTTAATTGCGACAAGGTGGCCATGTACTTTTAATTAGTTATTTTGTCTAAGAGAACCAATTTTTTAATGTATATTATAGTTATGATCCATGAGAAAGTAACATTGGATTAAAAGTTTACCTGGTTATAACAACAGGGATGCCAGCATAAGCTGCATTGACAGCAGCTTTTACTTTGGCTGTCATGCCCCCTCGACCCACCCTAGACTTGTCTCCAAAAGTAATTTCACTCTGATGTATTTCCTTAATGTATGTGTGAATCAGCTTTGAACGCGGGTCACTTGGAGGGCCACTGTAAAGACCTTCTACGTCACTCAGCAGAACAAGAAGATCAGCTTTTAACTCCAGAGCCAGCAAAGCTGCTAAACTGTCATTATCCCAAAATATTCCAGAAGAATCCTGCAGTGGTAGCCCATGATCAGAGCTGTAAAATGAATGGATACAAACTCCATCTCACATACCTCATATGGAGCTTTCCTAGTACTGACTGCATCATTCTCATTAAATATAGGGATAACCCTCAGAGCTAACAGTGATTGCACTGTCTCATCCAGTTGCTTTCTAAAATCTTTATTCTTGAAATCCCTATCTGTCACAAGAAGCTGTGCTGATGTTACATCCAGCTGCACCAAAAAAAGAGAGAGAGTACAACATTACATTTCGAAATAAACCAAGAAGTGAAATGGGGGAAAACAAATGCGCATTAGAAATGGTTATGAGTTATGAATAAGTATCCTTGAAAAAGATAGAGACATCTATAGATGCTCAGGAAGACAAGAAACTGGTCAAGATTTTAATTCAGGTGCGAAAACGATAAACACAGCTATTATCTAAAGTACCTGACTAAACATTGTATCATATAGAGCCATGAGACTGTTTTGTCCAACAGCTGCACAGGCCTTCCCATCAAGATCGACTTGTGGTTTTTGGAGATCAGAGAAACTGCATCACACATGAAATCATTAAAATATATACAAATGCCAGTTCAACTAGCTTTAAAAAAATAATAAAATAAATAAAATTAAAGGAGAAGAACAAAGCAAGAGAAAACTTTCAGTGTAAAATCAGCTTTTGCATAACAGTTGGGTGAATGACATGGCTTCTCTTTTCCCCCTAAAAATTGGCAGCAATTACTTAACTGAGTCCAAAACAACAACATCATCACCGGGAATGATTCCAGCCATGTATAAAACCAACTATCTCCCGCATCCAAATAAAAAAAAAGTCGACAGAGTACTTAACCTGCTGTTGACGAATCTTCGATATTTAAGCCTTTGGCGACCAAGTCCAACAGCACCCGATGTCACCACGATTACTTCGTATCCGAGAGAACTCAAATCTTTAATCTGCATGCAAAACTCATTGTTATAATCCTTCATAAATTAAGCACATAAAAATATTATGATGAAATCATCACCTGCTCGCAAAGTGCCCCTAATCTTCCAAGGGCTAATCTTCCATCCGCTCGAGTTACAACAGCGGTCCCAACCTTCAGCAACCAAATCTCAAAATAAGCAAATAACGCAAACCTTTTGATAAAAAAATGGAAACAACAATCACTAATCATATCAAACGTCGAAGTCCGTTTAATTCTATTCGGTTAAGATTTTCATTTTTTAATCAAACATAATATAGTATCATTAAAAAAAAAGAACAGATTAATTGAACATGAAATTGTCAGTCTTTCCAGCGAAAAGAAAATGATGCATGGCATCTAGTCAAATATATAAAAACAACGTGAACACCATATCTTAATCCAAAAACAAATCTACATGATAACGATACAACTTTAGTTTTGTTCACACATTTACAAAGTTAATACAGAGACTAAGAAAGCAATAAGACACAGGGGAAGAAAAAAAAACCTTGATAATGAGACGCTTAACGTCATTGAAAAAGGCACGAGAACGATCCAGGTCGCTCATTTTGTGTTGAGAACTCAAACTCGGGCCGAGTCAGCTCAAAAGGAGATATTTATGAGGCGACTCGAGACAGAGAGAGAGAGAGAGAGAGATTGAATTATTGAAAGATGCTTCACTGGTGGCGGTTTATGTAGGGTCGAGGGAGGGAGCGAGATGGTTAGAAGGTCACATAGAAAGACAAAAACGTAGGATTCGTGTTACAGTTGTTTGTTTCGGCTCTAATACAGAGGAGGACAGAAAGGGACGGCCCACCCCCCTGTTTTTATCCTTTCTTAACTGTGAAACGGAGATCCGTTCCGGGCGGGCGGGTTGGATCTTTTTTTTATTTTTGTTGTTAGGCTAAATCTCTCTATTTTTGGTTTCTTCTCTCTTGATGAATTGAATTAGCCCTGCTCTTTTGGAACTGTTCTTTTTCTTGTGCCTGCAAATAATTCTATATATTAAAGTCACGCTGTTGAAATTTATTCTCGTGAATCTTTTAATCTCTACATCAACTAACTATTTTTTCAAAAAAAAACTGGCTCAGTGTGCTTAATTAGTATATTATTAATTAAAGATTACATTCTACTATCAATTATTTAAAAAATGGGATCCCTGTAGGCAGAAAGATTGATTCAGTTCATACAAGTGTACAATGGATAAAGATTTCGAAGACCAAAACAGCATAGGATAATGACACATGGATTAAGGTTCAATGGCGGGTGAATTTCCCTTTCAATGCTGGCTCTTGCTCTGTCAAGACTCGAGAGAGCACGGCATTTGACACGAGGTATTACAACTCCAATCACAATTAAGCTTCCACCACCCACAGGAGGAGGAATAAAATTAAGAATTCTAGGAACTGCGGTGTTTCCTGCAGAATTTCCACTGCTACAAAACTAATCTTTTCCCGGCATCCTTGTTTGCCTACCTTGTTGCATTGGATGCAATGCCAGTTCCCACCAGATATCTCAATGTTCCTAACCTTCCAAACAACCAAGCATCAATGGTTTTTGCTCAGAGATGATCCTGCGATGGAATTTCCACGCTCGAGCTTTTCAATACTTAATTAATGCAATTAAAATTTACATTATCATGGCAACCAAAAAATTGATTTCATTAATATGGGCTAACAATAGCATAGGTTCATCAACAGACTAGCCAAGATCCACCGAATATCTCAATGCTCCTGACCTTCCAGTTTCCAAATAACCCAGCAGCCAGCTGAGGAAACGGGTCAGGTTTTGACCGCCGTGTACAAGGAATCCATGCAGGGCGGCGCAGGCATATGTAAATGGTGAACGTTCACTCACGTAAGGCCTTCACGGAACTTAAAAAACAAAGATTTAAACCACCATCTTTCTTCATAGTTAGGGTTACATTATAATTACAATTAAAGAATTAACTATAAAAAAGCACTTTCATTGTTGTAGTAACTGTGCCTCCTCTCACCTCTGTACCTTGAATTACTACAGTGCATATATAGTTTAAACGTGAAATTACATTCTGATCCTTTAATTTTATTTTTTCTCATGTTTCATCTTTGTATTTTAAATATTTATATTTTAATCACGTACTTCATTTTTATTACAATTAAGTTTTTAAATATTAAGAAAAAAAAAGAAAGTTACCAAAGAAAAAAGAAAATAAAAGTTTTTGATAGACCGCATTACGAAGATAAAAATATCAAAATTAATGTGATGGGTTGTTTTGGAGAGAGTTTTCATTAAAGATGATTTGAATTTTTAATTATATAAACCATGATCAATTTTTTGCATTGACTTAGTTTGATTTTTAGTTTTAAAATTGATTATAAAATGTTTTTAGATTGTAAATGAAGTTATTAAGTTTCATAAGGCAGTTTTTAGGTACTTCTAAATGAAAATGAGTACAACTTTTATGTTTTTGAATCAAAATATCTCATAATTCAATATTCAATGGGCAAAATTTGTTGTGGTGGAAGATATCTTTCTTGTCAATCCAAGTAAATGATATGTCATCCTTTCCACGCATGGAGTGTCTAGGTTTTGTAGACGTTAGGCGTTCAAGCCTAACAATCTAGGCATGTCATCCTTTCCACGCGCAGATGTGTCTAGGTTTCGTATACGCTAGACGTTCAAGCCTAATAATCTAGGCCTATAAGCTCATAACCTATGGCTATATTAGCCCTTCCACTATTCTTTTAACTTTTCACACGGTTGCATAAAAATAATTAAGACATTATTTTTTATTTCCTTGTTGGAATTTGGTTCACAGATCATTATAAGTTTTTATACAAGTTTATAGATGATAATCCATGATTCTAATCAAAAAACGCTTTCCATCAAAATAAAAAATAATAAGAGAATAATTTTTTATTTATTTTAATAGCTTTAAATTTTTATTCAAAAAAGCATCTCCTTGATTAAAAAAAAAATATTGGCTTTTTCGGATAAGAGAAGAAATGCATAAATAAAACGAGAGGACTTTGATTGATCGCATATATTTTTTACCACAGAATTTAAATAATTGAAATTTTTTCAGGCTATTTTTTTTTAAATCGTCACGAAATCAAATAAAATTTGGTTTCGATGCTGGATCTCAACGTTGAAAATAAATTCTGTAAAAAAATTACACAAAAAAATGCGGGCATTGGTGAAAAGAAATATGAAAATG
>Ga0307515_10018669_pt1 | contig 12526 bp, 11 predicted proteins | sample 17_EM_MG_FD_194513 | JGI IMG/M metagenome (GOLD analysis project Ga0307515, IMG submission 194513) | Populus trichocarpa ectomycorrhiza microbial communities from riparian zone in the Pacific Northwest, United States - 17_EM | ecosystem: Host-associated > Plants > Roots > Unclassified | place... | reverse complement strand
CATGCGCCGGCCGCGTCACCGGGGCTTCGCGACAAGGTTCGACGGCTGTTCGCAGGTCGCTGACGAGAGGCCAGCGACTCAAGGCCCTGGTGCACCGGTGCCTTGAAGGCATCAAAGCCGAAAAATCAGGCATTGGCCTTCGCCGAACCGACCGACGATCATCCGAGCCATGGCGCCCTGGGTGGCGTGCCCACTTGGAGACGGACATGGACAAGATCGATCGGCGTACGTGGGGCCTGGCGATGGCCTCGGTTCTCCTTGCGGCGGCAGGCCATGCCCGGGCCGAGTTCCCGGAGAAGCCGGTCACGCTGGTCGTGCCGTTCGCGGCTGGTGGCCCCAGCGACAAGATTGCACGCGACCTGGCCGAAGCTTTGCGCAAGCGGCTGAACCAGACCGTCATCGTCGAGAACGTCGGCGGCGCCGGTGGGACGCTGGGATCGGCGAAGGTCGCGACTGCAACGCCCGACGGCTACACCCTGCTGGTGCATCACATCGGCTTCGCGACGGCACCCACGCTGTACCGCAAGCTGCCCTACAAGGGCATCGAGGACTTCGCCTACCTGGGCCTGATCAACGAGGCGCCGTCGACCTTGATCGGCCGCACGACCTTGTCGGCGAAGAACTTTGCCGACCTCCGCAAGTGGATTGCGACCGATCCGGCGAAGGTCAACCTGGCCCATGCGGGCGTCGGGTCCGCCTCGCATCTCTGCGGCCTGATGCTGCAGAGCGCGTTGAAGGCCGAGATGACGACGGTGCCGTACAAGGGCACGGGCCCGGCCATGACCGACCTGATGGGCGGCACGATAGACCTGATGTGCGAGCAGGCCACGAATGCCGTGCCTCAGATCGAAGGTGGCAAGGTGAAGGCGTTCGCGGTGACCAGCAAGGACCGCATGAAGCTGCCTGCACTGGCCGACGTACCGACGCTGGCCGAAGGCGGCCTCACCGACTTCAGCGTGACGGTCTGGCACGGGCTCTATGCGCCGCGCAACACGCCAGCGCCCGTGCTGAGCAAGCTGAACGAAGCGCTGCGCGGGGCACTCAAGGATCCGGAACTCATCAAGCGCCAGGAGGCGCTGGGGATCACGGTCGTGTCGGACAGCCGCGTCGAACCGGCGGCGCACAAGAAGTTTGTCGAAGGCGAGGTCGCGCGCTGGGCCAAGGTCATCCAGGCCGCCGGCGCTTACGCGGATTGATCAGCCCACCACGCGGTTGCGCCCGCCCTGTTTCGCGGCGTAGAGCCGCGCGTCGCCGGCTGCGAGCATGTCGCGCGCGCCGGCCATGCCTTCGGTGAGCGCCACCACGCCGATCGACACCGTCTGCTCGTGCGGCACCGCGCTGCCGTCGGCCTGGCGCAGCATCGTCTGGCGTGCGGCCACCGCGGCGCGCACACGTTCGGCCAGCGCCTGCGCCTCGGCCAGGCTGGCGCCGGGCAGCACCACCAGGAACTCTTCGCCACCGACGCGGCCGACGATGTCGCCCGCGCGCACGCTGCCGTGCATCGCGGCCGCGGCTTCGCGCAGCACCTGGTCGCCGGCTTCGTGGCCCCAGCGGTCGTTGACGGCCTTGAAGTGGTCGAGGTCCAGGCACAACACGGCCAGCGGGCGGCCGCTGCGGCCGGCCTGCCGGATCTCGCGTTCCAGTGCGTCGAGCACGTAGCGCTTGGTGAAGACCTCGGTGCCGGCGTCGACGGTGGCGATGCGGTAGATCTGGTCGTGCAGCAGCGCGTCGACGCTGCCGCGCTGGAAGTACTTCAGCAGCAGGTCGCCCAGGCACAGCATGTCGCCGTCCTTCAGCGTCACCGTGTCTTCGACGCGGCGCCCGTTCACCTGCGTGCCGTTGACCGAACCCAGGTCGCGCAGCTGCACCGTGTCGCCGCTGACCTGCAGCTCGGCGTGGTGACGGCTGAGGCTTGCACTTTCCAGCAGCGGCAAGGTGCAGTCGGGCGAGCGGCCCACGCTCAGCGTGCCGTCGGTCAGGTCGTAGCGGCGGCCGGGCACGGTGCCGCTGTACAGCACCAGGCAGGCACCGCGCGCGCTGGGGTCGCCCAGCGACAGGATCAGCGTCAGGTCAGCCTGGTTCAGGCGGACCGTGGGTGCGTCCCAGGGTGGGCTGCGCGGGTTCATCGCCGGTGCTTCATCGCAAGGTGTCCGCCGCGCGCAGGCGGCCGACCTCGATGCCGTTCCAGTTGACCAGCGGCAGATCGCTGAAGCCGCGCATGAACATGCTTTCTTCGTCCGACAGCGGCAGCAGCCGCTCGATCAGCGCCGCCATCACCACCTCGCAGGCGCGCGCGTTGTTGCCGTCGTCCATCTTGATCGCGATGCCCAGGCCTGAAGCGGGCAGCGCGGCGCAGTACATGCCTTCGGCGCCAACCTTGCAGAACACGCGTTCGCCGAAACGTTCCATCACGCGGCTGTCGAAGCGGCCGCTGCCGGCCACCATGTGGGGTGCTCGCGCCACCGCGGCGCGCAGCCGCGCGGCGGCCCTGGCGTGGCCGGGGCGCAGGCCGATGCCGGTGCCTACCCGCGCAAAAGCATGGGCCAGGTGGCGCAGCGGCACCGCGTAGGTGGGGATCGAGCAGCCGTCGGTGCCCATGGGTGTGTCGGCCAGGTTCCAGCCGGTGGTGGCCTGCAGTGCGGCGGTGACTTCGCGCATCACCGCGTGCTCGGGCGTGACGTAACCGCGCACGAAGTCGCGGCGGTCGCCGCCGCCGGCCATGTGGCAGCCCAGGCAGACGAAGCCGGCGTGTTTGCCGGAGCAGTTGTTGTGCAGCGCGGTCGGCGTGCGTTCGCTGCGGGCCATTGCCTTCAGCGCCGCGTCGTTGTAGGGCCAGTGCGCGCCGCATTCCAGCGCCTCCGGGCCGACGCCGGCCTTGGCCAGCATCGAAGCCGAGGTCTCGGCGTGGCGCGGTTCACCGCCGTGCGATGCGCAGGCCAGCGCCAGTTCGGTGTCGCTCAGGCCGAAGCGCTCGGCCGCGCCGCTCTCCACCAGCGGCAGCGCCTGCAGCACCTTCACCGCCGAGCGCGGGAACACCGGGCGCGTGATGTCGCCGATGGAAAGCACCACGTCGCCGTCAGCATCGACGACCGCCAGCGCGCCGCGGTGCAGCGACTCGGGCACGCCGCCGCGCAGCGCTTCGACCAGGACGGGGTTCGGATCCATGCCCGGACTGTAGCGGCCCTTACAGTCGAGGAATGAGACCCCCAAGCTCGCTGGCGCTCGCGTCCCCCCAAGGGGGCGCTCAGTGGCTTCGGACGGCCGGGCACCACTGATGCCCTTGTCCGCCCTGGCGCTGGTGATCGTCGCCGCGCTGCTGCACGCCACCTGGAATATCGCGGCCAAGCGTGCCGGCGGCAACCGCCACCTGCCGATGCTGAGCGGGCTGGTGGTCGTGGTGCTGTGGCTTCCGCTGGCGTTGTGGTTTGGTTTTCGCGAACTGGCGCAGTGGCCGCCGATGGCCTGGGCGATGGTGCTGGCCAGCGCCGTGACGCACCTCTTGTACTTCCAGGCGCTGCTGAAGGGCTACCGCGTGGCCGACCTCACCGTGGTCTATCCGGTGGCGCGCGGCAGCGGGCCGCTGATCAGCGCGGTGGGCGCGGTGCTGCTGCTCGATGAAGCGATCAGCCTGGCCGGCGCGTTCGGCGTGCTCGCGGTGTGCGGCGGCGTCTTCCTGGTGGCAGGCGGGCCGGCGCTGTGGGCCGCGCCTGACCGCCAACGTGTGCTGGCCGGGCTGCGCTGGGGCAGCCTCACGGGGCTCACGATCGCTGCCTACACCGTGCTCGACGGCTACACCGTGAAGGTGCTGCTGGTGAGCCCGGTGCTGCTGGACTACTTCGGCAACCTGTTCCGCCTGCCTTTCCTGCTGCCGCAGACGCTGCGCGACCCCGCCGGCTTCCGGCAGGCGCTGCGCGAGCACTGGCCGGCCGCGCTGGCGGTGGGTGGGCTCGGGCCCGCGGCCTACATGCTGGTGCTGTTTGCAATGCAGAGCGCGCCGCTGTCGCACGTCGCGCCGGCGCGCGAGGTGTCGATGCTGTTCGCGGCCCTGCTGGGTGGCCATCTGCTCGACGAAGGTGCACGCGGCTGGCGCCTTGCGGGCGCGGCCTGCATCGCGCTCGGCGTCGTCGCGCTGGCCTGGGGCTGACCGTGCAACTGCTGGGCGTCGATTTCAGCTGCGCGCCGTCGCGCCGCAAGCCGATCACGGTGGCTCGCGGTGAACGGCTGGGCGCGACGGTGCGGCTGTCGCGGGTCGACGCACTGCCGACGCTGGCCGAATTCGAACAGCTACTGGCCGCCCCCGGCCCTTGGCTCGGTGCCTTCGACTTCCCGTTCGGCCTGCCGCGCGAATTCGTCGTCTCGCAGCAGCTGGGCGACAACGCGGCGGCGGTGATCGCCGAAGTGCACCGGCGCTGCCCGACGCGGATGGCGTTCCGTGCGCTGATCGATACGTGGGGCAACGCGCGGCCGGCGGGTCAGCGCCTGATCCACCGCGTGGTCGACACCGCGACACCCGGCATCGTCTCGTCAAGCCCGCTGCAGACACGTTACGTGCCGGTCGGCTTCATGTACTACGAAGGTTTTGCGCGCCTGGTGGCGGCCGGCGTGCACCTGCCGCGGCTGCACACGGGCGACACCACACGCGTCGCGCTGGAGGGTTATCCGGGTCTGCTGGCCTTCGAACTGATCGGCCGCCGTTCGTACAAGAACGACGCGGGCGCGGAGCGGCTGATCGCGCGCAAGGACATCGTCGACGCACTCGAACAAGGCCGCACGCGGCTCGGCTTGCGGCTGAAGCTGACGCACGCGATGCATGCCGCGCTGGTGGACGACCACAGCGGCGACCGCCTGGATGCCGTGCTGTGCCTGATGCAGGCCGCGTGGGGCGCCGGGCAGCCCGAGCACGGGCTGCCGCCGGATGTCGACCCGGTCGAGAGCTGGATCCTCAGCGCGGTGCCTTCTTCGTCGTCGCCACCCAGCGTTCGATCTGTGCCTCCAGCAGCGGCAGCGGCAGCGAGCCCTCGGCCAGCACCGCGTCGTGGAAAGCCGCCAGCTTGAAGCGCTCGCCCAAGGCCTGCTGCGCGCGTTCGCGCAGTTCCTGGATCTTCAGCGAACCGAGTTTGTAGCCCAGCGCCTGCGCCGGCCAGGCCATGTAGCGGTCGATCTGGTTGGCGGCCTGCGCCGGCGAGACGCCGACATTGTCGATCCAGTAGGCCAGCGCGCGCTCGCGGCTCCAGCCTTGCGCGTGCATGCCGGTGTCCACCACCAGCCGCGCGGCGCGCGCGATCTCCAGCCGCAGCTCGCCGACATAGGCTGCCGGGTCCTTGTACAGGCCCATCTCGTGGCCCAGCGTCTCGGCATACAGCGCCCAGCCTTCGCCGAACGCGTTGATCCAGGTGCGCTTGCGGAACAGCGGCAGGTCCATCTCCTGCTGCAGCGCCAGGTGGAAGTGGTGGCCGGGCTGGCCTTCGTGCAGGAACAGGGCGGTCATGCCGGTCGCGTCGTAGGCCGCGGGGTCGTTGATCACGGCCCAGTAGATGCCCGGGCGCGAGCCGTCTTCGGCCGGCACGTTGTAGTGGTCCGAAGCCGAAGCCTTCGTCAGCTCGGGCTCGGGGCGGATCTCCAGCGGCGCCTTCGGGCTGCGGCCGAAGAGGCGCGGCAGCGCGGCGGCCACGGTGCGGTTGATCTCGCCGTAGCGCTCCAGGATCTGCGCCTCGCTGCGGAACGGCAGGAACTTGGGGTTCGTGCGCACCCAGGCCAGCAGCTGGCGCGGGTCGCCGTTGTAACCGAGCTGCGGTGCGATGCGCGCCAGTTCGCCCTGGATGCGCGCCACCTCATTCAGCCCGATGGCGTGGATCTGCGCCGGCTCGAGTTCGGTCGTGGTCTGGTCGCGCACCCACTGGCGGTACCAGGCTGCGCCTTCGGGCAGGGCGCCCCAACCGGCGCTGTCGCGGCTGGCCGGCAGGTACTCGGCTTCGACGAAGTCGGCGAAGCGGCGCAGCGCCGGCACGATCTGTCCATCGACGGCGGTCTTGTAGTCCGCGTCCAGCCGCTCGCGTTCGGCCGGCGTGAACGACGCCGGGAAGCTGCGGATCGGCGCGCAGTAGGGGTGCGCGGTGGCGCAGTCGCCGCCGAGCCCGCGCAGCTGCTTCAGCGCCGCGCCGACCACGGCCTTCGGCGGCACGATGCCGCGCCGCATGCCTTCGCGCATGTTGACCGTGGCTTGCGTCAGCCACGCCGGCAGCTGGCCGATGCGCTTCAGGTACACGCCGTACTGCGCGACGTTGCCGATCGGCTGTTCGGCCTGGCCGCCGCCGAAGATGGCCATCATCACCGGGATCGAGTTCATCTGCTGCAGCGGCAGCAGGTGGTCGTTGAAGCGCTCGAAGCCCAGGCGCACGTGCACATCGCGCGCCAGCAGCGCGTGGGTCAGCCGGTCGGGCGGGCTCAGGCGCTTCGTCTCGATGGCCTTCAGTTCGCGCTCGACTTGGCGAACCATCGCGAAGAACTCGCGGCGTTGCGCCGGCGCGATGGTCAGCGGCAACTGGTCGTCGAAGCGGTTGTCGCCGACCATCGTGGCCGAGTACACCGGGTCCAGCCGCGCCTGGCTGTCGTAGTAGCGCTGCGCCAGCGCGGCCAGTTGCGTGGAAGGGTCGGCGGCGAAGGTAGGCAGAGCCGCCGCCGCCAGGGCAGCCAGCAGCAGGGATCGGCATGAAGGAATGGGCATCGGAGGGCTCGCGTTCAGGCTGCAGTGCGCCGCATCATCGATCGTTTAACTTGACACCGAATGTCAGGGTAGAGAAGCCGGGCCGGTAATCTACGCCCAACGGGTTGAGACCAAGGAGCGCTAGTCCTTATGGCCGAATCGGAGGCGGCGCTGGTGGAAGTTCCCGCCACCGCGCGGCGCGCGCGCCGCTAGCATCCGGGCCATGCGCACCTTCCTTGCCTTGCTGGCCGCCCTGCTGCATGCCGCCGAGGCCAACCCGGTCGAGCGCCTGTCGTGGCTGGCCGGCTGCTGGCGTGCCGAAGGGGGCGAGCCCGGTTCCGGCGAACAGTGGCTGGCGCCGGCCGGCGGCACGCTGATGGGCGTGAGCCGCACGGTGAAGAACGGCAACACGGTCGCGCACGAGTTCATGCAGATCCGGACCGCGGCGGACGGCGGCCTGGTCTTCGTCGCCAAACCTTCGGGCCAGGCCGAGGGCAGCTTCGCGCTGATGCCTGGCGTGCCGGCCGAGGCGGTGTTCGAGAACCCGCAGCACGACTTCCCGCAGCGCGTGATCTACAGGCTGGAAGATGGCGGCCGGCTGCGCGCGCGCATCGAAGGCATGCGCAACGGCCAGCTGCGCGGCATCGACTTCCCGCTGCAACGCGTGCCCTGCGACCCGCCGGCGCCGCGGCCCGACGCCTTCCAGGGCCTGCCCTGGGGCGCCGGTGAAGCGCAGTTGCTGCAGCGTTTCGGCGCCGCGCTGAAGCAGGTTGACTGCGGCACGCCGCAGCGCCGCCCGCCGGCACGGCGCGGCGAGGCCTGCGAGCATCCGATGCTGGCGCCCTACGAGGTGGCCGGTGTGCCGTTCCGGCTGAACCTGCATGTCGACGAGAACCAGCGCCAGCTGGTGCGTGTGTCGCTGGTGTGGGAAGGCGCGGTGGCGGCCGGCAACGACAACGGCTTCAGCGAAAAACACCGCCAGCTGCGGCAGTTGCTGTCGCAGCGTTACGGCTCCCCGGAGTCGACTCACGTGGCCAACGAACCCGAGACCTGGAACGCCACCGCGCGCTGGCGCCGCAGCGACACGGTGATCGAACTGAACTCGGTGTTCAGGCCGCGCAATGCCGCGGGCCCGGCGCGCGAGGCGGTGGAGATCACCTACCTGCCCGTGACTGCCGGCGACGCCGGCAAGCTCTGACGCACACCGCAAGGAACCAGAAAACCATGTCACCGATCCAGTTGCTGCTGTTGTCGACGCTGTGCGCAGCCATGCCGCTGATGGCCAGACCGGCCGCGAAGGCGGCCGCGCCGGCCGAGCAGCAGGGGCAGGTGACGCAGGTCGTCGACGCCGCGACGGTGCGCTTCACGCCCAGCGGCGGCAGCGCCATCACCGTGCGCGTGCGCGACATCGACCCGCCCGAGAGCTGCCAGCCCTGGGGCAGCGAAGCCAAGGCCGCGCTGTCGGCTTTGGTCTTGAACAAACCCGCCACGCTGCGCGCCGCTCCGGCCGACGCGAAGGGCCGCACGCTGGGCGTGCTGATCGTCGACGACGTGAACGTCGGCCGTCGCATGGTGGAAGACGGCAACGCCTGGAGCGTGCGCTGGCGCAACGACGCCGGCCCGCTGGTGAAGCAGGAGCGCATGGCCAAGGCGCTGGGCCGCGGGCTGCACAACACGGCCGGCGCGGTGATGCCGCGCGACTGGCGCCGGCGCGGGCCTTGCCCCGCGCCGGGCTGAACGAGGGCTAGAAGCTGGGCCAGAGTGTGTTTCCCTGGCCATCTTGCAACGACAGGTAGGGCCAGCCGACACTGACCTGCAACTGGGTCGCCAGCGATCCGCCGGTACCGGTACCCCAGTAGGGCACCCCGTTCTGCAGCAGCACAAAGTTGCCGTCACCCTGGAAGACAGCGCGACAACTGCTCGGCGAACAGCTGCGCCCGCCCGTGTTCGAAGCCCATAGCGGCGTGCCGTCGCTGGCATAGACAACGAGGTTGCCGTCGCTTTGCATGCTGAGTCGCCCACCGGCGAACCAGGCGTTGCCGAGTGCAGGCAGGTTGAACGTGGTGGGCGGCGAGGTCAGCGCGGCGCTGGTGGTGTACAGCGGGGTCCCGTCCGCGGCCTGCATCAGCAGGAAGGGTGCCTGCGCGGTCACCTTGAACTGGCCGCCGGGCGCCAGGGTTTGGGTGGCCCAGTAGCCGGCGCCTTGGTCGTAGAGCACGAAGTTGCCGTCTGACTGCAGGACCGCCGAGCAGGTGCCGGCGCTGCAACTGTGGTTGGCCGTGTTTGAGGCCCAGAGCGGATGGAAGGCATGGTCGTAGACGACCAGGTTGCCGTCGTTCTGGAATGCCAGGTGGAATCCCCCGCCGGATCTCATAGTTCCGGCCGGCATGCTGAGCGTGCCCGCACCGAACACCATCGGCAGCCCCGGCGTGGCGAAGCCCGAGTAGCCGGGTTGACGCGTTGCAACGATGCCGGTGCGCGCGACCTGGAGGTACCAGTCAGAGGGCAGCGTCATACCGTCGGCGGCCAGCGTGACGTTGGGAAAATTCACCGGTGCGGCCGCGGTCGCGGGTGCAAGCTTGTAGAGCGCCGTGCCTTCGTCGACCTCGTCGAACATCGCGACATAGAAAGACGTCACGCCCAGGGCCGCGTACTCGCGCGCCTGGTTCCACAGGAACTGGCCGCCTCGGCGCGGAATCTGGTTGAGCGGCCCGCCCTTCAGGTTCCTCCAGCTGAAGCCCGGGAACATGACCGGCAGGTAACGCTGGTTGCGCTGGCGGATCAGCGCCAGGTCGGAACCCGTGCTGGAGCGGATGAAGGCCGACGACGACGCGTCATCGGAATAGCGGCCCACGGTCCAGGGCGAGACCACGTCGAGATTCGCGTAGACCTGCTGCCACACGCCGCCATTGCTGTCGATCGCGTCGCCCGAGTTGGTGCGCCAGCCGGCGGCGACACCGCCCATCAGGCTCGCCCGGTACTGCGCCGGTGCGCCGCTGCGCACCCAGTTCACGAAGGCCAGCGCATCGGTGGCGCTGAGGGCCTCGTTGCCCTTGACCCCCATGCCCCAGACCCCCAGCAGCGGCTTGTCCTTGAAGCGCTGATAGCGCGGCGAGGCCGTGATCCCGGCGTCGACCGCGCTGATCCAGCGGGCCTTCAGGCACTCGACGATCGCCGAACTGGACGGGCAACTGCCGCCGGCGCCCGAGATGTCGAACATGACCACCATCTGGCGGCCGTGCAACTCGGCGCTGTCGCGCACCTTGCGCATGATGTCCAGGCGGTAGGCCGCATCGTCGCCCAGGAACCACTGCACGAAGGCGCCCGCGATGTCGTAGTCCTTCATCCAGCGAAAGTGCGTGTCGATCGCGCCTGCGTGTCCGCCCGAGTAGCCGTAGGCCGGCGCGCCGCTGCCCAGCGTAAAGCCGGTGTACTGCTGCGCGCTGCCGGGAACCTCGGACAGGTCGGGCCACATGTCGACGGTCATCGTGCCGGGCGTCGGGGCGGCGAGGTCGCGTGTCCAGTGGAACCAGCCCCTGCCGAAGCCGTCCTGCGGCACGTTGAACCAGGCCTGGTAGCCGACGAAGTTCTTGTATTCGAAGCCTTCCGGCGTCACCGGATTGGCGGCCGACGCGGGTGGCGTCGCGACCGAAAGGCCGATGGCAGCGAGCGAGGTGCACAGCAGCTGGCGCCACAACTGGGAACGGGTCATGGGTTTCCTCCGTGTGAATGGCACTCACGTACCGAATCACGTGAGTGTCACGTCCCAGAATATCAGGCGTTCTTGACAGCCCGCGCCGCGGCCAGGAAGTCGTACAGGATCGGCCGGTCGTCCAGCGTGTGCGGATGGCCGGGTTCGTGGAACTCCGGATGCCATTGCACGCCGGCGACGAAGCCCGCGCCGGGGCGGCGCACCGCTTCGATCATGCCGTCCTCGGGGCAGCACGCTTCGACGACGAAACCCGGCGCCAGGTCCTTGATGCCCTGGTGGTGGATGCTGTTGGTGGTGGCGCGCGCCAGGCCCGGGAACAGCGACGCCAGGTGCGTGCCCGGCACGAACTCCACCGCGTGGTGGTGGTGTTCGTAGCGGCCCAGCACGCGGTGGCTCTGCGTCTGCGAATGCTGGCTCTCGATGTCCTGATACAGCGTGCCGCCGAAGGCCACGTTGAGCAGCTGCAGCCCGCGGCAGATGCCGAACACCGGCTTGCCGGCGGCGACGAAGGCGCGCACCAGGTCGATCTCGTAGCGGTCGCGCACACGGTCACCGTGCCATTCGGGCGTCAGCGCGGTTTCGCCGTAGGTCTCGGGCGCGACGTCGTTGCCGCCTTGCAGCACCAGGCCGTCAAGGGCTTGCGCGAAGTCGTCCAGGTTCAGGTCGCTGCGCTGCACGATGCTCTCGGCGTCCACCGCCGGCACCATCACCGCCAGTGCGCCGCCGGCCAGCAGCCAGTGCGCGACGCTCTGCTCCAGGTAGTGCACGGTCTTGCTCCAGACGCCGGTGCTGGGCATCTCGCCCTGGCCGGGGTAGTGGATGCGGGCCGAGACGCCGATCAGCAGGGGTCTTTCGCGCATGCGGTCACTCGTCGCTGTCGCCACCGTCCTCGGCGTCGTCCTCGCGCTGCCGCTTGACGCGTTCGGCCAGCGCCTTGGCCACCGGTTCCATCTCTTGCACCAGCGTCGTGGTGGGCACGGTGCCGGTCACGCGCAGGGCCGGCAGCGGCAGCGTGCTCATGTAGGGCGCGGGCGACAGGCTCTGCATCGCGCGCCAGGTGCCGGTGAGCGACAGCGCGCCACCCGCGATGGCCAACGCCGCCACGCTGACGTTCACCGCGCGGCCGTGCAGCGGCAGCACATGCTGCAGATGCGCACGCAGGATCAGCGCCGCCAGCAGCGCCTGCAGCGGTGCGTTCAGCTTCCACAAGCCGGGCAGCGCGAGCGCAGCGGCGGCCTGCGGCAGCACGATCTCGGCGATCGTCATGCCCAGCAGCCAGGGCAGCACGATGCGCAGGTGGCCGCCGAAGTCGAAGCGGTGCTGGAACAGCTTGGACATCAGCGCCCACAGCCCGCACCACGCCGCCAGCGCCACCGGCAGGCCCAGGGCGGTGGGCAGCCAGGCGCTGTAGTCGGCGCCGGGATCCAGCGAGATCCAGTGTTCGGCCAGCAGCAGCGCCAGCACGGCCGCGGCCAGCAGCAGCGGCGTCAGCAGGCCGGTGCCGCCGCCGGGCGCCAGCGGCAGTTCGGGGGCCAGCACTTCGCCGGCCAGGCGCAGCCGCAGACGCGTGCTGCCGATCTGCAGTTCGGCGCCGCCGGGCGGCAGTGCGGTTTGTGTGCTCGCGCGCTGGCCGTCGATGCGCACGCCGTTGAGCGTCTGCAGCGGCAGCAGGCGCACGGTGCCGTCGTCGCCCTGCAGCAGCTGCGCATGAAACGCGGCGACGTGCGGGTCGTCGATGACGACATCGTTGTCGAGTGCGCGGCCCAGCGTCAGCGGCCAGTGCCGCACGTCCACCACGCGGCCGATGCGGCCGTCGCGGCCCTGCACTTCGATCAGCGCAAGGCGGTCGGGGCGGGCTGGGCGGTCTGGCTCGGGCTGATCCATGCGAATCCGTTGAGGTAATGCTGTGCCAGTCGCGTGGCGCTGGCGGCGCTGACACCGTAGGCGTCGAGCCGGCCCTGCACGCCGATGACGTCGCCGTCCAGCGTGGCCACCAGCACCGCCAGGTCGTGCAGGCCGGGCAGCTTCTTGTAGGCGCGCAGGCAGACCACGGCCTTCAGCGGCACGCCGTTCTTCTCGCCCTTCGCGACGACACCTTCCACCTGCCGTTC
>Ga0307515_10018668_pt1 | contig 12526 bp, 16 predicted proteins | sample 17_EM_MG_FD_194513 | JGI IMG/M metagenome (GOLD analysis project Ga0307515, IMG submission 194513) | Populus trichocarpa ectomycorrhiza microbial communities from riparian zone in the Pacific Northwest, United States - 17_EM | ecosystem: Host-associated > Plants > Roots > Unclassified | place... | reverse complement strand
TACACTTTCCGGAACCAGCCGGCTTTTGCGAACAATCTCGCTGGAAGCCAGCATTCCTCCATGTAGCGAAAGCACCCTCAACACCCGTGTGTTCGAGTCGACTCCAAGAATGGCGGTAAGAGGATACCGTATCGCGCTTTCTCGTGATGATCGGGCCATTCAGTTCCTCGACAAAAACCAGCCTCTTAGCTTTAAGACCAAATATCTAGTTTTTGTGCTAGATATTTTACTTTAAAACTAGATATCTGGTATCTGTAGAAGTGTCAATTAAGCAGATCCGTCGGTTCGAGGATCCGGTATTTCGACCGTCACTGTTTGCCTGCGTCTCCAAGCCTCTCGTTTTCATTCCTCTACCAAGTCGAAATTAAAACACGTGGCCTCGTGATCGCATTTGATTAATCATTGCCTTGCTGTTCAGGGCCAAACCAAGTCGTCTTTAGGGACGTTTCACACTATTCGCGATGGTGGCAGTTGCTACCTGAAAATACCTGGAATCGGCAGTGCGTCACTCTTCTGCCCGAGCTTGGGAAACCGGGCCAGATTGAGCTTTAAACGCTTCAGGTTATCGCTGAAGCTTTGCGCCGCCAGAGCGCTTCTTTCCCTGAGATAGGACGCCTCGGACTTTACATAGGATCTGGCATCTGGCGAGAACCGAATCCTCAAGCAGCAGCACCCTTGACGATTGCCTCGACCTCGGCGACGACATCATCCAGGTCAAAAGCTTCCCCTGCGGCCATCTCCTTGCGTGCCTTCGCAATGTCGAGAATCTCTTTGCCTTCCGCGGCAAGATAGGATTTCAGCGCCCGCACAAACACCCAACTGCGCGATCGCTCGCAAACCGCGGCAATTTCCTCGATTTCGGCCAAGACATCCAAGGGCAGCCGCATTGTGAGGGGATCCGATAGATCTCGCTGACTAGGCATGATTTTCTCCTGAATTTGTAATACAGAATAATTCAGGACGCCACGAACGTCAAACCACTTCCCAGCCATCGATACGGCAGGGTATTGTTGGAAAACCGCTTCACACCTTTCGGCATCGCGCCTATATGAACGTCATGGACCAGATGAACACATCGCCGATCACCCCGCTTGCCGAGATCATCGACAATTGCGCCTATCTGGACGATTGGCAGGACCGGATGAGCTATGTGATCGAGCTCGGCCGCAAGCTGCCGGAAATGCCGGAGGAGCAGCGCACATCGGAAAACAAGGTGCAGGGCTGCGCCAGCCAGGTCTGGCTGGTCACCCATGCCGGCAATGCGACAAGCGATGATCCGATCCTGACGTTCGAAGGCGAATCGGACGCCCATATCGTGCGCGGTCTCGTTGCCATCGTGCTGTCGATCTTTTCCGGCCAGCACGCCTCCGATATCATCAAGACCGATGCGCTCGACCTGTTCGACCGGATGGGCCTGATCGAATATCTCACCGCCCAGCGCGCCAACGGCCTGCGCTCGATGGTCAAGCGCATCAAGGACGAGGCTGCCCGGCAGCTGGCCGCCTAGCGACAACAAGATCGCCCGCCTCCGGCCGGTAGCCCTCCGATCCCCAGACATGGTTTTGCCGCGTTGCCCCGCGCGGCGGCGGCGCGTAGTGGCGGGCAAGTGCCATCAGCGCGGTGCGCAGCATCAGCTTGGCGGAACGCGCCGGCCATTGCCGCTCCCGCTCGACGATTTCCAGCCCCTTCTGGAAGCAGCAGACGTCGAGCACCACGCCGCAAAGCTCCGGCCCGATCGCCTCCATCGCCCTGCCCACCCGCAACCGCGCGGCAAGCGCCGTGTCGCAGAGATCGGCGGTGCCCCCTGCCCTGCCCTTGGTCTTCGTCGACAGTCGCGGCTCGTAGGCCATGGTGAGGCGTGGCTGCAAGTGCGCGCGGGTGAAATCCGCGTGCAGGCGTTCGCCGGCCGCAATCGCCTCCGGCGGCAGGAAGGCCTGGCCGGATTTCTCCTTCAGGCGGGCAATGGCGCCAAGCGGCGATTCCAGCGGATTGACCCGGACGCTTTGACGCACACCCTCCACCAAGGCGATCCGGCTTTCGGTGTCGCGGTGCTGTTCCTGAAACGCCTCTTCCGGCGCCAGAAGAGCGCGGCGCAGGAAAGCCGGCGCCTCCGGCGTTGCGCGAACACCGCCGGCGTCAAGCACGAGGAGACCCAGCGAGCAGGCCCGGTCAAGCGCGGCTTGCGGGAAATGCCGCGGCGGACTGTTCCCGGCAGGGCGAAGCATCACGCCCACTTGTGCCGGTTCCATCCGGACCGGCGCATGGGTTGCGACATAGCGGACAAGACGGACGATGTCCCTGTGAGCGGTGCGCGCGTTGCCAACGGCTGCGTCACCCGTCGTTGCCGCGTCACTTGTGATCGCTGCGTCACTTGTGATCGCTGCGTCACGCATGCTCCCGCCCTCCCGGCGCACCGAAGACGGAGGTGACGACACGCTCCAGCGACGCGACGAAATCGTCGAAGGCCGGATCGTCGCGGCGATCCTCGACGACGTTGCAGGCATGGCCGACGGTCGTGCGGTCACGGCCGAAGGAATGGCCGATATCAGTGAGCGAAATCTGCAGCACGACATGGCAGACATACATGGAGATCTGGCGGACATGGCAGCTGGTCCGGCGCCGGTCACGCCTGAGCGGCACGCGCTCCCCCACCAGCATCACCATCTCCGCCGTCACCTGGCGCACGACGCGGCAGCGCAGATGGGCGGCAACAGGCAGGACAGGACCCCAGGGTTCGGCAATGCTGCCGGAGACGGATGGCGGTTTGGGCGACGGCACGGGCTTTGTCCGCGGCCCACGGGCAGCGGACGGCCGAGGCCGGTTCCTCGACGAAGGCAGATACAACGTTCTGATGATTTGCATGAGCTCACTCCTTGAAATAGGAATTAATTCATACACCCTAGTGTAAGCGCGGGGATAAAGGAAAGGCTGCGCTCGCAATCATCCGTTGTTTTTTCGCCATTTTTACGAATTCGCGGAAAGAAAATAGGTATATTTTCCTCATTATATACTTGACGTACCACGTTCGTTTTTGCTATGAAGATGGCAACGGAGACGAAACGCCATGTTCGACATCACAAACGCCATCTACACAGACGCCGAAAAGGCCCGCGAACACCTTGAGGCAATCCATTGGCCGAATGGCCCGATCTGCCCCCATTGCGGCAACTCCGATCAGACAGCCATTACCAAGCTGGCCGGAAAGTCCACCCGTCCCGGCGTCTACAAGTGCAACGCTTGCCGTGATCCCTTCACCGTGACCGTGGGCACTGTCTTTGAACGCTCCAAGATTGGCCTGAACAAGTGGGTTCTTGCCACTCACCTCATGGCCGCTTCGAAGAAGGGAATTTCCGCCCACCAGCTGCACCGCATGCTTGGCGTCACCTACAAGACCGCTTGGTTCATGGCGCATCGCATCCGTGAAGCCATGAAGGAAGACGTTCAGTCTTCCGGCCCACTTGGTGGCGAAGGCAAGACAATCGAAGCCGACGAAACCTATATCGGCAAGCGCGATACTCCTTATGTGTCGCCTTCCCGCAAGGGGCGCCCTTTCCTCAAGAGCGGCCGTAGCGGCGGCGCTCAGAAGCGTACAGTCGTTTCTCTGGTGGAACGTGGTGGCAAAGTCCGTTCGTTCCATATCGAACACGCTACCAAGGACACGGTTCGCGAAATCCTCGTTCGCAACGCTGATCGTAAATCCACCCTCTACACCGACGAAAGCCGCCTCTACACGGTCACTGGCAAAGAGTTTGAAGCTCATGAGACGGTCAACCACTACCGCAAGGAATATGCCCGTGGTGACGTCAACACGAACACCATCGAAGGCGTCTTCTCTGTCTTCAAGCGTGGCATGATCGGTGTTTACCAGCATTGCGGCGAAGCCCATCTTCACCGCTACCTGTCCGAATTTGACTTCCGCTACAACCGCCGCACCGCTCTGAAAATCTCAGACACCGAGCGCGCCGAACAGCTTCTTGCTGGCGCCCGTGGCAAGCGCCTGACCTATCGGCGGACTAACGAAGGCGCGATCGCATAAGCAGAAGCTTAGAAAGCTGATGCGAAAACGAAAAAAGAAGCACCCATAGACTCACCGGTTGCAATCGGGCGATATTGCTACTGGTTGTTTTGTGATTCGCGCAGCTCTTATCGGACATTGCCTTTAGCAGCGGGCTACTGCCCGAGAAAGGAGGTGAGCGATATGGCTAAAGCAACCAAGATCGGGCAAAGCGCGGTTACGGGAAGATTCACGTCGGTTAAAACCGCAGTGAACAATCCCCGTACCCACATTGTTCGTACAATCAAAAAGTGATGTGACCTAGGTCACTGATCTTCCGGGCGGTTGTTCTTCGCGGGATTGCCGTCCGGTTTCTGTTTTAAGCCCTTTTTGCTTACCCCAGGCTTAACGTCGGGATGTGGCGGCGTCTTCAGCATACGCCGAAGAACCTCGTCACCCTTCTTTTCATCAATCTCGGTTTTAGGATCTGTCATGTCTGAATCTAAACCTATCGAACTTCCGTCACTATTGCCTATGCAAGCCGAGGTCGGCAACGGCATAGCCGCGTTCTCAACTGTCGAGTCGTTCCTCGCGCTGCTCTACGCCACACTTATGAACCCGGCACCCAGAAAGTTGAGCTTACTCTCATTCGACGCCGCTCGGCACATCGAAATCAAATGCAGGATGCTGAAGGCTGTCGCACCACATGTTTTGTCCGAAACAGACTTCAAGGACTTCGATAAAATCATGCAGAGGGTGAAACGACGTACCGATATGCGCCATAAGGTAGCTCATTGGCAGGTGACACACTGGCATAAGAATCAGCCCGTCAGCACCGAAAAGGAAATTCGGGAATTTGAACCCCGGCTAATCCCCGCCTATTTCAGCGCAGGGAACCTCGATTTCGTCCCCGAAAACCCAATTGGCATGTCAGAGCTAAAAGACTTCGCTTCAGGCTGCCGCGTACTCGCTAACGACATCATCCAGTTTAGCATGCGATTTCCCAACAGACAGGACGACAAGGAGTAAGCTGGCGATGTCTTCATAAGAAGCATCCTCCAGCCGCCTATCTGAATCCCTGTAACGCTTTGCAAGGTAGGCAGAGCCCGCTTGCAGCATTTCCAGCGAAATCACAATCTTTTCCGGCCTGTCACGCTCATCAATCATAGGATTATTTTCCGGTACGTCAAGTATATAATTGCGTATATTTTCCTCGCTCTGAAACACCCGCCAATTCCGATGCCAGGCACCGGGCAATAAAAAGCCGGCCTGATGATGCCAGGCCGGCTTTGATATTTCGTGGCTGGAACCCAGCGAGGGCCTTACTTGGTGGCGCGGCGCTTGCGGCGCTGGCCGAGGCCCATTTCCTTGGCGAGGCGCGAACGCGCTTCGGCATAGGCCGGAGCCACCATCGGGTAGTCGGACGGCAGGTCCCACTTCTCGCGATAGTCTTCCGGCGACAGGCTATGATGTGTCATCAGGTGGCGCTTCAGCGACTTGAAGGTGCCGCCGCATTCCAAACAGGTGATCTGGTCGTCCTGGACCGACTTGCGGACGGAAACGGCCGGCTTCGGCTTCTCAATCACGACTGCGACCGGAGCCGGGCTGCTGGTATTGTTCAAGGCAGCGTGGACATCGCCGATCAGTGTCGACAGTTCGGCGACCGGGACGACATGATTGCTGACATAGGCAGCGACAATCTCTGCGGTGAGTTCAACCAGAAGATCGTGGCCCGAGCCAAGCGGTAGATCCGTCATTCTTTCTTTCTCCTATCGGAATTTCTTCAAACATGTCCACGATGGGTTTATCGCGAACACAACCAAAACATGCTGAGAAAATGTCCGAAACCGCGATTCAACGCCGCACCTGAAGGATTTCCCCTCGGCTACGACCAAAAACCGCGACAACCCTCATAATACTCCCAATTCCGGGGCTGGAATCCGCTGCCAAAGCACCGGGGAGACCCAGCACCTCAAAGCAACAACCAACAATCACAACCCAAGCTGGAATTTCAGGCCGAAGTAATATAGAAACGGACACTTTGCCTTTACTCGATTAACATTGATCGAGAAAAAGTCCAATAATAATTTGTGCGAGATTTAGCCTATTGATCTTGAAATGTGGGGAGAACCGGCGCGCTACCGGAAACATTACGATACATCTACCGATAAACGCTGCGCTGCGCTGGAAGTCCGCGACAGTCTACTTCCAGCCTCGGGCAATGTATCTCGGACGGCAGCATCGAGCCTTAAACGCTGCACATCCTGCCGGCTCGCAACGGTCGTTCCGTCCGGCGAAACCGACGGCCGAATCCATTTCATTCGCAGGACCGCATGCATCGCGACAGAATGCGTTCGATTAAAGGCACAACGCTCTAAATATTGCCGGATTTCTGCTTTGGCTGCGGCAACTGGTCGGTCACCGACAGATTGGTCAGCTTGTAACCCGCCTGATGCGCGGCCTTGGCGAGGAGATGGGCGGAGATCGGCGCGGTCAGGACGAAGAAGGCGAAACCGGCGAGCGCCCGGAGCAGGATGGCGGTATCGAACGCGTGGATGCCGGCGGCGAGCAGCAGCAGGCCGGAGCCGATCGTGCCCGCCTTCGAGGCGGCATGCATGCGGGTGTACAGGTCGGGAAAGCGCAACAGGCCGAGTGCGGCCAGCACGCTGAAGAGCGAGCCGAGTACCAGGAGGACACTGACGGCGATCGCGGTGAACATGTCGAGATCGGTTGCCATCACCGGGCTCCCTTGTGTTTGCGGCGCCCCGGCTTGTCGCGCTTGGCCTTCTGCACTGCCGATGGCGCCTCGCCTGCGCCCTTCTCCGCTTCCGGCGACAGTCCGCGTGCCAGGATGAAGCGGGCAAAGGCGACGGTTGCAAGGAAGCCGACGAGGCTGAGCGCAATGGCGATGTCGATATAGAGATTATAGCCGCTGCGGATGGCAATGACGGCGATGAAGCCGATGGCAATCGCCACCAGCATGTCGAGGCCGAGCACCCGGTCGGGCAGCGTCGGCCCGCGCAGGATCCGCGCCACCGTCAGCAATAGGCCAAGCGACAGGGCAATCAGCGCGAAGGACGTTGAAAATGAAATGATGGCGGATGCGCTCATGCCGGAAAAGCCTCGCGGATGCGGCGCTCGAAGCCGCTGGAGATCGCCCGCCGCTCGGCCGCCGGATCATGACAATCGAGCGCGTGCACGTAGAGGATCTTGCGGTCATCCGACACATCGACCGACAGCGTGCCCGGCGTCAGCGTGATCAGGTTGGCGAGAAGCGTGATCTCGAAATCGCGCGTCAGCGTCAGCGGGAAAGCGAAGATGCCGGGCCGCAGCCGCATGTTCGGCCTGAGCACCATGATCGCAACCTTGATTGCCGAAAGCGTCAGTTCCTTGAAGAACAACGCCGCCAGCAACACAAGCTTCACGGGGCGGACCCGATGCAAGGTGGCCGGAAGATGCTCGCGCACCAGCCACAGCGACAGCGCGCCGACGGCAAAGCCGAGCAGCAGATTGTGAATGCTGAAGCTGCCGGAAACAGCGGCCCAGACCAGGATCAGGATCAGGTTGACGACAATGAACGTCATGGCGCGCTCCCCGCCGGAAAGACAGAATTCAGATAGGCCGACGGTTCGTCGAGCGTCAAGGCGGCGCTCTTGATGAGGGCAAGCAGGGTTTCGGGGAAGAGACCGATGAGGACGCTGAGTGTCGTCAGCACCAGCAGCGGCAACAGGGCCAAGGCCGGCAAAGCCGCCTGCCCCGTCGTGCTGCCTTCCTGTGCCGGCCGCCAATAGGCGAGCAGGAATACCCGGCCGGTGGCGATCATCGTCAGGAAACCGGTGAGCAGCAGCGCGCCGGCCAGCCAGCCGGCGCCACTGTCGAGTGCTGACTTGACCAGCATCACCTTCGGCCAGAAGCCGGAGAACGGCGGCAGGCCGGAAACAGCGAAGAACAGCATCAGCGACAGCGCCGTAAACAGCGGATGATCCCGGTAGAGCCCGCCGGCCATTGTCAGCGAAAAACCGCCGCCGAGGCGGGCGGCAAGGCCGATCGCCAGATAGAGTGCGGTCATCACCAGCATGGAATGCAGCGCATAGAAGATCGCGCCGCCGATACCATCCGCCCCACCGATGGCGATGCCGGCCAGCATGGCGCCGATACCGGAAATGACGAGATAGCCGAGCAGGCGGCGCGTGTCGGTCTGCGCCAGGGCGCCGAGCGCGCCGGTCAGCATGGTCAGCGCGGCAACGATGGCGATGACAAGGCTCAGCTGCTCCCGCGCGAATGGAAACAGCATGACGGAGACGCGGATCAGCGCGTAGATCCCGACCTTGGTGAGCAGGCCGGCAAACAGCGCCGACACGACGATGCGCGGCGTGTGATAGGAGGCGGGCAGCCAGAAGTTCACCGGGAAGGCCGCCGCCTTCATCGCGAAGGCGAGAATGTAAAGGCCCGTCAGCGTCACCAGGGGCGCGGTGTCGCGCAGGCCCGGCGCCCTGCGGGCGATGTCGGCCATGTTGAGCGTGCCGAAGATGCCGTAGAGATAACCGGTGGCGATCAGGAACAACGTGGTTGCGACGAGGTTGAGGAAGCCGTATTTCACCGCCCCGTCGATCTGCTCGCGCTCGCTGCCAAGTACCAGGAGCCCGAATGACGAGATCAAAAGCACCTCGAACCAGACATAGAGGTTGAAGATATCCCCCGTCAGGAAGGCGCCGCTGACGCCGGCCATCAGCAGCATCAGGAAGGGATAGAAGCCGTAGCGCCTGCCGCTGGCATTGATGTCGTCGATGGCAGCGATAGCACCCACGAGCGCCACGATCGCGGCAGTCAGCGCGAACAGCGCGCCGGTCAGATCGACCGTGAACGCGATGCCGAACGGCGGCAGCCAGCGGCCCATGACCATCGCCACCGGGCCATTCTGCGAGACATGCCAGAGAAGTCCGGCATCGAGCCCGACGAGGACGACAAGGGCGGCAACGGCGATCAGCGGCTGGAGCCATCCCCTGTGCCGCACCATCATCAGCACGGCGCCGATGCAGATGCACCAGGCGACCGGCAGGATCACCAGCCAGTCGAGCGCCGCCACCGGCTGAAGAACCAGGGCTGCGGAGAGATCAGCGGGGGAAGTGGAAACGGCCATGGTCTGTCAGTATCCGAGCGGCGGCGGCTGGACGTCGTCCGGCTCGGCCACGCGCATTGCGTCGGTATTGTCGGTTCCAAGGCCGCTATAGGCGCGCCAGGACAGGACCAGCAGGAAGGCGAAGAACGAGAAGGAAATGACGATCGCCGTCAGGATCAGCGCCTGCGGCAGCGGATTGGCGGTCGGTCCGGCGGGTACGTCCAGCCCTGCGCCGATCACCGGCGGCACCTCGCGCATGATGCGGCCGCTGGTGAAGATCAGCAGATTGACGGCATTGCCGAGGATGGCGACGCCGAGCAGCATGCGGATGATCATTTTCGACAGCAGCAGATAGACGGCGAACGCCAGGAAAATGCCGGTCAGGACAGCGAAAACGGGTTCCATCAATCCTCTCCCCTTTCCTCGAGCGACAACGCGATGGACGTGACCGCGCCGACAACGACCAGATAGACGCCGATATCGAAGGTCATGACGCTCGACAGCGGAATTTCCTCGCCAAGGATCACCGGATAGGCCCAGAGCCCGGACATGAACGGCACATGGAAGACCATCGACAGCAGGCCCGACAGCGTTGCCAGCAGCAGCCCGGCGCCGGATATCGCCAGCGGATGAAAGACGATCGCCCGGCGCACGGTCTCGACGCCGAAGGCGATGCCGTAGATCGACAGGGCGGCAACCGCGATCAGCCCGCCGATGAAGCCGCCGCCCGGCTCGTTATGGCCGCGCAGAAGCACGAAGACCGAAAACAACAGCATGACGCCGACGATCAGCGGGGCGGCGGTGCGGAAGATCAGCGATTTCATCGGCCGGCCTCCTCCGCTTCGGGATCATTGTCGGCGATGCGCCGCATCGAGCCTGCCCGCAGCCGCACCAGCGACAGCACGGCGAGCCCGGCGATCATGACGACGGCAATCTCGCCGAGCGTATCGGTGCCGCGGAAATCGACGATGATGACGTTCACGACATTGCCGCCATGGGCGATGGTTTTCGAATACTGGTTGAAGAAATCGGTGAGCGCCGTGTTGAACGGTCCCTCCGTCACCGTGAGCAGCAGCAGCGCGGCGCCGAGCCCGCAGGCAAGCGCGATCGCCGCATCCGGCAGGGTCTGGCGCAGCGGGCGGTGATCGGACGGAGACAGCCTCAGCCGGGTCATCACCAGCGCCAGAATGACGACGGCCAGCGTTTCGATCATGAACTGGGTGAAGGCGAGGTCCGGTGCGCCATAGAGCAGGAAGATGACCGCGACTGAAAAGCCCTGGATGCCGAGCGAGACGATGGCGGTCAGCCGGTCCTTGGCCAGAAGAACCGCGACAAGCCCGATCACGGCAATGGCCATGATGGCGAACTCGTGCAGCGGAATGGACGGGAAGATCGGCGGACGGGCCAGTTCGCCGAACAGGAACGGCGGCACCAGCAGGACGACGGCCACCATCACGAAGGTCGCGGTCATATAGGTATCGAGCCTGCCGTTCTGCAGCCGCCGTGTGACGACAAAGGACAGCCGAACGAGGCCGCGGATGGCCTGATCGAAGCCACGATCCGGCCCCCAGCCGATAGCAGTGAGAACCGCTGCGATGCCAGCCCGCAGACGCGCAAGACCGAGATAGAAACCGATACCGACAACGACGGTCAGCGCCGACAGGGCCAGTGGCACGCCGAGATGCGGTTCGAGCGACATGGTCACGGTGCGTGCTTCGCCGGCGATGGCCGAGGCCATGGGCGAGGAAATCAGGGCATGGACGGTGCCGGACAGGAAGGCGGCTGCAAGCCCCGCGAGCGCCAGCAAACCGGGACCGAGCCAGAGCAGAAGCGGCGCCTCATGCGCATGTTTCGGGGTCGCGACAGGTTTTCCGACGAACGGCATCAAGGCCACGCCAAAGGCGACCGCGAACATCAGGGCGTTGCCGATGATGACGAGCGCCGCGAAGGTGATCGAACGCGGGCCGAAAGCCGAGAGTGCGGCATAGACCTCCTCCTTGGCGAGGAAGCCGAAGAAGGGCGGCAGCCCGCCCATCGAGATGGCGGCGGCCATTGCAATCGCAAATGTCAGCGGCATTGCCGAGCGCAGGCCGCCGAGCCGCGTCACGTCGCGCGTCCCGGTCTCGTGGTCGATGATGCCGGCCACCATGAACAGCGCGCCCTTGAACAGCGAATGGGCGACGAGATAAAGCACCGCCGCCTCGATCGCATAAGGCGCGCCGAAGCCGGTCAGCATCACCAGAAGGCCGAGCGACGACATTGTCGTATAGGCGAGCATCAGCTTCAGGTCGGTCTGGCGCACCGCCAGCAATGCGCCGATGAGAAGCGTTGCCGCGCCGAAAACCGGCAGGATGATCTGCCATTCCGTCGTGCCGCCGAGCACGGGGTTGAGCCGCATCAACAGGTAGACCCCGGCCTTCACCATGGTGGCCGAATGCAGGTAGGCCGAGACCGGCGTCGGCGCCTCCATGGCGTTCGGCAGCCAGAAATGGAACGGGAACTGCGCCGACTTGGTGAAGGCGCCACCGAGGACCAGGATCAGCGCCGCCAGATAAAGCGGGCTTGCCTTGACCACGGGGCCGAGCGACGCCAGGCCTGAAAACTGGGTGACGCCCGTGATGTTCCACAGGACGATCAGGCCAGCAAGCAGAAACAGGCCGCCGCCGCCGGTCACCACCAGCGCCTGAAACGCAGCGCGGCGGGCGGCTTCACGCTGGTGGTCGAAGCCGATCAGCAGGAAGGAGGTGATCGAGGTCATCTCCCAGAAGACGAACAGCATCAGGAAGCTGTCGGAGGCCACCAGCCCGAGCATCGAGCCCATGAACATCAGCAGGAACGAGAAGAACCTGCCCTGATGCGGATGGCCTTTAAGATAACCGCCGGCATAGAGCACGATCAGCGCACCGATGCCCGAGATCAGCAGGATGAAGGTCAGCGACAGGCCGTCGACCAGCCAGGAAAAGCTGACATTGAAGGACGGCACCCAGGCATAGCCGCCGGTGACGGTGCCGCCGCGGGCGATGTCAGCCGAGAAACCGGTGAAATGCGCGAAGATCGCCACGGGAATGAGGGCCAGCACCCAGGCCGCGTTATGACCGAACAGCCGGGTCAGCAAGGGTGCGGCAAGCGCGCCCAGAAAGGGAAGGCAGAGGGCCAGAAATGTCAGATCGGCGACATTCATGGGTCAGCGGGTTCCTTTCACGGGTTGCAGCGGCGAAAAGCGGGGCGATCAACGACGCATGCCGTTGCAGACAGATTTGGGATAAGCCAAGCGATGGGTAAACTCAAGGTTGGGGAAGGATATACAGGCCTCGCGCCCGGTCTCGACCCCAAGACTCCAGCTGCCGTGATAGAGCAATTTGATCGCGCGGCCCAGACGGCGATTGCCGGAACCAAAGGTCCCTCCTATATCT
>Ga0307515_10018667_pt1 | contig 12526 bp, 6 predicted proteins | sample 17_EM_MG_FD_194513 | JGI IMG/M metagenome (GOLD analysis project Ga0307515, IMG submission 194513) | Populus trichocarpa ectomycorrhiza microbial communities from riparian zone in the Pacific Northwest, United States - 17_EM | ecosystem: Host-associated > Plants > Roots > Unclassified | place... | reverse complement strand
TACAAAATTTATCTGACAAGAACTACAGTTTCCATAATTTTTTAGCGTGTAATAAAATTAGATAAAATATTATCATGTATAAAATTCACTCTAAATTAGTTTTTTTAAAAAAATTAACAAAAAAAAATTAACACACTAAAAAAAAAAAAATATATATCCACGGAGTGCAAGTGAACAGTGCAAGAAAAGTGCACTGTTCACAATTTTTTAACATGAACAGTGCACCTTCCTTGCACTGTTCATTTTAATTGCACTGTTTATTGAACAGTGTAATTACGTAAACAGTGCAAAAAAAACATGTAATTCTTGCTTTGCAAATACTGCGTTTCCAACGTAGAAAACAGGTGGGACCCAATAAACAGTATACCACATTTTTTGATAACCAAACAGCTGCAACTGCGTTTTAAAAAAAACACAGCCGCAGCCGCAGAGCCAGACGGGCTCTTAGTACAGGAGGCAGTGATTTACATCGTCGGTGTAAGAAGCAAGAGGGGGAAGAGTAGCCGCTAAGCCACTGATCCATGATTCCATGTGCCTTCTAGACCCACTGGTGCATGCGACAAAGCCCCATAAGCCAGCTGATCTCTTTGCGCAAGACCACCACTTGCCCCCACTGTTTGTTTGTTTTTTTTTTTTTTCCCAGCCATTTCAGCCTTGTTACAGCTAACTCTTGTTACTCGCAAAGGTTAATCTCGAACCCCAATGTATTATTCATTTATTTTTAGAATAATTTTTAATTTGTAACGTGCATGGGATTTTTATGTCAAATTATATATTTATATTGATTAATTCGTGATGAGTTATTGGTAATATTAATTAGATACCGTGTGCGTTGCGGGTTAATTTTTTTTTGCATAAAAAATATTAAAAAAACTAAGATTTAAAAATGTTAGGTATTTCTGCAAAGCTATACCCAAGAGTCTTGAGTGTGGCTGCAATGTCTGACCCAAGAGTAATATTTATAATATTAATAATAACATTAAACTTGCATGACTCAAGTTTAAGTGTGTTTGGCTGCAATACCAGACCCAATAGCCTTGGATGTGGGTCTGGCTGTAAGGTCATATCATAAAAGTGTGATAATTAAATAAATTAATTAAAAAGAAAAAAAACATAGAAAAAAAACCAACATAAAGAAAATAACTCATGAAGAAAAAGAAAAAGAATCTGAATTAACTAGGTTAACCCTTCAAACCAGGTTAACCCGTCAAACCTTGGATTCGTGTCATGAAAGTTTGATAACTAAATAGAAAAAAAAAATTAACGGGTTAACCTAGAATTAACTGGGCGAACCCGTCAAACCCGGGATCCGTGTCATGAAAGTTTGATAACTAAATAGAAAAAAATTTAACATTAACGAACTAAATTAAACGAAAAAAAATTAATTAAAAAGAAAAAAACACAAAAACAAACAAAAGGCATCAGTCTTTTCACTGTGGATTGCACTGTGCAGTCTACCGTTAAAAGCATAAAAAAGACAAAAAAGAAAAAAACTAACTGGGTTAAAAGAAAAAAAAACCTATATGAAGAAAAAAACTAATGAAGAAAAAGAAAAAAAATCTAAATTAATTGGGTAACCCGTCAAACCTAAGATCCATGTCATGAAAGTCTAATAATTAAATAGAAAGAAATTTAATATCAACAAACTAAATTAAAAAAAAATTAATTAAAAATGGAAAAACAAAGAAGAAAAAACCTATGCGGAGAAAAAAACTAATGAAGAAAACAAAAAAAAATCTGAATTAACTGGGCTAACCCGTCAAACATGAGATCCGTGTCATGAAAGTCTTATAACTAAATAGAAAAAAAATTAACATAAACAAACCAAATTAAAAGAAAAAAATTAATTAAAAAGGAAAAAAAACAAAAACAAACAAAAGGCATCAGCCTTTTCACTGTGGACTGCACTGTGCAGTCCACGGTCAAAGGCATAAAAACAGCAAAAAAAAAAAAAACTAAAGGCATCCGTCGATAACTAAATAGAAAAAAAATTAATATTAATGAACTAAATTAAAAAAAAATATTAATTAAAAAGAAAAAAACCTATAAGAAGAAAAAAAACTAATGAAGAAAAATAAAAAAAATCTAAATTAACAAGGTTAACCCGTCAAACCTGAGATTCATGTCATGAAGTCTGATAACTAAATAAAAAAAATTTAATATCAACAAACTAAATTTAAAAAATTAATTAAAAAAAGAGAAGGCATCAACATTTTTATCATGGACTACACTGTGCAGTCCATAATGAAAGGCATAAAAAGAAAAAAAAGAAAAACTTAAAGCATCAGCCTTTTCACTATGGACTGCATACAATATTAAAATATGAAATTAGAAGAAAAAAAACTAATGAAGAAAAAGAAAAAAAATCTAAATCAACTGGGTTAACCCGTCAAATCGGGTTAACCCGTCAAACCTGGGATCCGTGTCATGAAAGTGTAATAACTAAATAGAAAAACGATTTAATATTAATGAACTAAATTTAAAAAAAAAAGATTAATTAAAAAGGAAAAAGCAAAGAGAAAAAAACCCATAGGAAGAAAAAAAACTAATGAAGAAAAAGAAAAAAAATCTGAATTAACTGGGTTAACCCGTCAAATTTGGGATCCGTGTCATAAAAGTCTGATAATTAAATAGAAAAAAATTAATATTAAGAAAGCAAATTAAAAAAAAAGTTAATTAAAAAACAAAGAAAAAAGAAAAAAGCCAAAAAAAAAGAAACTAAAGGCATCAACTTTTTCATTGTGGACTGCATTGTGCAGTCCACATTAAAAGGCTTAGAAAGGAAAAGGAAAGGAAAAAAAAAACAAAGGAGTACGCCGCGGGTTAATTTTTTTTTTCTTGCATAAAAAATATATAAAAGGTTAAGATCTAAGAGTATAAGGTCTTTCTGCAAAAATATACCTAAAAGCCTTGGGTCTAACTGCAACACTTGACCCAAGAGTAATATTTATAATATTAATAATAATATTAAACTTACGTGACTCAAGTTTAAGTGACTCTGGCTGCAACACCAGACCCAAGAGCCTTGGACGTTGGTCTGGCTGCAAGGTTGTGTCATAAAAGTGTGATAATTAAATAGATTAATTAAAAAGAACAAAAAACAAAGCAAAAAAACCAACATGAAGAAAAAAACTAATGAAGAAAAAGAAAAAATCTGAATTAACTGGGTTAACCTTTCAAACCAGGTTAACCCGACAAACATGGGATTCACGTTATGAAAGTTTGATAACTAAATAGGAAAAAAATTGACGGGTTAACCCAGAATTAACTGGGTTAACCCGTGAAACCAGGTTAACTTGTCAAACTCGGGATATGTGTCATGAAATTATGATAACTAAATAGAAAGAAATTTAACATTAACAAACTAAACTAAACGAAAAAAATTAATTAAAAAGAAAAAAAGCAAAAAAAAAATCTGGGTTAATTCGTCAAACCAAGTTAACCTGTTAAACCCGGGATCCGTGTCATGAAAGTCTGATAACTAAATTAAAAAAATTAACATTAACAAACTAAATTAAACCAAAAAAATTATTAAAAGAAAAAAAACAAAAAAAAAGGAAAAAAAAAACCTGAAAGGCATAAAAAACAAAAAAAAAAGAAAAAAAAAACCCAAAAAACGGGGGAGGGGGGCAGCTCAAAAAACAAAAAAAAACAGAAAAAAAAGACATCTAAACTTAAAATGAAAAATAAAATAAAATAAAAACAAAAAAAAAACAACTCAGCGTTTCACTGTGGACTGCACAATGCAATCCACAGTGAAACACTAAGCAGTTTTAATTTATTAGATAATAATGTGAACATTATTTCTCTGTGGATGGGCATATTTTTTGAATTATGTTGGGATTTATGTTTTAATGGCATTTGCATGGGTTTCATTTGGTCATTGTAGACTTGGGTTGGTGTCATCCTTGATTGGGTTTTTTGCCCATATAAATTGAATCTTGATATCTTAAAGTATAAGGGTGGTTTCGTTAAAAAATAAAATTGTAAATAATTTTTTTTCTCCAAAATAATCTTTAAAATGATTTTATTCCCCAAATATATAACCTATTTTCATCAAAAAAAAATTGTGAAAGGGTTTTGTTCATCGGAAGTTGAAACTTTATGGTTTCTTAATAAAACAATATATGAGATTTTATTTTTACTAAAGAATTTATCTAGGTTTAGTAAAATCATTAAAAGAGTTTTGTATTCGAGAAGTCAAAACGTTACCGTCTTTTAAAATAAAAAGAAAAATTGCATGCTAAAGCCCAAATTATGTTTTACCATTCTTTTGATCTTGTACCCGTGTATACTAAAAAGTAAGGATTAAATCTTGTGACTTCGTCTATATTCTAAATCACTTTTTAGATCTTATAAAAAAAATTTACCTTTAATAAGTAAATACTCATATATTAATTTAGGCAAAACCTTAACATAAAGCACAATATACATTTTAGGTATGATATTTTAGGATGATTTTAATTTTTTATTTAGTATAATAAACTCCTTATCTAAAAGTTTCGGAAAACCAGTTAGGATTTCTAATTACTATAAAAATAAAAATAGGGAGCAATTTATTTTTTTTTATTTTATTCCTTTTACATATTATATCACAAAGATATCTTTGTAATAGATTTGATCAAATCATTAACTAAAGAGGGGAATTCATTCTTCCCCTCCTCACAAAAGCATTGTTCACTTGAACAATTATTGTATTTTTTTTTAAGATTTAGTTTTTTCTTCGATTTATCCTTCAATGGGTTTGCTTATCCTATCTTATGACTGGGGTCGCTGATTTGGCGGGTTACCTTGATTTTTTTCTTCTTTTTTAGTTGAATTTTTATCCTAATTTTTTCCTTCAACATTTAGTTATTTTGGAATTAGTCTTTATTTTTTTTCAGTTTTCTTTCATGAGGTTATCTTAGTCTCATTACCTGGATCACAGGTTTGACAAGTTGACTTAAGTTATTTTTTTATGTCTATTGTTTAATTGAATTGCTTTTTCAATTTCATCATTCAACATTAAGTTGATTGAGAATTAAGCTTCATAAATTATTTTGATTTGTTTTCTATAGAGTTATCTCAGTCACATAAACTGGGTTGCGGGTTTGGTAGGTTAATATAGGTTAACTCGAGTGGTTTGTTTTTTGGTCTTTTTTTTTAGTTTAATCCTTCAAGATTTTTTTTATTAGGAATTAAGTTTCATAATCTTTTTTATTTGCTTTATATAGAATTACCCTGATCCCATGATCCAGTTACAGATTTGACAAGTTTACTCAAGTTGACTTAGGTTAATCCAATATATTTTTGTCTCAATATTTTTTAAAAAGATATCATCTTGAAATATTTTTAATCAAACTACATTTTTAACAGTTAGTGTGTTGTAGCAGGCAACCAAATATAAAACCTAAACTTTTAAAAGTCATGTAATGGTGTAAGGACCATTCTCACGGAGAATATCTAGCCTAGTTTTATGCTATATGAACAAGGATGGGAGGATCTGAGTATAACAAAAATAATTATAAGAAAAACAACTAGGGAACAATTATAAATAAAGGATCAAAATTAACCAGAAAAATAAACTTTAGTCTAAGTCAACTTTTGAATTTTCACCATTGGAATTATTTTCTTGTCTTTCCTTAATTGTAGTTAATTAGAAACAAGAAATCTAATAAATCCTAAGTACTAAATAACCGAAGGCAAGTGTTGAATGTTTAATCTGGTAATAGCCTTCAGAATTACAGAGATTGATAAAACTAAACAACATAAGCACAAGCAATTGCATTTAATTTTATTGAATATTCTTCCTAAGATTCAATAATTTTTGACACAACAAATCATTAAACCTTACTTGATTCACAAATTAGAGGGATCAAACAATTATGGATTTGATATCTAATCTAGCAGTAGATTGTAACGAATAATACAGCAGTAGGCCTCCTAATAATTAAATGAGACAATCATGAAAACATACACAGAAGAATATCCATTACTCAAAGTGTGAATTGAACAACAAAAATTAATCAGATCTCACAGTCTTATTAATTCTAAGGCTTTTGTCTCCTTTAACCAATTATAAATGTTTAGTCATGTAAAGCCATGATGAAAACCTGAAGCAGTTGTTAGGGAAGTGGGAAGAAAAAGAGATATCCTTATTCTAATGGTTTTCTCCAATTTTAAAGTTCATTCCCTGTATTAGAAGCCCCCCAAGTATCCAAAAAATATTATAAATATTATCCTTAAATAATAACAACCAAATCTGACTAATTAATTAAAATATTAAATAATAAAGTAGAGTCCTGATATAACTAGGAAAGTAATGTTTTCAGCTAGAATTCATGCACCAAATCTAGAAGCTTTCAAAAATAAATCACATGAGGTCTATGTATAAGATTCGCAGGCCAAAGAACGTTCCAGCACGTTGGCTGTATAGGTGCAGCAACTTCATGCACGATTTCGACCTCAATGCAGCTAGTATATCTCAAGACTCAAAATATGAAAGTTGTAGATCTCTTCCTTAGCGTTCTATAGCATCTTTAATCATCTCAATCAAAGCTCAGGTAAGAAAGTTATGTCTAGATTACGAAGCTCAAATTAGCTTCATGTTGCCCTTAACGCCTCCATTTGCATCCTAAATCAAAATATAAGAATAATGAGTATAAAAAACTAAACATAAAGGGAGAAAAAATTATGAAATTTTTCATTCTCATCAACGTTCGTATGGGTTATCTTTGAACCCGTTAAGTTGACCGGGTCATATTAGGTCAACCCTTGCACAATTTAAATTTTTTCTACTAGAAAACATGTTAGAAACACTTTGATTTTTTTATGTTAAAAAAATAATCTGACCCGCAGCGTAGCGGGAGCAATGATCTAGTTTTTTTCTATATTAAAAAGGTAAAATTGGCCATATATATTTCAAACTAGACTATGCCGATTTTTAATGAGAATTTGACATATTTTAATATTTAATTAACTAGCAATTCATATCATTCAGTTTAAAACCAATATATTGGCTTGAGCTATGCCATGAGTTGAACCAAATTCTTTTTAAACGTAAAATAATGTTAAGAATATGGAGAATTATTTGGCAATGTCATTAAACCTAGTCGATCAGGTCAATCTTAAAACCTCTCGACCCGACTCATTGCCTAGCTCGAGTTTTCAATTAAATTGTGTGAGAGTTGATCCGAAATGAATTGATTAATTTCATAGGTATCAAGGCAATCTGGATGACCAGGAAAAAATGGCTTAGGTTTTAAAAAATCTTCAAGATGAGATACTTTTAAAAAAAAAAACAATATTGAGACAATGCTAGATTGGACCGACCTCAGTTATTCTACAACCTAAATCATTGACTCCACTAAGTTTAATAAAAAACAAATTGTAAACTACTTTTATTTAATTATATTTTAAAAATATATACTTGCAAAATCAAGCATCAACCCTAAAATAAACGTTTATTAGAGGCCGTGATAGCCCTATAAAAAGTAGAAAAAAAATAAATCATGAAGTTTATTTTCCAAACAATCCAATATTGAAGGATGACAAAAATAAATGACCAAAAACTAATAAAAAAAATATATTAGGTTCAATGGGTAAACTTGTCAAACCCGTAAATCGGGTAACTCGGGTCAACAAGTCAAACCTGTGAATCAGTTCATGGACTCCTTTTAGAAAAATAACTTGTTTTTTTTTTTCTAAAAAATCTATTTTTTATTTAACTATATGATAACAAAAATAAATGATCGCAAAATCAAGCACAAACTCAATACCAAGATTTTTTTTTTGGAAACTACTATAACCTCAAAGAAAGATAAATGAAACAAATTACGAACTCATTTTCCAGTGAACCCAATATCCAGTGATGAAATTAAAAAAAAAAACAATGAATTTAAAAAAGACAAGTAAAAAATAAAATTTAAACTCGCTAAACCCGTGAATAGGTCCATGGATTTTATAAAGTTCAATAACATGTTTTTTTTTAATAAAAATAGAAAATCAAAAAATCAAGTTCATTTAAGAAACAAAAAAGAACAAAAAAGTTATCCCACCAAACCTGCGAACCGGGGCAACCCAAGTTATCTAAACTCGCAAATTGGATCATTAACCCCATAAATTCCAATATTTTGGTTTTTTCCCAAAACTATTTTTATTTAACTAAATATTAAAAAAATAGACAATCACAAAATCGATCAACCCAATGTCAATAGGTTTGTTTGACACTGCAATAACCCTATAGAAAGGTGAAACAAAAAGAAATAAAGTAGGAAGTTCAATTCCCAACCAACTCAATATTGACGGATGAAATAAAAAAAAAACATGAAATAAAAATATATTAAAAAATTTGGGATTAAATCAAAGATATTTTAAAAATTGAGGGACTAAATTAAAAGAAGAAGAGAAAAGTTACAAATCTAAAAAAAAAATCTAGTAGTGAATTGAAGAGATTTTGAAAATTAAAGAACTAAATTGAAAACAAAAAAAAATGTCTAACGCGTGTTTCACACGTGCTAGGGTGTGAAGAAGACCTACTGTCTTTGGGCAACGCATAAGCCTTACTTCATTCTCTAATTGGTGTCTTCTTTGATATTGTTGGAATTGTCGAGACGTTCAATACCCTATAAGGTGATGCACATTATAGGAGGAGGTCTAACGTGTCTCTGACCACTCATTCTTCTTTCCTTTCTCTTTCTCTTATTTCTCTATCTCTTTGCCATAGTTTTCTTCGCTGGTTTATTCATTTCTCCCTTCTATGTCTTAAGGTGTTTTTATTCTTCAATTCTAGGCCCTTGACCCTCAATCTTTAGAAAAATAAAGAACTACAACAATATCTTGTAAAATTGAGTATCAACTCGATGCCAATATATTTTTTTGATGTCATAAAAACTATATAACAAAAAAGTAAACTAAAATAAATTTTCAACTCAAAATACCAATAAATACATAATGTAAACATTAAATTAAAAAAATAACCAAAAAAGAATCAAAATGTAAAAAAACAAATATTCACAAAACAGTGTAGATTACTTGTAATCCACAGTGTTTTATGGGTATGAGGAACAATCTTTTTCCTCACACCCTTTAGAGCCATATTTTTTGCGTTTCAAAAGTGTTTTTGAAAAAATTTAAAAATATTTTATATTTTTCTTTATTTCAAATTAATTTTCTATATTGTTTTCAGATCGTTTTGATGTATTGATATTAAAAATAAAATTTTTTTTAAAAAATATTTTTTTAATATATTTTTAAATAAAAAATATTTTTTAAAAAATTGCTATTACATTTAGTTGTTATAATGTCTCAGTTCATGTGTTAAAAGGATTAATTGTAATTCTTTATATATATATATGGATTAATTTGATTGATATGATACAGGACGTGCTGATTTTAATCATGTATCCTAATTCCTAAGCCAAGTTTCTTGAACCACCACCACTACAGCCCACAGCCCGTTTAAAACGGGCTTAACCACCCTGGTCTGATCTTAAAGATCGGTGGGTTCTCACATTTCATTTTCTTTGTAAAAGAGAGAGAGGTGTGCGATTATGCTCTCGTTGCTGCCGTTTTGCTTCCTTGAACCATTAAGGTGCGAGTCTAAGCTCCTTCTCTATCAGAAGCAGACGTGTGATAACGCTCAAAGACTCTACTTTTCAGGTAATTCTTTTGCAAATTATTATGTCTTTTTCCCCCCTTCAATTTAGATAGAGATATTGGGAATAAAATTATTGGTTTTGTATATTATGGTTTGTTGATAAAATATGTCCAATTTTTTTTTCTTTTAATTTCAGCATGTAAAGAAAAGCTTGAATGCGCTAGAAGTATGAAGTTTTTTAGCTCTGCAATAATAGCTGTATATAGAAGAAGTTTTAGCACTAAAAGCAGCAGAACCACAAAATATGCTCAAAGTGTTTGCCAGAATCGAATCAAGAAGGAAACCAATAGGATCCCCAAGGACACAAAAACCCACCAACCTTTATTTGAATGGACCCAAGAACAAAAAAATATTTTTTCTCATGTTCACAGAGGTGCTTCTGTGTTTATCACGGGCTCCGCCGGAACTGGAAAGACAGTTTTGCTTAAGCACATTATCGACATTCTGAAGGATGTTCATGGTAAGTCTAAGGTTTTTGTCACGGCATCCACTGGAATTGCTGCCTGTGCACTTCAAGGGCAAACACTTCACTCATTTGCCAGCATTGGAATCCAAAATGCTGATTCTGGAACTTTGCTGGATAAGGTTAAAATGAATAAGCATGCTTGCAAAAGATGGAAAAAGGCGAAGGCATTGGTTATAGATGAAATTAGTATGATCAGTGCTGATTTGTTCGAGAGCCTGGAATATATTGCTAGAGATATACGGGGATCGGAGGTGGTATGGGGTGGAATACAGCTTATTGTCTGTGGGGATTTCTTTCAGCTACCACCAGTTATCAAACAACAGAAATTATCAGGCAAAGAATTTGCATTTGAAGCTGATTGTTGGAATGCAAGCTTTGACTTGCAGGTTGAGCTTACTCAGGTTTTTAGGCAGTCAGACCCTCGGCTTATCAAGATGCTTCAGGGAATAAGGAAAGGGGAGACTGATGCAGAGGACTTGCAGCTTCTAGAAGAATCTTGCTCCATGAACAAGCAGGATTCTTTGGTAGTCTGGCTCTATCCGAGAATTAATGATGTGGAGAAAGTAAATGAGGAGAGAATGAAAAGCTTGGGTGAGAGTACTGTAACTTATGCAGCTGCTGATAGTGGCCTCGAACATAGGAAGAAACAACTCAACCAAGGGATTGTACCTGACCAACTTGTACTCTGTGTAGGTGCAAGGGTAATGTTGATCATGAATTTGAATATTGAACGTAATCTTTGTAATGGTGCCACTGGTACAGTTACAGGATTTGTTCCTGTGGAGGATAAAAATGCTAGAAAGTCTGATATTCTCTTCCCACAAGTTAAATTTGATCGTGGACCTGAAATCTTGATTGAACCTCAAAATTTTGAAATTTTTGAGGGAGATATTGTAGTTGCTTGGAGATATCAGATACCTTTGATATTAGCATGGGCTATCAGCATACATAAGTGCCAAGGGATGACTCTTGATCATGCTCAAACAGATCTCTCAAGGGCTTTTGGCTATGGAATGGTCTATGTGGCACTTTCCCGAGTAAGGAGCTTGGAAGGCCTTCATTTGTCTGGTTTCACTCCATCAAAGATCAAGGCACACCCAAAAGTTCTGCTATTCTATAAAAGTTTTACTTCATCAAACCTCTCTCATACTGAATTCTCATTAACACACCGAGTTAGGAAATAAAAGTTTCATTTCTTTGATAGAGTTGTAATGCAAGTTAAAATTTAACAAACACGTCTGATTTTCCGAAGCACAAACTTAGCCTAGCCTTCAAGAAGTCATTTGTGGAAGTTCATACTTTCCTTCTACATTTCTCCTTGACTGGTTGTTGTCACTAAATGTCTCCAGGCGTAGTGTGCAGGAGGGTAAAAGATTCTGTAACATCTGCAATGCAAGTTCAGAGCAAAAGACAAAACCCTTCTTCATGTTCAGTTCTGCACTCTAACTGGCTGTGTTTTTGTTTCATGTGAAAGTTCTTATGCACATGGGTGTATGGATGAAACATATTTGTGCATGTAAAACATAGTAAGAGCTCAATAAATCAGGTAACCATATATTATAGTGGATGTTCAGTCATGACCTCCTGTAGTATCTATTTTATGTCTTCTCTTGTTCTTATTCAACAACTGTTTGAAATGAAACTTTGGTAATTGCTTTGTTGCGAAAACAGTAAGAGCTGTTTCTGTACAGTGTTCAAGCATTGTTGTAGGAATGAAACAAATAGCAAAGAGGATACTAGTTGGTATGAAATTAGCAAAGAAGATATCGATTTCTCTGTATTTAGACCATTACGGTGGATCCCTGCTGGATTTATATATGTATTTTTTTTCTAAGTTTCTGTTTAACTGCACATTGGTGAATGATTATGAGAAATTCACTATTTAACTTGGAGCTCTAAACCTGTCTTTCATTAATCAAATAGTACCAGGCTTTGTTAAACTGAAATGTTGCCATGAAGTACATGTTCTTGTGTGCATAAAACCTACCAGTGTTTATACGTTACTGACCATTTTGTTTTGCCACCTTGCAGTTGCTGGTAAATCACTATGCTCTTTGTAGAAAATTTAAAAAAGGTATAATGAAGGTGCTCTTCTTGGACAGAATTTTGGTTTTGTAACTTCTCTATTAGTATTGGTAACGCCCACACTGCTTGAAAAAAGCAATTAAAAGGAAAAGAAAATGAGGTAATCTGCTGTCCTGCTTTCTTTTCTTATTCTCTAATCCTGTTCCATCCTCATTATCACATGTTCAAGAAAATTTCTTTGTGATGGGTTTAAGCAGAAAACGAGATTGCGTGTAACAGAGCAAAGAGGAGAATTAACCACACCCGAATCCAAGCCGGGGGGGGGGGGGGGGGGGGGGGGGGGGGGGGGGGGGGGGGGGGGGGGGGGGGGGGGGGGGGGGGGGGGGGGGGGGGGCGGG
>Ga0307515_10018666_pt1 | contig 12527 bp, 6 predicted proteins | sample 17_EM_MG_FD_194513 | JGI IMG/M metagenome (GOLD analysis project Ga0307515, IMG submission 194513) | Populus trichocarpa ectomycorrhiza microbial communities from riparian zone in the Pacific Northwest, United States - 17_EM | ecosystem: Host-associated > Plants > Roots > Unclassified | place... | reverse complement strand
ATTAACAGATATAATATTAACAAATATAATATTTCATTACGATGTTTGAAGTCTAATAAACATGTTATTACATACAAAACATGTATACAGAAGAATAAATATAATTATCTTTTATTTGTCTTTTCTTTTTACTTTTTCAGATATTTAAACGATTTAGTTATATTTTGAATATGTTATTTTTATTTAGAGCAAATAAACACGTTAAAAATAATATTTTCATGCCTTTAATAAACCCACTGTTTACTTGTTTATATTTGTAAACAGTTATTTCAACATTTTATGCATTAGCCGATATACCCATCAGAAAATTTGTAAATATACATATATATCATGATAGGTCAAATTAATCTTGACCCACTTATCATTGAAATAAAAAAGAAAAAGAAAAAATTAATTTGTAAAAAGTTGATTTAAAGTATATATCTAGATTGAGATTAACAATCAAAATCCATGCATCATTATAAACAACCCTAGTTCATTTTTAGATCATTGACAACTCAAACCATTTATAACCATATCCACCTTTTTTATTCTTTTAAAAAATTTAGGTCATCCCCTAAACCATGATCCGGGCTAGCTTTACCTGAATCAACCACATATTAAATTTTAAAACTATGGTTTTGATCTTTCCGGTAGGGATTGGGAGGTTTCAGTGGCTGTTTTCATGGATAGTTTGTTGGCTGTGTTGGGTTTTGAACCATCGCTGCAGCAATTCTCTGATGATCCAATCTCATTGAATAATCATTGATATTAAAGCAAATAAGAAATGACAATCCAACACCATCCAAGAAGATTGAATCTAGACCTGGCCATGCATGGCGGTATCTAGTGTTGCTCCACCAGAAATAATTGCAGAAGCAACTCCTGGGACCATCGTGGCTCCCTTCTTTTTGAGAATGTACGTACAGGTTTCGATTCAGCTTTGATGGGAAAATAAAACGAAGCACCTCCACCAAAAACTACGAGATGAACCTTTTCATTGTGTGGCGACAAAGGGATCCTACCATTTCATCCTTTTTCATGTAATTTCGATTCAAGGGAGAGGAAAAACATGGCCCAGAAAGACTGGAGCTAACACCATGATAAGCATCGAAGAAGTACCAGTGATCAAGTTGTTTTCGTTAAAAATTTATTAAAATAATGATTTTTAATATATATTTTTTGAATAATATACTATAAAATATTAATTTAAAGCTTTTTTTAAAAAAATAAAAATCTGATTGGTGAGGAAATACATCCCAGTAACAAAGAATATCCCTAACCGTTGGGGAAATATTTAAAAATATGGAAAGAAAACAGCTAGTTAGGTTTTTAATTTTAATTCGTTAGAACATATGGTCCATTTAATATAAGCCTTGACTCATGCAGATGTCAGCAATAATGTATTTAATTATAGACAAAAACCGTTGCTAAATCGCTATTACAAACACTGGATTTGTCTACCTCCTTTGTTCAAATTCAAATTTGTGGACCGACCAGCATCAAACTAGTCAACTTTACGTACATGAAAATAAAATAAAAAATCTTACTATCAGATTCCCTCCATCGGTCACTAACATGTTTTTTTTCTTCTTCTTTTTATCATAGATATCAAGAAATATCCATATTTATTAAGTTCGGACAGTAACTTGATTAAGATTTAAGATTAGATTACGAACTTAACTCAATTTATTTTTATTAAAACATTGCTTTTGTATTTTTTAAATTTTAAAATAATATTATTTTAATAATAAAAATTTTGATTTAAGAAAGTTCAAACCTCAATCGGAGTCAAAATCTTAATAACAAATTAATGAGTGAGAGCTGTTTAATTTTTATTTTAAAAACATTTTTGAAATTTTTATTTTGAAATTAATTTTTTAACATTTTTATATGCCGAAATCAAATAAAAAAATTAAAAATAAAAAAATATATTTTTAAATAAAAAATATTTTAAAAAATAGTCAAATAAAAACATAAATTTATATCCAAATACAAATCAATAAAAAAAAAAAATTAAAAAGAAACTAGCCGTTATGAGTTGTATTAAGGGAGGGCCCAACTCCAGAATTCGGATGTAATCTAATGGAAGGAAAAGAAATCTATCAATCAGACAAACAAGATTCAGACACACAAAAACAAAGAGGAGAGATTCATCCCCCTTTTCTCACTGACTCTGGAAAAAAACAGTCTCCTTTCTCTGCGAAGAACTGATTGCCTCTTATTCTTACTCACCCAATTTGCCTTTCTTGCTTGAAATATTGGAATGGACCCATTTGAGCATAGAGCCTAGTTTTCAAAATTTAAAGGGAGACTACGACAGACTCTTCTGGCAAAGCTCTTAAATACCTGCTGTCAGTAGAGAAGGGTTTTGAATAAAAAAAGAATATTTTTGCTGGTAGGATTTACTTTCTTTGTATAGTCAAAGAAGAAGAAATGGGAGAATCAGCTTGTCTTTTGAGATCCTTTTCTCATCCATCTAGTGCTTCCAGAGAAGCCAAAGAGGTTAGTCCTTCGAACTTCTTTTTGTTCATATATTATTTCATTTCTTGTCTTATGATGTTCTGCAGTTTAAAATTCTTCGTGTTATTTAGTAATATTTTGTGGGTTTTGCTTCAGTTGTTGTGATCTTGCCTGCGATATTGAAACATCTTTAAAGAATAATGAATGGGGTTTTTAGTGAAATGGAAAAAAGGCTGTTGTGGGATTCTGTTGCTCGTTTTTGTTTTCTTTCTGAGCAAACAAACAGACCTTAATGCTTCGAGGATTCACTCGTTTCTTATTTAGTTGATTTCTGCTGTTCTTGATTATGCTCAAAGCTTTGAATGAACTCTTGAAAGGAAAATAATTTAAGCTGTCTCTTTTATTTTACTGAACAGCTAATATTTTCAGGAAAATTGCATTAAATGCACCGAGGATTGGCTCTTGTTACCTTTCGTTTTGGAGACATCTTTCGTATTGATGATTTTTTCCATTTCGCATTGCCTTTTTTCTTTCTATTGTTAAAATTTATTTGAGACTTGAGCATGATTTGTCTGGCCTTCATATCTTCAAGATTACGGCTTTTTTTTTTTTTGGATTAATAATAGAGAAACTGAGCGAGTCTTTGGAGTTTCTTTGCATTTCAGTGTTAATTGTTTTATGTATATCATCAGTTTGAAATGGATGACAATAATAAGTTAACATCAAAGAAAATCATTGAGCAAACATGGAATTCATTTTTGAGTTTCAGGACAATCCAATTCGAGCGCTGACCGAATCAATCTCATTCGGGAGATTTATGTCAGAATCTTTGGCTTGGGAGAAGTGGTCAACCTTTAGTCACAATCGCTACTTGGAAGAAGTTGAGCAGTTTTCCAAGCCAGGTTCTGTTGCCCAGAAGAAAGCATATTTTGAGGCTCATTACAAGAAGAGGGCTGCCATGAAAGCAGCAGCCTTGCTTGAGCAAGCGAACGCGGCATCTAATGTTCCTGAAGTAGAAGCTGCAGACGAGGCTCTCAATAGCTCTCATGTTAATTCGGAGCTTCCCAAAGAAACCAATGATGTGATCATCAATGAACAAGATGAGGGGAGTGTTGATGCTGGCGTAATTCAGTCCTCTGATGCGAATGCGTTTTATGCTGACGAGCTAAAGGATAATTTACAAAATGCGAAGGAAGAAGGAAATGAAGAGGTGAGAGAAAAAAATGTTGCGATGGAAAACTCTATTCAGGTGGAAAATGTAAAGGAGAACGAAAATGCTGAAGACTCTGACATTATTGTGGCCATGCCAGAAGAGAAAATACCCAATAAGGTAAGTTGCCATTCCAATCAGGTAGCTGCTGAAGAGGAGAATGTAACTTTACCAAGTAAGGAAAGGCAATCAAAATCATCGAGTCAGAGTAGAGCATCAATACTCCCCAAGTCTTCTGCCAAACCTCCGAGTTCAGCAAGACTAAGAGCTGAAACAAATGATACTCCAAACATTAAGAAGTCTGCTGGAGAATTGATGAATAAAAAGAGAGTAACTCCGAAATCTATCCACATGTCAATTAATTTTGCTTCTCAATTTCAAGACACCAGTGAAAGTTCTCTCAGAGTATCTAAATTCAGGTCCGCTACTCCAGAAATTCCAACCAAGGTATCTCCATTCCTCATGCCATGATCATTATTTGAACTACATCATTTTATGCAGCACTCATGCGTGCACACACTTCAATTATTACTCACACCAGTAAGAATATACTTATCCACCATGAATGAAAATGTTGACGTGGAAAACTCTATTCAGGTCGCAAATGCAAAGCAGATTGAAAATGCTCAGGACAGTGACACGGCCAATAAGGTAAGTTGCCATTCCACTCAGGTAGCTGCTGAAGAGGAGAATGTAGCTTTACCAAGTAATAAAAGGCAAATGAGTTCTTCATCAAAATCATCTAGTCAGAGTAGAGCAACGAAACTCCCAAAGTCTTCTGCCAAACTGTCAAGTTCCACAAGACTAAGAGCTGAAACAAATGCAACTACAAACAGTAAGAAGTCTGCTGGAGGATTGATGGACAGAAAGGGAGTACCTCAGAAATCTATCCACATGTCAATCAATTTTTCTTCTCGTTTGCAAGACACCAATAAAAGTTCTCTCAGAGTATCTAAAGACATGTCCGCTACTCCAGAAATTTCAACCAAGGTATCTCCATTCGTCATACCATGATCATTATTTGAACTATATCATTTTATGCAGTACAGACACTCATGTGTGCACACACTTCAATTAATACTCATACCAGTAATAATGTAGTAACTCAACATGATGAATTACATGTCTAAACTGCAGGGATCTGTTTATGGTGTATCAAAGCTTCTCCCTTCAGTATTTCGGCGTTCACAAGATAGAAGGTAGTTGTCTCTACAAACACCAGCAGTTGACCCATTCTAATTGTTGTCATTGACGAGTGTATCCTTGCAGAACTAAGTCAGAGCTCAACAAGTCAGTTTCAGGAAAAATTACAGCAGGTGGAATATCGCAGATGCTCTCTTCAGAGTAAGGACTTTGCTCATGGATTTCCTAAATGGTTCTTTTTTGTCTGTACCATATTTCTCATGCCGCGGTCATATGTTTGCTTCTGTGGGACTAGTTGGTATAACACACTGAGTTTGTAGCATAAAATTAATTTTTATGTTTGCAGCATTGTTGCATTCTTCACCTTTATAGCACACCATTGATGGAGAATGAATAATTAGTAACTAGAACAGAGAAGCAACATTTTTCCTATGTTCAAATCCTAAACATATAGAATTACAGCTGCTCGAGAACTTCAAGTGCAAAGGGAAGCAAATCACGACCTCCACTTATCTCCTCTCCATTTAGCTTTAGAAGTGATGAAAGAGCGGCAAAAAGAAAAGAGGCAAGATTCATTTCTTCAGTTCTGTCCATTTATTCCTTGTTACAATAATCTCATGGTGTGATATCTCGTTTTTTTCTGGCTATCCTAGTTCTTTGAGAAGCTTGGAGAGAAAAACAATGCAAAGGAGGACACAGAAAAAAAGCATCTGCAAGCAAGACCTAAGGTTGTCTCACATAACCTTATTTTAGTGTTTGTTTGGTATTGTGTGTCACAAATGCTAAGATGGGTTTCCTTTATTCTATACTCAATGATTCTATCCAAAAATTATTTTCTGACATTGGACTTGCATTTTATCCTTGTTTCTTGATAAAGCCATTTTCAAAAAATTACCTTTTCCGTTAATGCTGTGCAGGAGAAGGCAGAGTATGACATTAAGAAACTAAGGCAGAGTGCTGTCTTCGGGGGGAAGCCAAGAGATGACTTGCATCAAGGTTTGCGGTCTCCAGAAAATTCAACGATGAAGGTTCGTCTAATATCTAATATTCATGAATAATATTTTGGTAGTAATATGTTGACCTCATGGTCAATGTGCATGAAGCTGCTAGAATTTGCTGCATTGGTAATTTAGAACTGTTCTACAAAATTTAACATTTAGAAGAACCTAATACTACAAAATAGGAAATCAAACTTGCTAATTAGGCATGCTTTAGATGGTCAATCATTCAAAATTTGAACTTGCGTCGGCCTACTTTAGAAGTTCAATCATGGAAATCATCTGACCTTTCCTATATTTCTTCTGTGGATGAGATGGTTTTCCCATTTTCCATAGGACCAGGGGTGAAAAGAAGTAGAGATACGGTTCTAAGTCTAAGCTTAGATGCATTACTTTTTTTTAGTTTTACAGATCAATCATGTTTTGCAGATCCCGTTGACTCGACCTCGATCACCGAAACTTGGGAGGAAGTCAACCTCCAATGTGGCAAGCTCCAAGCCTGTTATCCAGAGAAGTAACCATAGCTCAACTCGCTCAATCACCTTGCTACCGAAGAAGAACACACATGAGAATGCTTCTCCAAATATCCAGTCGTGAGCTCCTTGTACGAGGGTGCGTCGTATGAGCATCTGAACTATGTTGTGTTTGATCAACCCAGCTAGTGACTCTGCAGATTTACCTTTCTACACGCTACACAAGGAAAATAATCCTTTGATGGCAACGTAATTTTGATGACAGTGTTCAGCATTAAGGGCTGGTTTGATGCTTTTGCTGCAGTGCAGCGCAACGCGAAAACAAACATAGCCTGTAGAATTTTATACCAGTCATTTTTTCTGTTTCCTTGTGGAAGTTGAATAGTTTTGGCAATATGTAGCGTGTTGAGGTTTGACAGTAGAATCGAAGGGATCATTCTTTCATTACATGTTGAAAGATTGGCACTATTGTTTCATGGCCTGCTATGTAAAACTAGCACTATAAAATCTGTGTATATTCTCAATTATTAGCTTAGCATCACTTTGTTTTCTAGTCCTCGAGTAAAGCTAAATGCTGATAGAAACTAGCTCTCTCCCCTTTCCTCTTATGTTTTCGACTATTATTTCCTATTCTTTGTTCATTTCTTTTGTATTATACACAATCTGAATCAAAAACCTACATAGACAGACCAGTCCATTTAATGCATGAACAAAGGGCCCAGGATTAATAAAGCTGCTTAGTGCAGTTGATTTTAGGTCGAGGCCAAACAAGTGCGTGCCAGTACTGCCGAAGGATTGGACCTTATCAGAGTTCTGCAATGCCATCAATTGAGTCAGCTCAACACTAATCAGGCAAAATGAGCATAGAACGGACATAAAACCATTTCAGTTAAAGCAGCAGAATGAGATGTGCGATGATAAGATTTCTACTTCCGGCAGCTAATACATTGTAAGGAATGTGACAGATGCAGCATACAGCACAGTAATGCAGGTACCAGAGGTGAGTGACAGACATTATTATGCTGGATGTTTGTCATCACTCCTATTATACATGTTTCAACATCCAAGACCAGACCGATCAAAAATAAAATATCCCAACCCAGAGTTAGAAGGCTCCTATAATGTATTGGTACAGAAAAAGATAAGGCAAGTGATCCTTCATCATTGAATATGAATGGAAGGGAGAGGAAGATCATGCTATAAACAAGCTTTGATCTATTAGAGAATATTCTGTTGGGTCATTGAACTCATAGTCAAACCTCAGCCCATCATTCAAGTTTACCGGTACGTCTGTGATAAGACCTGGGTCGAAGTATTCCAGAACCTCTATGTTCTGGAGTCCGAGATTCATATAGCAATCACCTGGAACCCAACATACTTGCAAGTCTTCCTCCAAAGTTGTGAAAGGTAGCATTCCCAAATTTATGTTTTTCCGGGAAGATTCAAATTCTGTAATGGAATTCATATTGAAGCCTTGATTTTCCAAACTTGGTGTGCTCTTGGAAATGAGCTCAATAGCTTGATGATTTGCCACATTGGTCTTTGTTTGAATAGGGCTAGAGTCAACCGCAATAGCTGTTGAACTTGCATGGTTAACATTGCTCCTGTACTCGTTATGAGAAGGTGTTAAGGATGGTGCAGAACTGATGGCTGGAGCAGGTTGTGGATAATCAGCTTGGGTAAGCTGCTTTTGACCAGGCAGTGGAAGGTGGCTGAATTCATCATTCAAATGAAGTGGATTATGTTCTTTTTTTAGTTGAATCTCTGGAATTCCACACCAAGGATACTTTGTTGGGAAAGTAGAATCCAATGCTCCAAAGTCTACTTCTGATTGTGGAGGTGCAAGGGGATGACCAAATTCCATTTGTGAACTTCTGGGTATACAAGGATTGGGAACATTAACAGTTAAGGTTCTTTTGGGTTCTTCCACAGGCGTTGAAACAAGTCTCTTTCGATCACTGTCATGGCTTCTGGGATCCCCATTGTGGACAACTAAGCTACTACCAGAAAATCTGTAGCTCCCATTCGAAACATCATTGTGCTGCAAGTTGATGGAGTTCTGAGAGCCAAAACTTCCTGCAGAATCTCTTAAAGGTGAATCTGACTGCTTTATCCCACCAGCAGGATTTTTAAAATCGTTTTCTTTCTGCAACCTACTCAAATAGAGACGGTATTTCTGCATGTAAGAAAGCCTTTCCAATGAGGAATACTATACTTCTCAAAATCAAGTACGCTCATAAGACATATTGAATTTAAAAATGACAGAAAGATGTTAAAATTCTTTGATTGATTTTCATAAGTTATACCTGCAAGTGGCTAGCAACGTTTTCTCTTGTTAGCCATGGCACGTTCATCATGTCAAGTATTTTCTTGGGACCAACTTCTGCCAAACAGACACTACCTGTCATTGCTCCGTCGAAGGATGGCAAAGATGTGGCTATATCATTGGAAACCACATAAAGAATTCAATGCTAATAAATTTTTCATAAAATATGTGAGCATTCATAATTCCTGAATTGATTCAAGCACCAAGTTTCTGAAATGAAACATCAAATAAATACTTACTATCAAATCCTATCTGATTTACGGCTTTGACAAATTTCTGGTGAAGATCTACTGACCAAACTACTCTAGCTTTCTTTGTAGAAATACTATCACCAGTGTCTTTTTCATCATGCTTGCTTTCAATATGTTTTCTTTTCTTTATGGAAGTAAGATCTTCTCCACAGAGCACATGCCCATCCTCATATTGATCTGATCCATTTCTAGTCATTTGAAAACTTTCGACCCGTTCAAGAGTTTCAATGTCTCTTACCTCATGTATTTTCTTTCTGAATACATGCTGCCATATATTCCGGAGTTCTTTCATTCGTATAGGCTTAAGAAGATAATCACATGCTCCATGTTGAACGCCTTTCATCACCCTGCTTGTCTCTCCATCAACAGACATCACTGTAAGTTGACAAGCGCAACTGGTCAGAAGCTGAATCAATATTCCAATATATATATAGTGCAAGCACGACATGGGTATATGTATACGCAAATAGAAAATATTGGCATTGAAATAAAATTCCAGAGTAAGAGAAAAGAACCGACTAATGACTGGAAGATCCATCTCCAGTCCAACTTGCTCTAAGAGTTTGAAACCATCCATGTCAGGCATGTAGACGTCACTAATTACAATGTCATATCCTCCTTTCCTCTCACGAAGCAGGTTCAAAGCATCTCTTGCCAAACCGCATGTGGTCACTAACAAAGCATTCCAAATGGAAATGTGAGACACTACACGTATGGTCAAAAGCCAAGAATCTTGCTATAGAATCACATCCAGCATAAGAAAACACTTTCACTGAACAAGATATTATTGTGAGGGTGTGAAATACCAAAAAAGTAAGAAGAAAATTATGATGTTAAAGTCCTTCAATAGTACCAGAAGAATTAAGGAAAAAAATATCGATGGAAGAGGCACAAGTACTTGAAAACAACTATATCCAAAAACCGGGTTGACTATGAGTGTTTAAAGACTCTACAGGGAATTGCAGTAGTGAAGCATATCCTTCTAAATATAATGAAAATGCCAAGGAAAATCAATGCTAACATGTAAAATGATTAGCTGAGCTTAGAAGGTGTTTGGAGCTGCGGTGGAGATGCTTTTCTCCCACCACACTTCTATCAAGTTTTTTGCAGGAACCAAAAAAAAAAAAAAAACCAGCTACAGAAGTAGCTTAAATGGCCAAAAATCAAAATTCTGAACATTGAGGCTCATGAGTTCTGTTATGACAGTACTTTCTTTTAATTAAAGATCCTTTAAAAAAATTTAGTAAATTTTATACCTTACGTCCATATTAATATCATGTTAATCAAATCATGATTTTGATTTTTTTTAACTATTATTTTGGCCTTCAACTCCAAATCACTTCAAACAACAGATATAATTTAACTCTGTTATGGCAATGATAGCTGTAACCACAATCATAAACACATAAAAGCCAACAACATTGCCAAACAATCATAATCCATTCAATCTCATCATGCTCAAGATCACTAAATCTGAGTTAAATGCACCCAGAAGATGAAAATTAAATAAAACTGGAAATACTAAAAGAGTAGGAGGATATTGATGTGTTTCATACTTTCAATAGTTTAGTTGGCTAGTACTAGTGGAGCAAACATCAATAAACCCTCTAATTACTTTAACCAACTGCAAAAAAGAAAAGAGGACAAATCTGTGAAAAGAGTAGCACAACATCATTGATGATAAACTTGTATATTTCTGTTGGAAATAAGCAAATTCCGAGCTTCAAATCTTGAAATCAAGAAAGACAATTCCTCCACATTCCCAATACCATGAGCCTGTTTACAAAATTTTGGAACTTGAAATGATACCCGAGGTGATAAATAATTCCTGAAAATAATAAAATCCAAAAATGCTCAAAAACAATACAACAACCTTCCATGCACAACTTTGGAACCCTTTAGTTGCATGTCACTTGCATAGCTCAAAAAGGAAGGAAAAAAATTGCGGGATATCAATTATTTAAGAAGAATCTCGAATTCTCCATGTACTAGCTTACAACAGAGAAATCAAGTTATCCTTCAGAGCCCATGAAAGAGAAAAACCAAATAACAGGAAAGAAACAAAAAGTAAAAGCCACCATCAAGCAGAAATGAGACCGTGGATTGTAGAAACAAAACCCAGTTCAGAAACAACAGTTTGTAAGTGAAAAAGAAATCGCAAGGATCAACTAAGAAGAGTAATAGATAGGTGCTAGTAAGAAGCGGATGTGGAAAAAATATAGTTAAGTAACCTTCATAAGAGCATTTCTTGAGCATCTTTTCGAGGATTTTTAACCAGGTGGGATCATCATCGACAACGAGAACACGGAGACCAGCAGGAAACGAATCATTTCGCGGAGAAGAGAAACCATTATTTTCCATCATGGACAGAGACAGATAGGGAGACAGAGTCAGTGCTGTACGTATATATATTTGAGTGTACGTGAGAGAGAAGGAGATTGAGAATATAATTAGAGTAGTAACAGTCTTTGAGGAGAGAAACTTGTCTGAGTTTTTGAAGTAAAAACTGGGTTAGTTTGTTTGGGTTTTAAGAGAAGAAACAGAGGAGACAGAGACAGAGACAGAGACAGAGACATGCACTGTAGAGAATGTGAGTGAGAAAGAAAGCGAGAAAGCACCCTCCAGAATATTGGCATTTGGCGTCGGTTAAACGTTCCTGTTGAGTTCTTTCTTCACCTTTGCCACCTCAAATTACCTTTCTCCTCCATTGGAGCTTTTATTCATGATTTTAATATACGATCTTGGAATTTACTTTAAAAAAGAGTTGAATTATCAAATCATTTGATTGACTCGTGCATCATCTAATTAATTTAGATTAATTATTTTAATTTGAACAAAGTATTTCATTTATTTATTTTTTCCTTAGCCGAGCTAGTTCAATAATTATTATTAAAAATGTGTAATTGTAACTTTAATGGATAGTTATTTAAAAAGGTAATATTACGAGCAGTAATCTTTATGTATAAAAAATATTTAAAAATAATTTTATTGTAGAAAAAAAATGACTCACTTTTTACTTATTTTTTATATTATTAACGAAATCAGATTTAAATTGAGTTTAACTAAGTTAATTTATTCATTAAATAAATTTTGTCGAATTAATATCTTATTTTATTTAATTATAAATTCAATCCTAATCATTTCTCATGTCCAAGTCTCGAAATCATGTTCATTTCACGGCTCCAAACAGAAAAAAAGACAAGAATAAGCTTCGAGAAGTCGAATGTAGAATTTACTTTGTAGTAAAGATGGAACCTGAAGTGGAATTAAAGAATGTTTGAATGGAAAAAAAAAAAAAAAAGGCATCTCAAAGAATTTTTAAAGTTAATCCTGTTAATAATTTCTTCTTCTTCTTCTTCTTCTTCTGGTGGCGTAGATCCAATAATTAAGTTCTTGTGAGATAATTAAAGGAAAGGCTAATGGTAAGTTAAGCACAATCTTGGCTATCGGCAGCTGGTCCGTTTAGGAATGCTCTATTTTATATTTTTAGATGTCTTGAAAAAATATTATATTAATATTTTTTATAGTATTTATTTTTATGATTTTAATATGTTTATATTAAAAAAAATAAAAAAAAATATTTTGAAATAAAATTTTTTTTTAAAAATACTATATACCTTAATATCAACCATGCATCGAGTCTTGATGGTCCATCTATGAGTTGTGGTAATATTTATTTATGTA
>Ga0307515_10018665_pt1 | contig 12528 bp, 1 predicted proteins | sample 17_EM_MG_FD_194513 | JGI IMG/M metagenome (GOLD analysis project Ga0307515, IMG submission 194513) | Populus trichocarpa ectomycorrhiza microbial communities from riparian zone in the Pacific Northwest, United States - 17_EM | ecosystem: Host-associated > Plants > Roots > Unclassified | place... | reverse complement strand
ATATTAGAACTACCCTAAAGATAATTATAGATTAACTCGAACTTCCTACTATCCCTATAATTATATACACTAACTTATACTCCCTCTATAAGTATTTAGTTAAGCTTAGTACTATAAAGGAGAAGCGCATAATAATTAATATTATAGCACTTTAGCAATCCTACGAGCGTTAAGAACTCTTTAAGATTTAATATATAAATAGCTAAGATAACCCAGTAGATATAATAATAAAGGCGAACCTAAATAGAGCACTAGAGACGTTTATTAATATAAATACTCTACGTATATAAGTTAAAGGTTAGGTTAAAAGGGAGTAGGAGTATAATATTCTATAGACCCTAACTTAAACTAGCTAATTAAGATTTTCTATCCCCAAGATGGAAAATTGCTATTAGCTCGCTTACTACTAGCGCCTTAGCGGCCCTCCTACGACTTCTAAGTAAGAAAGCACTATGTACTAAGAGGCAAAATTTAGAATAGCGAGACTTATATTATAATAGTAATAGTAAGTAAAGAGAATTAATATTTATTACGCTAGTCGAGCGGTATATATATATAGATAGCAACCGCAAAAAAAGAGTTACTAGTGTTGGGAATATAGGCAAGTTGCCGTTATATAAGGTAAGTTGCTGTTATATAAGGCAAGCTGCCGTTATATATTGCCGCGGCACTAGTATAGCGGGAAGCCTTAAGCTTCTCGCCCTTTCTTAAGTAAGGAGAATATAGAATAACAATCATTATACTACCTATAACTTATAGATACGTAATATTACCTTATATTACTAATAGGGTTATCTAGTAAACTATAAGAAGTTATTTTTACAAAACTTTATTATAATACTCCTAAAATCTAAAGATCTTATTATAAATAAATAAAGAATATAATATAATATAATATTAGTTATAGTAGATAACTTTACTAAATAAGGATACTTTATAGTATATATAGAAAGTATAATAACTAAAGAGTTAGCTAGGATCTATATAAGAGAAATATTAGCATAATATAGAGCACTAGTAAAGATTATTTTAGATTAAGACCCTAAATTTATATTAGTATTATAGGAAACTTTTATAGTAGAATAAGAAATCTATATAATAATATTAATAGTTTATTATTTATAGACGGATAGCTAAATATAAAGACTAAGTTAAATATTATATTAATCATATATAAAACAATTAAATTATATTATTACTAGTTATATATTATTACGGAGTAAGTATAAGTAACAATAATATATAATGAGGTAGATATTATTAGGCTATATATATAAACTATATAATAAGGTTAAAACGTTATATAAAGAAAGAAGGTGGGAAAATAGGAAAAAAGGGTATATATTATTTACTTAGTTGCTTAGTTAATATATATATAGAGTGGAATAGCATTTAGGTAGTAGTTTTAGTAGAACTTAGCGGAATATATTACAAAATACGGTAGATTACTGTTAGATTACCGCAGATTGCCATTAGATTGCCATTTTATAATTAGTCTTTAGTTATTAAGTTAGTGGAAATAGGTAAATATATATAAGGTATTACAGGGATGTCCTATAATAGTACCCCCCCTTTAAACTTAAGCTTCTGCAAGATAGGGTTATAGTAGTTCTAGGTAGAGTTTATAAAAATCTTTTATAGCTTATATAAGTCCTATAAAGTTAACAGGTTCCTATAAGGGCTTAATAAAGCCTGTCTATTTTATAAGGTATATATATTAGTGTTTCTATTTATTATATTTAACATTATTAATTCTTTTAATAAAGTACTTATTCTTACTATCTACTTTAACTAGTAGGGAAGAGATCTATATTTATTTAGATAAGGCGTCTAATATAGGGTAGTAGGTAAAGGACTAACCTATAGAATACGGGGTGGATTTTAACTATATTAGGAAGCTTTAGTTAGTAGGTATAAAAGAAGATAACCTTCTTAACCTTATAAGGGCCGGCGTACTTTTAATTAAGTTTTTTTAGCAAGTTGTTTTGTATTTAAATTTCTCTATTTAGCTAGATAAAATTACTAATTTAATAGGCCAATACTAGGGTTCGTTTTTTATTTACTATAGCTTTATAAAAAAATTAAGCCTATATTATTTTATTAGTAAGGAACCATTATAGTTCTTCCATTTTCTTTATAAATTTATTTACTTTTATAATTTATAAGGCGTAATAAGTGGGGTAAGGAGTATTACTAAATAGTTTAAACCCAATTTATAGGTATTAGATATAATTAGCTAGCAATAGAAAGACCTTTATAGTTTCTAAGACGGAATTATTTATAGTAAACTTAGTAAATATAAGCCAGTTAATCTAGTTATTTTATAAATATAACATGTATATCTAAATATACTATTCTATTATAGCATATATACATTTTATTTAACTGTCTATTTCCAGATAATATATAATAAATAGGAGTACTCTAATATAGAGTTGGGTAGTTAGTTCTTTTTAGAATATAGAGATAAACTAACTGCCTTTATTAGAGATAATCGTTTTAAGGAGTCTATAAAGTTTCTATATATGGTTTAGGAATAGTTAGGCAATAGTAGGTATTAATATATTAGAGTAGGCGATTAAGTGTTTTATCTTAGATAGTTAGCCTATAACTACTATAATATTTATCTAGCCTTTACTTATAGGGAGAGTAATAATAAAGTTAATTAAGATGTTTTTCTATCTTTAGTTTGGAATAGGTAGTGGCGTTAAAAGGCCGTTATACGTCTTATATAAAGCTTTAGCCTATTAATAGATATAGCAGCTAGAAACGTACCTTTATATTATATTATATATATTCGGCTAATAGTATTCTTATTAGAGTAGTTTTAGGGTTTTTTTTAACCTAGGTAGCTGGCTACTAGTTTAGGTTGCTATTATTTAAAATATCTAATAATATCTAATAATTCTTTATTGTAGATCTTATAGTTATATTTAGCTAAGCTTGGTTATTTTAAGAAGTATACTATAGGGTGTAATACTTCATCCTTATTATATTAAGATAGGATATCTCAGTTAATATAGTTGGATAAATTAGCTTTTATAACATTTATTTAGTTTAGGTTAAAGTGTTAAAGTATAGGCGCTATAGTAAATATAACCTTTAAATAGGTAAAGTCCTACTTATTTTCTTTATTAAAAATAAAGGCTTTATCCTTTTAGGTTAAAGCTATAAGGGGTAAAACTAGGGCGGAGAAGTTATTAATAAACTATTAGTAGAAATTAGTAAATCCTATAAAGGCTTTTACGTCCTTAATGTTTTTGGGTTCTTACTAGTTTATAATTGCTTTAACTTTCTTTAGGTCTATTTATATACCGTCTATAGAAATAAAAAGCCTAAGGAATAGGACTTCCATTTTATAAAATTTGTATTTATCTATATCTAATTATAAACTAGCTTTTTATAGGGCTTATAAAATAAGATTAACATATTTCTAGTATTTAATTAGGTTATTACTGTATATTAAGATGTTATTAATATAAGCAGTATAGAAGATATCTAGGTAGGGATATATAGTATTATTTATATAATATTAAAATAAGCTTAGGGCGTTTATAATACCAAATGGTATTATTAAGTATTTAAATAATCTATACTAGGTACGAAAAGTAGTAAGCTATTTACCTCCTTTTATAATATAGAGACGGTTAAACACAGAGATAATATTAAGCTTTATATAATAGCGAGCCTTATTTAGTTAGTTTAGCGTCTCTTATATTAGCGGGGTTAGATATTAGTTCTTAGTAGTTTACGCAGAAGCGTAGACCGCTGCTAGGTTTTTTTTAAAATAAAGATTATTAGTACGGCTACAGGCAGTGAGCTTGCTCTAATAAATCCTTTATTTAGGTTCTTATTTAGATACTTCTATAGTACTTAGAGTTTATTTTAGGATATTCTATATAGGGGTCCAAATCTAGGCTGTTTTCCTTCTTAAAGTACGATCTCATAGTTATATAACCAGTGTTTTAGTAGCTTATTAGCTTCCTTTTATAAGAATACGTCTAGTTATTCATGGAACTCTACTGGTACCTTTATAGCAAGGTTAGTATACTTCTTAAGTGCTAAGGCCTTCTTAATATTAGCTATTATAACAGCGAAGATTATATATTTAGGCTTCTTACTAAGTTTTGCTAGTAGGGTAGCTCTAATTATATAGACATCTAAAGTATTAAGTAAGCTTAGATTGTCCTTAGTTTCTTATACGTTTTCTTACTTAGTTTTAGGTTTAGTATTAGGTATAGAATTAGTATTAGATTTAGGTTTAGGTTCTTTAAGTATCTTTTTTATAGTAGAATACCAGTTCTTCTAATACTTTTATATATTAAACTTAAGCTTCTACTTAGTTTAGGGCGGTGTAGTAGTTAGGATAGGTTTATACAGTTTAGTGTAATTTTTAAGTCCTTAATAGATATTAGCGGAAATCTTATATTAGTGGAATTTAGTAGAATTCCTAGGTTAGTTAAATTAGGTTGACTTCTTAAGTATAGGGTAAATATTAGTAGAACTTTTAAACTAGTGGATTCTAGTAGATTTTTTAGATTTTAGTTTAGAGTCTAAATAGCAAGTAATAAGGCGCTTCTGCTTATAACGGTTAGTGGTAAATAGAAACTTAAGGTTGTTTTAATTAATAGTTACTTTATATAGCTTTATCTAGGGTTATTTAAGGATTATTTGGTAACTTAGGGTAGTTATAAAGAGCTCAATTAATTCTCTATAGTCTAGGTATCGGAGTTTTAGGGCCGCTACGTAAGTAATACGGCCCAGGATAGTGCGTTTGCTATTAAATCTAAATACATTAATATGCCTGTTAAGAGGTATTAAGGTAAACTTATTATCTTATATAAAGATCTTATTAATAAACCCTATACCACTAGCTCCTGTATTAATTAGGACTTAAGTATTAGCCTATTAACCTTTCTACTAAAGACAGCAGTTAACGGTTATACTATAATCCTAAGAGTTAGGGTCTACGACATCTAATATATTTAACGAGATTCTATAATATAGCTATCCTAAAAGCGACTTAACTTTAGGATATACCTTTTAGTAGTAAGTAGAAAGGGGTTTCTATAGAATATCGGTTATAGCTTTATCCTTATAAGTGGTGCTTATTAGATATAGGGCTAGAACTAAATAAGGATTAGGGACGATAACTAGAAAATTAATGCGGTAAACGGCTACTAGTATTAGCTATTTATAATTTATATTAGGGCATAGGAATAGAGTAGTATTTTAAGATATAAGCCTTACTTCCGTATTTAAAATAAAGGCCTAGCTTAATACGTTATTCTTATTTAGGGGACTTTAATAGGGCATACTCTAGGGTTCTAAAGTTAATGTCTATAGCGCTAGGGTACTTAGGCTAAGAAGATAACTTAATAGGGTCTTATAAGGCTGTTATATTATATTAAGGAGCGGGCTTTAGTGTTAGGCGTAGTATATTATTACACCGTTTATTAATAACGTTTATATAAGCGTTAAGGGCTCCTAGTAGGTTTACGCCTATTAGGGAAGTTTTTAGTTTATGGCGTAGGGATTAAATAAGGCTATTAATTAGTGCGGAGTTATTTTAGCCTATTTCCCTTATATAGCGGTTAAATTTAGAGAAGTATACTAAGAAACTTTTCCTTTCCTAAGCTATATAGTTTATCTTCCTTTAAGCGGTAGCTTAGCGGTTTAGGTTACTGTATATAGCTTTAAAGAGTCTAACTAGGCTTTATACTAAGTGGTTTAATAAGGTTAGCTACCTTTCCTCCTAGTCGACTTAAGGCGTAGTAAAGTTAGTTAGCTTTGGTTAGGTAACGGTTAGTATTACTAGTTAGCTTATCTTTAAGCTGGCTTAAGAATAACTAAAGCTCTTATTATTTACTGGTAAATACTAGGGGGTCTAGTAGTTAATTTAAGGTAAATAACCTTAACTAGTTTAGGGCTCGTATTCTATGTATAGGCCTCTAGGAATAGTGTTTGGTCTTAAGGCCCTAGTGTAGATATCTTAAGGATATAGATTTCTTCTTAGAGGGCTTTAATTCACTATTAGTATTAGGCCTTTTATTCTGCGAGGGTGTCTATAAAGGACGTCTATAAACTTACTATCTGCTCTTTAAGTATAGTAAGTATATTAGCTGCCGTTATAAAAGCTTTAGGTACGTTTTATATTTTAATAGTAGTATAAGTAGTTAATATAACGTAGTGTTACAGAGTAAGTATAAGCGATAATAATATGTAATAAGGTAGATATTATTAAGCTATATATATAAACTGTATAATAAGGTTAAAACGTTATATAAGGAAAGAAGGCAGGAAAATGGGAAGAAAGGGTATATATTATTAGCTTAGTTGCTTAGTTAATATATATATATAAAGTAGAATAGAATTTAGGTAGTACTTCTAATAGTATTAGCGACTTAGTTAATCGAGGTATAAGTATAGCAAGAGGAATGTATGCAAGCCTATATAATTAGATTATCTATAAACAAGAATCTAAAGCTAGGAAAAGGAAAGGAGAAGAAGAGTAGCGCCGCTTAATATTTTATAAGATCTTCGCATTACATAACCGCAATATGCGGCAATTTGTAGCAACTTGCCAGTATAGAGAATTATAAAGTTCTACTAAGTTTTACCATTTTCTGCTAGTGCCGTAACATTAACCCCCCGTCTTAGTAAAGCCTACCCTTAGGCTTTATATATCTGTATTACTTCTATAGGGCGTTTTTATACTTATATTTTTCTAGTAGCTTATCGCCTTTACTATACTAGCACTCTATCTACTTGTCTAGGTATTTTAGGGGTTTCAGTTTATTAAGGTAATAGGTATAGAATTTTTAAAACTTATAGAGACTGTTAATAAAGTTCTATATAGGGTACTAGGTAGGATCTAGGTTATAGCCCTTTTAACTAAGGTGGTATTTTAGCGTTCTCCTTACTAGCTTATAGGCTAGTATTTCTTTAATTCCTATTTATTGTCGCTATTAACTTAAATTGGTAGGGGGGGTTTGTTCTTTTATCTGGGTAATAGGTTATCCGGTACTTTTTATAACTTATTTAGTAGGAATATAGGGTAAACCTTTATTAAATCTGGGAGCTTTACTTTATATAAGTTATCCCTCTTCTTAAGGACCTTATATAGTTTTACTATCTAATAGTCTACCTTACGGCTAGGTCGTTCCGTCTTTTAGTTCTTTATTATAACCTAGACCATATTACCTATAGTAAAGTTAGGCTTGCGCCTATACTTATTTATTTACTATTCTATTAATTTCTAGGTTATTTTTAGATTTATATAAGCTACTATCTAGGCTTCTTCTAAGCGCTTAGCGTACTGCTAGGCTTTTTTATAAGATAGTTTTTTGCGTATAGTCTAGGGTTCTTTTAGTCTTTCCTAGTTAAAGCTAGTATAGGGTAAGTAACCCATTTATAGTTAAATAGGGGCAAATTCAGTAGAGTTGTAGGGTAGGGTCGCCTGGGTATAGTTTATAAAGGGTAGCATTTCGGCCTAGTTATCTTAAAAGTAGTTAATAAAGGGCCGGAGCCTCTAATCTAGGTATTGGCTTATAATCTCCGTCTAACCGTCTATTTAGGGGTAATATACTATAGAAAGCTTTAGCTTAATGCCTAGAATTATAGTAAACTCGTTCCAGAGGGCTAATATAAACTATAGCCTATAATTAGAGATAATAGTATCTAGTAGTCTATAAACTTAGTAGATGTAGTGGATATATAGTTAGGCCGCCTCTTTAGTATTAATATTTTTATAATAGGGAATTAAGAACAGGCGCTTACTAAAGCGGTTAACTAAAATTATAACTATGTTGTATCTGTTACGGTTAGGAGGCAGTTTATAACAATCTATAAAAATATACTACTGAGGGCGTTCTGGTATCAGAAGGGGTTTTAATAATCCTAAGGTCTTATCTCGTAGAATTATAAACCTATAGTAATTATTGCAGTTCCGTACGTAATAGTTAATATCTATAACTATTCTGGGCCAGTAGTAACGGTTACTAATAATTTTATACATTTTGTTCTTTCTAGAATAGACTATAGAGACCTAGGTATATGCTTCGGCAATAAGTTAAGTCCATAAATTCTATTTCTCTACCACTACTAGCTGTGCCTAATACTTAAGCAGTCTATTTTTGAGGGACTATAGGCTAGTAGTGCCCTTTACCTTTTTACGGTACTTTTATAGAGAAGGGGCCATACAGTTTACCTATAGTAGTATATTAATAAGGTTAAGTCCTATAGAGTTAATAGGGTATATCTTAGCTTTTAAAGATTCTGTACTTAGTTCTACCTATATTTAAGGGTTAAGGTACTTTAATTATAGTAGTATCTAGCTCTATAATGAGATCTTTATAGCTACGTTAGGAAAAAATTTAGCAGCATTTAGCTAGCATTTCGCAGCATTTCGTTGTATTTAAAAAAGACCATAGGCCTTAAGCAGCATCTAGGCAGCTATATTTATATATTATATATAAAAAAAAAATATTATTAGATAGCTAATTAGATACAGTATATTATATAATATTTTTTTTTATAAATTACTTATAAATTATACAAGTTATTTTACTTTTAAAAAAAAAAAAAACTTCTTTTTTAGAAGTAGAATAACTTATGTAATTTATAAGAAATTTATAAAAAATTTATTATGTAATATACTATATCTAATTAGCTATCTAATAATAAATTTTTTTATATATAATATATTAATATAGCTGCCTAGATGCTGCTTAAGGCCTATAGTCTTTTTTAAATACTACGAAATGCTGCGAAATGCTAGCTAAATGCTGCTAAATTTTTTCCTGACGTACCTATCTGTCCTATTCCTATTTACGTCTTATAAGTATATCCGCATAATTAGTAACGCCTAGCCTATATATAATTAGGAAGTTAAACTAAGATAGGATATCTGCCTAGCGCGCCTGCTATACTACTCTTCCCTTACGGTAATACTAGCTAGCACTAGGGTCTCTAGCTACGTAACTCTAATTAAGCCTACTAGTAAGACCATTTAACGCAGTGGGTATACTTTTAGTTCTACCCATACGTCCATATTAACTCTAGGTTAGTCCCTTTTACCTATTATTAGCTATTTTAGCAGTGTATTATAGATATATATGCGCTATATAATTAGAATAAACTTACCTAAATCCGCTCTAACTAAATAGCCCTCCGTATAAAGCTGTATAATAGCGTTATAGATACTCTTACCTGTTATAATCTAGATCCTAAATTATTAGGCCGCTATATAGTCCTTCTATCTAATTTTTTTTTAGCGGAGATCGCTTTATCAGACAGTGCTATTAGGATTTAATGGCTATTATCCATAAATACGGCCGTCTAGGTATATTTCTTATATTTACTACTAACCCTAAGTAGGACGAGATTACCCGCAAGCGATTACCTAGCTAAACTATTATAAATAGGCCTAATCTAGTTATACATATCTTCTATATAAAGCTTACCTACCTTTTTTATAACCTAAAATAGAAGTAAATCTTTAGCCGATACCGTGGCTCTATTTAAACTATTAAGTACTAAAAACGGGGCCTACCCTATCTATACTTACTACTTTTTCTATATCTATATAACCGCAATAAGCTGCTAAACCCCGCCGTTATTAACCGTTTTATATTTATAGAGCTTTTATAGCTAGAGGACAATCCTACTAATTATCTTACTAAGATTATAAAGTTAATAATAGTTTATGGCCCTTGCGGCTTCTAGAATCCGTAGGCTCCCTATATATTTATATTAAGGCTAGGCCTTCTACTAACCTACTTAAAGCAGTACCCTAAGCCTTTTAACCCTACTATTATTATATATAAGGACGGCTATCTAGAATACCGCCGCCGTGATAATCTATAGTTTTGGTTTGTTTGTTTACTAAGGGGAGCTATATTTAAAATAGATAACCGTTAAATTATTTTATACTCTTTATATCTAACTGTAAAGTATTATATATATATAAATGTTAAGGTCTACGCCTCTATAAAGTCCGTTAAGTATATCTATAAGTATATATATAAGGGGAACGATTGCACTACTTTACGACTTATGGATAGTGATAAGGTAAGCTAGTATTTATAGGGCCGTTATATTAGCCCCTCTAAGGTTATTTAGCGGCTATTTAAGTTTCCTGTTTATAAGGAGTACCCCCCTATAATTTAGCTTACGGTACACCTTTTAGGCAAGCAGCCTATATACTTTTAGCCGAACTAATCTATATAGGAGATCTAGCAGCGCCTTAAGCTCTCCTACTTTACGTTAACGGCCTTCTTTAAGTATAACGCGGAGTATAACAATAGCCGTAACTAGCTATATTAAGACTTCCCTAAGCGGTACGTCTTTTATATAAAGTGCCAGGAGTGGCATCCTCGCTAGTAAGGCACTATAATAGGCTATATATATTACTACAGCCCTATTACAGGGAAGAGGTTCTACTTATAGCTGCTACTAACGTCCGTTTCTAGCCCTGCCTCCTTTGAGAACCTTTATACTGTTGCTAGTATAGTTTATCTAACCTTTTAAGCCGCCTACGTAGCCCTAGGGCTACTAGAAGATAACTATAAGTGGATTAATTACTTAATAGAGGCCGCCATTTTTGCCGTTAGCGCCTAGCTACGCTCCTTATTTATAACCGCTTTAATTTACGGCCCTATTACGGAGCCAGTTACTTTATAAGACCGCTTTAAATAGTCTATCTACGATAATCTGCCTTACTTTCTAGCCCGCTAACCTAATACTCCCCCTATAGTTGCCGAGGATAATAATACCTATTTTAATTACGGCCTATACCTTATTTATTAGATACTTATAGATTAGTAGAAGACGCTTACGGAATATAGACTGCCCCAGTTTTAGCACTAGTAGGGTTTTATTATAGAGGGAAGTAAACCGCTTTTTATAGCCAAGCTATAGCAATATAACCGTATAGAGGAAGGAAGTTAGTTTATTAAGCTATATTAGTAGCTAAATATAGATTAAGTAGCATGCTTTAATACTATTATTGCTACTATAGATATGGATCTACAAACTACCTGTTTTTTCCTCTAGGGCCTTATAGGTACTAGTAAAACGTTTCTCTATTACTACCTATTATCCTATAGGGGAATCACGCAGCTATTATAGGTGCCTACCTATAGTGGTTATTCCTCTAGCCTGCCTTCCGTATACTATCCCTACGGTTAAATATACATATCTACTAGGGCGAGATAAATTAGCGGTTTGTAGCTTAGGTATAAGCCTTATCCTACAATTTAGGCCTAGCTAGCAGTATTAGTATCCTACCTAGTATAGTCCTATTTTAGTCCTAGGGACCCTTTTATAGCTATATATACCCTCCATAACTACTTGCTTATATATATACTACTCCTAATACCTTTTATAATTACACTATCCTAACTATTTATAATAATACTATAGCTAAGATTAACGAGGCTATCCTTACGCGGCTTTATAGCTCCTTAAGTACCTTTTATTTTATAAACTCTATAGATTAAAATAAAGAAGAGGATTATATAGAGCTGCTATTAGCGGAGCTTCTGCAAACCTTTAACCCTAATAGCCTACCTCCATTAAAGCTTTCCCTAAAGGTAGGCGCGCCTATAATCCTTATATAGAACCTCTATTCTAAGGAAGGGCTATATAACGGCACCTATATAGTTATTATGCGCATAGGCCGCCGCTATATTAAAGCTCGGATACTTAGCGGCAGCTTTTACAGCTAGCTGCGGCTAATCCCTTACCTCTATAGATGGAGAACTGCCGTTTATTATTAGTAGAAGGCAGTTTCTAATCCAGCTATACTTTGCTATAACCGTAAATAAGTTATAGGGGCAGTCTTTTAACTTTATTAGCGTTAACTTACGTATACCGGTCTTTACCTATAGGCAGCTGTATATTACACTATTAAGAGTAATAGATATATACGGCCTTTTACTATTACTGCCGTAGGAAGGTAATGCTACTACTACTAATATTATATATCCGGAGGTGTTGCTATAGGATAATATAGCAGCAGTGGTAGCTATAGGGCAGTAGGGCAGTAGTATAGTAGTAGTAAGGTAGTAGTATAGTAGTAGTAGGGCAGTAGTAGGGTAGTAGTAGGGTAGTAGCAGGGTAGTAGTAGGGCAGACTAAGTTTAGAAGGCCAAAAGCCCGCTATAGGCGCGAGAATTCCGTTAAATTTACCTAAGGAACCAAATTACTAGCTATAAGTTAGTAATTTAGAAATTTTCCTTAGAAAATTTAACGGAATTCTCGTATTTATATACTAAATTATCTTTTTAATTAAGTTTTATTGGTAAACTTGCACTTTTAAAAAAAAAAGGTCACCTAATCTCTACCCTATTAAAATTCTAAGCTTTTTATACTTATAATATACCCCCCAATACTATATAAATAAATTTTCTATTTATATAGACTTATAGAGCTTGCAAAGCGCTTTAAAATGGTATAAATTTTAGCTAAATATCCTAAGAATAAGTAATATTATGCGAATATTTATAAGAGCCTGTGAAATTAGGCT